>Ga0182024_10007998_pt1 | contig 22554 bp, 20 predicted proteins | sample P32metaG_FD_120480 | JGI IMG/M metagenome (GOLD analysis project Ga0182024, IMG submission 120480) | Permafrost microbial communities from Stordalen Mire, Sweden - P3-2 metaG (Illumina Assembly) | ecosystem: Environmental > Terrestrial > Soil > Wetlands > Permafrost | place: Sweden: Stordalen... | reverse complement strand
CGGCGACGATACGAGAGCCTAATTTGTCGCGCACCGCGGCGACATCGGCGATCTTGATGTAATCCGCCTCTGCCGTGGCAGTGGCGCCGTTGTTCCCGGCTTCGTATTGCGCGTAAATCAGATTCGACCCGACGCGCTGGATTTCCTGCAGAATATAATTTTTGCTGGTGAGCGAGATGGTGACCACCAGGATGACGCTGGCGTTGCCGATCACCAGGCCGAGCGCGGTGAGAAAAGCGCGAAACTTGTTGGCGCGCAAGGCTTCGACGCTCGAGCGCAAAGCTTCGCGGTGAAACATCAACTCATGCTCCGATTTTCCTGAGCATTTGCTGGGCTTCCTGGCGCGGCGGATCGTCCGGGGTGAGCGGCGCGCGCAGATATTTCTCGAGCAGTTCCCGCGCCTGATCCAGATTGCGCTGCGATTTTACGTAGACGCTGGCGCGCTCGAACAGGATTTTCGGATCGTTCGGCGCCAGGCTGGCGGCTCGATCGAACATAGCATCGCTTTCCTTGAACTGGCCGCGCTTGGCGAGATATTTGGCCAGCGCCACGAATCGGCCGACTTGTTTCGGAGCGAGCTCGGCGGCCCGGCGCAAATGGTCCTCGGCCGCATCGTATTGCTTGCGCCTATCCTCAATCAGGGCCCGCGCGTAGTGACCCTCGGCGGGGTCGGTCTGGCCGATCAGCCTAGCCAGCTCCTCCGCCTTTTGCATTCCACCGCCCAGAAAGTTAGGAGCGTCGAGATAATAATCGAGCAGATCGCCGGAGGCGTCTTTGTTCGCGGGGTCGAGTTGCACGGATCGTTCCAGATTCTGGCGCGCCTTAGTGGCATATCCGGGCGCGGTGAACGGATTGGCGGTTTCCGCGCGGCGGCCATAGGCGCGGCCGAGCCAGTGGAACACCTGGGGACTATCGGGGTCGAGCGCCGCTGCTTTTTCGAGCGCGTCCGTAGCCTTTTTATATTCAGCCAGCATGAAATAATTCTGGCCCATCAACCGGAGCGTGGCAGCGTCTTTGTGCGGCTCGGAAACAAGCAGGGCGAGCGACTGCTGATACTCGGTGCGCTGGTATAGTTCCGCCGCCCGATCCCAAGCGCGCGTTTCCGCACCGGCGATGAAGGACAGAGCAAGAAGTGTGACGATACCCCGGCGCATGTTGTAACGGTAAGATTTCAGTCTACATTTTGGATGCGCGGGGGTCCAGCAGGGATACCGGGAACTTGCTCTGAAAATGAAAAAGCCCGCCATTGAAGGCGGCCTTTTCGCGAAAATAATCGCTTGCGATCAGGCGTGGCGCTTGCGGAAGCGAAGGAATCCGAGGCCGGCGAGGGCCGATCCGAGGAGGACGAAACTCGAAGGTTCCGGAGCGTCGAAAGCCTCTGTGAATGTAGCGAAAGCGGTCGAGCCGCCATTGAGCGTGACCGAAAAGTCCGTAGCGATGGACGTCAGGTTGGATGGCAGGGTGAAAACCGAGAACGTGATCTGTCCTAGGCTCACATTGCTCGAAGTAAATGTGTTGCTGAAGTTTCCGGGGATCGCCGAGCCGCCCGGCTGGTTCGCGCCCGTGGTGCATCCGGTGAAGGTGCCGGTGTGCCCGGTTCCGCTGACACCGGAGCAGCCTACTTCGCTGACCACGATGCTGTTTCCGGCGCCGGATGCCAAAGACACTCCCGCGATGGTCACGGTAACTTCGACGAGACCGGGAATGCTCGAAGGCGTGGCAGTCGTACCGAAGTCGCTGTAATCGACGAAGTTTAGCGTTCCGTGGTTGCCGACGCCGGTGCTGTTGCTGGTGGTGAAATTGTTGCTGTTATCCGCGCTGGAGCTGGTGCTGTCGCCGGCCATCGATGAAAAGGTGATCGACTGGCCCGCCGTGCCGTTGCCGACAGACGCATAATCCGTAGTGCCGCTCTGATTTGACCCGTTGACCGCCAAATTACTAAAGCTCTGCTCCACGCCAAAGCAGCCACCGGCAGTGACTCCGCTGCTAAAGCCAGTCGAGTTGGAGTTGATGGTGCTCAACTCCACAGGCGACAGCGTGCTGGTGCTCGACTGGGGAATATTTACGCCGATAGCTCCGCTGTTGAATGACGTGAATCCTGTCGGGCAGTTGCTGGTATTCGCCCAACCGCTGGCCGCCAACATCAAAAACCCAACTCCGAATACCGCCGTGCGTCCGCGAACCGATTTATTCATACTGAATTGCCGAAAGTGCGGAAATGCTGCCGCGCTATTCGTTGTCCTCCGACTGGAATCAATCCTACGCCGGTTGTACGGCCCAAGTCAAGGTATTTATCGAGTAAGTAGATTGTAATGATCAACTAAAGTGACGAAAGTACCGCAAAAAATGAGCCGTACCAGTACTGTATGGGCCGTAGAAGGATTCTAAGGTGGGCGGCCAAATCCGGCCAGGAACGGCAATCGCCATCTTCCACTCCGCGCTACGGCTGTAGTATGCTGGAGAGTTAGAAACTTACCTACTTCTGGAGGTCGGTCGCATCCATGTCCACCACATTTCGCAGAATCCTGCTGGCTTTGCCGATAACCGCACTGTTTACCGCCGCTTGCTGGGCCCAAACCACAGCCTTTGAAGGTGACGTAAAGGGTGAAGACGGCAAACCTCTCGCAGGAGCGCAAGTACACATCGATCGCAAAGATATCAAAGGCGCTTACAAGGTAAAGGCCGACAAGAAGGGCCATTTCTATTACGGTGGACTTCCCATCGGCACCTACCGGGTCTGGATCGAAGTGGACGGCAAGGAGCGCGATGCTGTGGACAACGTGAAATCGCGCCTGGGCGATCCGCTGCCGGTGAATTTCGATCTGGCGGCGAGCGCGGCGGCGCGCGCTTCAGCAGCCGGCGGGGCGGCGGCTCCGGCCAAGGAGCAGGAGCGCGGGATGAGCGCCGCGGACAAGGCGGCGTACGAAAAGAAGCGCAAAGACCAGGAAGAGGCGATGAAGAAGAACAAGGAGTTGAACGACGCCTTCAACGCCGGGGTGGAAGCCGAGAACAATAAGCAGTGGGACGTGGCCGTCCAAAGCTTCGAAAAAGCGACCACGCTGGGGGCGGATCAGAACGTGGTGTGGGGGCGGCTCGCGGACAGCTACATTAGTCTGGCGGGAACAAAGACTGGCGCCGACCAGGATGCCGCGCTCGCCAAGGGCGTCGCCGCTTATCAGAAAGCGATCGAGCTGAAGCCGGACGCGCCGGAATATCACAACAATTATGCTCTGGCGCTCGCCAAGGAAAAGAAGTTCGACGAAGCGCAGGCGGAGCTGACCAAGGCGGCGCAGCTCGATCCGACATCGGCCGGGAAATATTATTACAACCTCGGCGCGGTGCTGGTGAACACTGGGCAGACGGACCAGGCGATCGCCGCGTTCAAAAAGGCCATCGATTCCGATCCGAACTATGCGGAAGCGTATCTGCAGTACGGAATCACCCTGATGGGCAAAGCGTCGCTGGGCGCGGACGGCAAGATGGTGCCGGTGGCGGGCACATCGGAAGCGTTCCAGAAATATCTGGAGCTGAAGCCGGACGGCAAGGACGCCGAGACAGCGAAAGCCATGCTGGCGTCGCTCGGCATGACGGTCGACACGCAGTATAAGAAGCAAACACCCAAGAAGAAACAGTGATCCTGCGGTTGATCCTGGAGGCGATGGCAGCGGTGCTGGTGATCAGCATGCTGCGATCGGTTATCGGGGTCATCTCGAAAATCCTGTTTCGTCCAGCCGCGCCGCCGCCATCAGGCCCGCGCCGTCCGCCGGTTCCGTCGGGCGGGGAGCTGAAGAAAGATCCGGTGTGCGGGACTTTCATTTCGATGGAAACGGCGATTCAGAAAAAAGTGGGCGCCGAGGTATTTTACTTCTGTTCGGCGGCGTGCCGGGATAAATGGAGAAATCCAGAAGCCAGTAGCTAGAAGCCAGGAACCAGGAGCCAGAATTAGAATCCGCATTTCCTTCTGGCTTCCGGCTTCTATAGCCTAAAGAGCATGAAGCTTTCCGAACTGGCCTCCGCGCTTGGTTGTGAGCTGCGGGGGGACGGCGGGATCGAAATTTCGGGCGTGGCGGGAATGGACTCCGCTTCGCCCTCCGAACTGACCTTTCTTGCCAATCCGAAATACGCGCATAAGGTGAAACATACCGAGGCCGGCGGGGTGCTGGTATCGCAGCCCATCGACGGGCTCCCGGCGGCGCAACTCATTTCTTCCAATCCGTATTTCGATTTCGCGCGCGCGCTGAGTATGTTCTATCAGCCGCCGCGGCCGAAAACGGGGATTCACGCGATGGCGTCCATCGCTGCTTCGGCGCGGATCGGCGAAAACGCTTCGATCGGCGCGTTCGCGGTGGTCGGGGAAAATGTCACCATCGGCAACAATGCGGTGCTGCATCCGCATGTGGTGATTTACGAGGGCACCCACATCGGCGACGATTTTTATGCTCATGCGCACGCCGTGGTGCGGGAGTTCTGCCGGATCGGCCATCGGGTGACGCTGCAAAACGGAGTGATCATCGGTGGCGACGGATTCGGATTCGCCAAGCGCGCCGATGGGTCGCATTTCAAATTCGTGCAGAGCGGCGTGACGGTGATCGAAGACGACGTGGAGATTCAGACGCTGAGTTCCATCGATCGCGCCAATTTCGGCGAGACCCGGGTGCGCCGGGGCGCGAAGATCGACAGCCTGGTGCAGGTGGGCCATGCCTGCGTGGTCGGGGAAGACAATATTATCTGCGCCCAGACCGGCCTCGCGGGATCGAGCGTGCTCGAAAAAAGTGTTTTGCTGGCCGGCCAGGTGGGCGTGTCCGGACATTTGACGATTCACGACAACGCGGTGGTGTATGCGCAGAGCGGAATCGGCGGGGATGTGGAGGCGGGCGCGGCCATGAGCGGATCGCCGGCGTTTGCAGCGCGGGACTGGCTGCGCGCGGCGACGGCGTTTCCTAAACTGCCGGAGCTGTTAAGGACAATGCGACAATTGGAGAAAAGACTGGCGGAATTGGAAAAAGCCGAACCCCATGGATAATCCCGAAAATGACGGCGGCGCCGTAGGGCATCCGCTGCTCGCCTATAAGAACGAGAAATTTCTGGACAGCCCCGAAGCGCGCTCGCTCCGGATTATAAGCGAGTATCTGTATCCGCTGTCGCATTTCCGCAAGGAAAAAGTTCTGGACACGATTGTATTTTTCGGATCGGCGCGGACCTTCGAGGCTGGGCCGAACGCGCACTTTTACGAGGCTGCCCGTCAACTGGCGCGCCGCGTGACCGAATGGTCCAACAATCTGGCGAATTCGGCGCGGCGGTTCGTGGTGTGCAGCGGCGGCGGTCCGGGGATCATGGAAGCGGCCAACCGGGGCGCGCAGGAAGCCGGCGGCAAAACCATCGGACTGAATATCGGGCTGCCGTTCGAGCAGCGGCCGAATCCATTCATCACGCCGGAGCTGTGCTTCGAATTTCATTATTTCTTCATGCGGAAATTCTGGTTCGCGTATCTGGCCAAGGCGCTGGTAGTGTTCCCGGGCGGTTTCGGGACCCTGGACGAGCTGACCGAAATTCTGACGCTGGTGCAGACCCAAAAATTGCTGAAGAAGATGGTGGTGATCCTGTACGGATCGGATTTCTGGAAAGAGATTCTGAACTTCGACGCGCTGGTGAAGCACGGCATGATTGCGCCCGAGGACCTGGCGCTGTTCAGCTTCGCCGACGATGTCGAGACGGCGTTCAAGCTGCTCGAAAGCGGGCTGACGAAATACTACCTGGAGCCGGATCGGGAAAAAGAAACGCCGGCTATCGCGAAGTCGAGAGTGTAGACCTTGTGACCAAGCGCCGGTTCGAAGTCGCACTCGACTGGTCGGGACGGATCGGCATCGCATTTCTGGTTTTCTTGATCGCCTGCCTGGCGCTGGCGTGGCTGGCGCCGAACAGCGGCTGGCTGCTAGGGATGGAACTCGCGCTGGTGATTACCGGCATCGCGCTGGCCATCCGTCTGCTGCGGCGCGTGGGGCGGCGCGCGGTGTGGCGACTGCGGAACCGCCTGCTGGTGACCTACCTGTTCATTGCGGCGGTGCCGATTCTGCTGATCGTTTCACTGGCCGTCACCGGCGGGGAATTTCTGGCGCGGCAGCTGGCGGTGTACCTGGTGACCAGCGAGCTGGACCGGCGGATCGACGGGCTCAGTTCGGCCGCGGAGAGCGTGATCCGAACTTCTCCCGAATCGCGTCCCGCGGTGATCAAGGCGATGATCGATCTGTTTTACGAGGGCCGGTATCCGGGAATCGAGCTGGTGATGCGCGATTCCGGCAAGACGGTGCGCTATCCGGAGCAATCGACGCTGCAGGCGGCGGCCGACTGGCCGGATACCAGCGGCGTGCTGCTGTTTGGAAATCGAGTGTATCTCTGGTCCCATACCAAGATGGCGACGGGAGACGTTACGGTCGCGGCGCCGCTGACGCGGGAGATTCTGGCGGGGCTGGTGCCGAATCTGGGGATGGTGGATTTTCTCGAAGCGTCAGGGCGCGGCGTGCGGTTGCAGGTGGGCACGGCGGGCGAGCAGCTTCCTCCGGCTCTGAACCGGTTCGACAGCGAAATCACCTGGTTCGCCACCGAGCCGATGGCGGACTGGGACCATCCGGAAAGGCCGGCCGGCGCCTATTTGCTGGTGCGCTCACGAGTTTCGGCGGTGCTGGGCGCGGTGTTCAACCGCAAAGCGGATTTGTCGCAGGGGTGGCTTGAAACTTTCCTGATTATCGGTGTAATCGTTTTCTTTATTGTCGAAATTGTGTCGGTGATTATCGGAATCACCATGACCCGCACCATCACCAGCGCGGTGCACCGGCTGTACCAGGGCACGCAGAAAATGATCGAGGGCGATTTTTCGCATCGGATCGAGGTGAAGGGAAAAGATCAGCTCGCCGATTTGAGCCGGTCCTTCAATTCGATGACGGAAAATCTGCAGCGGCTGCTGGTGGTGGCGAAAGAGAAGGAGCGGCTGCAATCGGAGATCGAGATCGCGCGCGAAGTGCAGAGCCAGCTTTATCCGCGCACCGTTCCGCGCATCCGGACGCTGCGGCTGAGCGCGATCTGCCAGCCGGCGCGCATGGTTTCGGGCGACTACTACGATTACGAATCGATTCGCGACACGCAGGTGGCGCTGGCGGTGGGCGATGTGGCGGGCAAGGGAATTTCGGCGGCGCTGTTGATGGCCACGCTACAAAGCTCGCTGCGCACGCAGCTGCAAAGCTGGATGGAAGTGGCCGCGACGGCGGACCATGGCTCCGTGCCGCTGCCGGTATCGACGTCGCGTCTGGTGAGCCGGCTGAACAATCAGCTGCACGCTTATACGTCGCCCGAGAAATACGCGACGTTCTGCCTGGGGGTGTTCGATGAACCCACCGGGTCGTTCACTTATACCAACGCCGGGCATCTGCCGCCGGTGCTGGTACGCGAAGGCTCGGCGCAACGGTTGGACGTGAATGGGACGGTGGTGGGCGCGTTTCCGTTTTCGTCCTATGGAGAGAGCCGCGTCGATCTGAAATCGGGAGACCTGCTGGTGTGCTTCACGGACGGCATCACCGAGCCGGAAAACGAGTACGGCGAGATGTTCGGTGAGGATCGCCTGGTAGATCTGGTGGCGCGCAATGTGCATCGGACGGAAGATCAGATCATCGAACTGGTCCTCGAAAGCGTTCATCAGTGGACCGCGTCGGAGGAGCTGCAGGACGATATGACGATCCTGATGGCGAGAAGAGTGTGAGAGAAGAAGACAGGAGTCAGGAGTCAGGAGTCAGAATTTTTGCGAGCTTTGCGGCTTGGGTGGAGAACGGCGTTTGCTTGGCGAATTCGCGGGCGCGTTCCGACATTTCGCGGCGGCGGGATTCATCATTTAAGATGCTCTCGATGGCGACGCGGAGATTGGGCGGGTTTACGATTACGCCGAAATCTTCGCGCATGACCGATTGCGCGCCGTGCGAATCGAGACACACGGCGGGGACGCCGGCGGCCAACGCTTCGAGCAGCGTCAGACCATAGCTTTCGTGGCGCGAGGGAAAAACGTAGAGATCGGCGAGAGAGAAAAAGGCTCGCTTGCGATCGCCGGTGACGTGTCCGGGAAAGATCACGCGAGTGCGCCGGAAACGGGCGGCGAGCTGGTGTAGTTTTTCCTCGAAACGGCGACCCTGCATGTAGGCCGCGCCGCCGCAGATGAAAATCCAGAGCGACGGCGGGTCCCATTCAAGTAGCGATTCGAGCAGCAGGTCCTGGCCTTTTTCGGGCGAGATGCGGCTGAGCGTGAGCAGCACGCGCGCATCGGGCGGAATGCCGAATTCCTGGCGCAGCGGTTCGGGCGAAGGTGGCGGCGAGAGATCCCATACGCCCCAGGGAAGCACGTGGATTTTTTCGGGCGCGCACTCGGGATAGCAGCGCAGCAGAACGTCGCGCATGCCAGCCGAGGGGACGATGAGGCCGCGGGAATGATGCACGCTCGCTTCCTGCTTTTCCCAGATGAGGCTGGTGATTTTCGGCAATAAAGGTCGCAGGCGGCGATACCAGCGAACGGTGGTTTCGGGCGCGAGAAGGCCGCGGCCATAGATGGCAGCGACATAGGCGACCACGTCGACGTGATAGATGGTGAAGACGCGGAAGCCGGCGGCGTCGAGCGCGGCGAAATCGGGACCTTCGGAAATATCGTTGGCGAGAACGGTGGTAACGGCCGGATCGTGGCGCAAAATCTCGGCGGTGGCGGCGCGCTCGAAATCTCGCGAAAAGCGGGCGTAATCGCGTTCGCCGAAGCGGACCAGATCGCCGCCAGAGGGCGCGGAAGCGGCGAGAATCGCGGGGGTGATCAGGCGAAAATCGAACGGGCGGGTGCGGGTCCACTCCTCGACCAGGCGATCGCACACTGCGGCGCCGCCGCCCAAGGGAACCGGTTCACGCGAGAAGCCGCCGTGCGCGGCGGTGTACAGAATCACCCGGCCGAATACTCGATCACCAGCGCGGTGATGTCATCGCGGATCACGCCGCCTTCGGTAAAGCGATCGACCGCGGCAAGCAGCGCGGCGTGCATGCCGGGAGCATCGCGCGCGGCGTTGTCGCGCAAAGCTACGCGCAGGCGCTCGGTGTCGAGAAAAACGCCTTCCGCGTTTTCCGCCTCGGTGAGGCCGTCGCTGTAAATCACCACTTTATCGCCATAGGAAAGCTGCGCCTGGACGCTTTGAAACGGCGCGCCTTCAATCATCCCCACCGGCATTCCGGAGGTGTGCAGTTTGCGCAGACGCCCGTCGGCACTCACCAGAAACGGCGCGGGATGGCCGGCGTTGATGTAGGTGAGCAATCCGGCGGAGTTGAGAGTGCAGTAAAAAACCGTGGCGTACTTTTCGCCGCGGGTGCGTTCGAGAAGAAACGCGTTGAGGCGTTCGAGGATCACCTCGATTCCACCGGAAGCCATCAGAAACGAGCCTTGCAGCAGACTGGCCAGCAGCGCGGAGCTGACGCCTTTGCCGGAAACATCGGCGACCACGGCAGCCCACACGTCGTCAGTGACCTGGCGGACGTCGAAATAATCGCCGCCGACCTGGGTAGAAGGAATGCTCGATCCGGCCGCGCGGAACCAGCCGGTGGAGGGAAGCGCCGGCGGGAGAAGACCCTGCTGGATATCGCGGGCGATTTTCAGCTCGTCCTCCATGCGGATCTTGACGCGCTCTTCTTCGAGCAGGCGCGCGTTTTCGAGAATGGTGGATGCTTCAATCGCCAGGGTCTGGAGCAGTTCGCGATTCCCGGCGGAAAGATCGGCCGGGGACTGGCGCGAATCCATGTACAGCAAGCCGATAGTGTTCTCGATACTGGCCACCATACGGGTTTCTTCGGAGGAACCGCTGCGGACGTGAATCAGCGGCACGCAAACCACGCTGCGCAGTTCCAGCGCGGCGACGCTGACTTCGGGGCGAACGCCCTGCTCGGCGAGCGGATCGAATTGCATGGAGAGCAGATCGCGGCGGCTGTGGAGCGCGCGCTTGATTACCGAGCGGGGAACGCGCAGATCGTCGGGCTCGAGGGCGCGGCCGTCGCGATCGCGGGAAACGACGATGTCCAGTTCGGCTTCATTTCGCAACAGCAGAAATCCGCGTTCGCAGCCGGTGACGGCCAGGCCGGCGTCGACTACGGCGGTAAGCACTTCCTGGGTGGATAACGAGTTCTGAAGCGCGCGGGCGACTTCGACCAGCGAGCGGAGCTTCACCAGATTATTCGCGTGCTGGCCGCCCGACGTCGAGGAGATCTGGTCGATCATGCGAGTGATATCGCCGCGTTCCAGGGTGAAGGTGATCTGGTAGGAATCGCGGACGCCGAAATCGATGCGATCGGAATTGCGAAGCACGTGGCGCGCGACGCGCTGGCCGTTCACCCAGGTGCCGTGGCGGCTGTTGAGGTCCTCAATGACATAGGTCCCGTTTTCGGCGGTGATGCGCGCGTGGCTGCGGGAGGCGCGATTGTCGCGCACGATCAGATGATTGTCGGCGTGGCGGCCGATCATGAACGGGAGCGGGGAAAGCGGGACGCGGTTGCGCTGACCGGAGGGATTCAACACCAGCAGAGCGGCCGCGGGTATTTCCCGCGATTCAGGGTGCGCTTCGATCGGCGCCGACATCAGCGGCGATCCTTGGCGCTGGATACGCGCGGCGGCGTCTTCGAAGCGGCCGCCTCGGTCATTTCCTGGGCGCGAAGGGACTGGCAGTGCGGGCAGTAGCCGCCGATTTCGGTGCGCGCCAGAACGATCTCGAATCCGAAGTGCGATTCCACCTGGCGGCGGAGCTTGTGCAGCGGCTCGCCGAAAAATTCCTCGACTTTTCCGCAGCGCAGGCAGATGACGTGGGCGTGTTCCTGTTTGAGGCGGGTTTCGTAATAATGCTGATCGCCACCGTAGTGCATCAGGTCGAGCTCGTCCACCAGGCCGCCGGCTTTCAGCAACTTCAAGGTTCGATAGACGGTGACGCGGTTGAGCTTCGGATCCTTTTCCTTGGCGAGTTGGTACAGACTTTCGGCGTCGAGATGACGGCCGGATTGATCGATCAAGTCGAGCAGGATGCGGCGTTGCCGCGTCAGCCGGACGCCGCGCTGGCGAAGCGAGTCTTGAATCCCGGCGGCGGGCATGATTCAAGAATACAGAATCGGCGGACGGATAGCGAAACGGATACACCGAGGCGGGAGTCTAACGGAATAGGATGAGCACTATAAAAGGTGAGCGTGAATCACCTGCCCAGAACAAATCGACGAAAAAAAATCCTCACGTTTCCGACCGGCTGCGCTCTTTCATGGACCGTGTGAAATCGGAATATCGACGAGAGCGGGCGCTGCGAACCGAATCGGTGAAGCGCAAAGCAAAGCCCAAGAAGGGGATGGGACGTTAGTTATCGCTGCATAGATTCCCACTTGGCGGCGTTCCGCTGCAGGTCGGGATGCGAAACCAGAAGGTGCCAGATCAGCGCCTGAAATTCCTCCGAATGGGGGGCACTCGGGTCGCTTCGATCCCCGAAAGCTTCAGAGAACCACATTATTACGGCGGGCGCGGGTGGCGACCAGAAACGCCAGCAATCGATCGATGGCCGCGTGATCGAGCGCGCGAATAATTTCGACGCACTCGTCCAGGTACGCGCCGGTGAAGTTCAACTTCGCCCCCCCCGCGAAGGCTCCGCGATGCGGGATCCCGTCCGGATCATTCGACACAAAGTTTGCCGTAAGCTGCGCTTACTCCGGTGGGACCGTTGTGATAAATTCCTGGCAATTCGATCTCGTCTTCAATCCGTAAGCACGTAAGGGGTGTGAAATGAGAAATCCGATGCGAGGCATGGCTGTACTTTCGCTGGTGGTGCTGACGCTGGTCTTTACGACCTCACTTTTGGGGCAAATCAGCTCGTCGACGGGCGCTATCCAGGGCACGGTGAGCGACCCCCAAAACGCTTCAATTCCGGGCGCCAAGGTGACACTTACCCACGTGGATCCGGGCACCTCGACGGACACCACCACGCTTTCCGACGGCACGTTTTTGTTTCCCCTGCTCGCGCCGGGCAATTACAAGATTCACGTGCTGGCCTCGGGATTTGAAACCAGCGAGCTTGACGGCGTTCGCGTCGACGTGACCAAAGTGACGAATGCGAATGTGAAGCTCACGCTGGGCCAGGTGAGCACGGTGGCGACCGTCCAGGAAGATTTCGCCGCGGTAGATACGCGCACGGCGACCACCGGCGACGTGATCATCGGGACGCAGATTCGCGACATCCCGCTGCCGACGCGCAATTTTCTCGATTTGACGGCGATGCAGGCGGGCACCGCGGCGCGGATTCAGAGCGCGGCGACGGTCGGCCGCGGGTCTCCGATTCTGGACGTGGCAGGTTCTCGCGCCACTGTGAATAATTTCGTGCTGGACGGCATCGATGCCAGGAATTTCGGCAGCAACAGCCTGGCCGGAGTTTCGGTTCCAAGTCCCGATGCGGTGGCCGAGTTTCGCGTGAGCACCAGCATGTACGACGCCAGCCAGGGCCGCGGCTCGGGTGGCAACATCAACGTGGTGCTGCGCTCCGGCACCGACCATTTTCATGGCGGCGCCTTCGGGCAGACCATCGGAAATTGGGGATTGAGCGGAGTGTGGACCATCCAGTCGGGTCTGCCGTTCAGCATCACCAGTACGAACGGCGGCGGGCTGGCGGGATTGAACGGATCGGCCACCATTCGCGCCAATGCGGGCGCGTGCTCGACCATCAAACCGTCGGGATCCCCGGAGCAGAACCTGAACAACTATATGAACGCGGCGTGCTTCGCGGCGGTGCCGAATCTTCCCGCCGGAACGGTCTTGTCGGGGTATAACGCCCAGGAAGGCGCCGGAAGCAATACCTATGTGATCGGGAATAATGGCGTCGCTGGAGATTCGGGCGTGGGCTCGCTATTCGGAGGCCTGGGGCGAAATATCCTTCGCGGACCGGGCGCCGAACGGCTCGATCTAGCCGTGACCAAGACCTTCCCGGTCCGGAAACTGTTGGGCGAGGGCGGCAAAATCATGTTCCGCGCCGAGGCGTTCAAGCTTTTCAACAACCCGATCTTCTCGAACCCGCAGGCAAATATCAGCAATTCGAATTTCGGGCACATCATCTCCACCGTGGACGGGACGGGCCGGATTCCGCAGCTGGCATTGAAGCTGAATTTCTAACGCGGCTCGAAACTTTCAACGGCAGGGACATTACCGGCAGACAGCTCGCCATCCCAGCGCGGAGCGATGTCCAGATGTATGCCGCACTGGTCGAGCATGCGCATCACGGTATGATCGACCATCTGCTCGATCGAGCGCGGGCGGTTGTAAAAAGCCGGCACCGGAGGCAGAATCACCACCCCCATCCGGGACAGTTTGAGCATGTTTTCCAGGTGAATTTCGTGAAGCGGCGTCTCGCGGACGGCGAGCACCAGCTTGCGCCGCTCTTTCAGAATCACGTCGGCGGCGCGATGGATCAGGTGCTCGCCTTGACCGTTGGCGATGGCGGCCAAGGTCCGCATGCTGCACGGAGCGACGATCATGCCTTGGGTGACGAACGATCCGCTGGATAAAGCAGCGCCCTGATCGTTGGGCGAATAGCTGAAAGATGCCAGGCTTTGCACCTGATCGAGTGTGTAATCGGTCTCGTGGAGCAAGGTGCGAGCGCCCCATTTACTGACTACCAGGTGCGTCTCGATGCCGGCGTCCTTGAGGACCTGAAGAAGACGAACGCCGAAAACCGATCCGGTGGCACCGGTGATGCCGACAATCAATCGCGGGCGCGTCATCAATGCCATCTTCTCAGAAATCTTCTCTCTGAATCTTGTGAACATCGCGGCGAAGATAGTGGATGGTTCGAATCACGGCCTCGCGAATGCCGAAGCGCGGCTGCCAGCCAAGCGATCTGGAAAACCCCGCGCTCGAATATTCGGGAATTTACGAGGACGGCTGGGTTGCGGAAGACAGTTTCGTAAAGCTGATCGAGCGCGGGCCGGGAGCATTGCGAATCGCGGGAATGACTCCGATGCCGAGCGGCCGCGTTCGAGTCTCGATGGATGATGCGACCGTTTTTGAAAGCGAAGTCAAGCCTGGATCGTTCGACTGGAACATCGATGTGCCGGTCAAGCTTGGCCCGCATAAAATCCGGATTCAATTTAAAAAATCGCGGCCGCTTTCGATCCCATAAGACAGGCGGCGCGTATCGGCACCCCCGGGAACAAAGGAACGAGACGCTCGAATATCCAGAGCGGGTAGCATGTATTTCAAGCGCGGCTCCGCCCAAAAATCAGGATGCCATCCTTGCGATTTGTGAGCCCTTCGGCCAATCCTGGCACAGAACGCTCTCGATGGTGGCTCGGATGAAACGGCCGTGGTTATAAGACGGCGTGACGATGCTCACCAGAGGGTCGGACACAGGCGTCAGGATAACATCGTTCGTTCCAGGTGTTGCCATACGAGTAAGATTGGAAGCGTGAGCGAAAAAACCTTCGACGATCCGCGCCTGGCGCTGAACCGGATTTACACGCGACTCGGGGACGCGGGGCAAACCGGCCTCGCCGGCGGGCAGCGCGTCGCCAAGGATTCGTTGCGCATCGAAAGCTATGGCACGGTGGATGAGTTGAACTCGTTTCTGGGCGTCGCGGGCATCTCCTGCCAGGAAAACGCGGGACAGGACCCGCGCATCGGGCTGCTCGCCGGCATGATTCGCCGCGTCCAGCATGAACTGTTCAACCTCGGCTCGATTCTGGCGACAAAACCGGAGGATGTTCATCCCAAGCAGGCGCGAATCACGCCGGTCGAGGTGGCACAACTCGAACAGGAAATCGACGCGATGAATGAAGATCTGCCGCCGCTGCGTAGTTTCGTGCTGCCGGGCGGATCGCGACTGAACGCGGAGTTGCACATCGCCCGCACGGTTTGCCGGCGCGCGGAGCGTTTGCTGGTGACGCTGGCCCGGGAAGAGGAAGTACCCGCCGAGGCGATCCAGTATCTGAATCGCTTAAGCGATGCGCTCTTCGTCTGGAGCCGCTGGGCGAATTTCGTGCTGCGAGTGCCGGAGCTGCTGTGGGATCCGAACCAGGCAGCCTCAGCGCGGACGTCCGAGTAAATCGTCGAGCGCGGCGCCGATTTCGGGAAAACGAAATTCGAAGCCGGCGCGTAGTGTGGCTTCGGGCAAAACGCGCTGGCTGGCCAGAATCACCTCCGACATTTCGCCGAACAGCACCTTCAGGAGAAATTTCGGAAGCGGAAAAATCGCCGGCCGATGAATCGCGCGGGCCAGTTCCCGGGTGTACTGAGCGTTCGTCACGGGATGCGGCGAAGAGGCATTTAAGGGCCCGTTAACGTCATTTAAGAGCGCAAAAGCGAACAGATTTGCAAGATCGTCAATGTGAATCCAGGACGTCCACTGCTTGCCGTCCCCCAGACGACCACCGACGCCCAGCCGGAACGGCGGAAGCATTTTCGAAAGTGCTCCGCCGTCGCGGCCAAGCACCACCGCGATGCGCAGCAGGATCACCCGTACTCCGAATCGCTCCGCGTTCATGGCTTCGCGCTCCCATTCGACTGCAAGTTGAGCGAGAAAATCGTCACCCGGCGAAGATGATTCGGTGAGCATCTCGCCGCCGCGCGGTCCGTAATATCCGATGGCGGACGCAGCGATCAGCACCGACGGCGGATTTGGACGGAGGGCGTCCACCACGTCGCGCGTTCCCTGGACGCGGCTTTCTCTAATCCTCCTGCGTGCTTCGGGCGTCCAGCGTTGCGCGACCGGCTCGCCGGCCAGGTGAATCACGGCGTCACATCCCGCGAAATCCTGCGTGGTGACGCGATTTCTGGTGGAAACGGCGCGAATGGTGTGATCTGAAAGGCGCGCCGCGACGTGCCGCCCCAGAAATCCGGTCGCCCCGGTGATGGCGATATTCATCCGATCTCCCGAATATAAGCGTCGACGTCGGTTTTGCGCCGCATTCCTTCGAGCGACATGTAGCGCACCATCCCGAAGATGGGCCGCTCCGCCCACGGCCGGTCATGCAGGCCGAAGCACCACAAAATATTCGTGTAGGTATTGGGATCGCGGCCGTCGAGCGCGTAACGATCGTGGATATAAATCATGGTTGCGAGAGCGTCCGCATGGGTCTCCGACCACTCGATGATTTTCTTGCCCCAGTACATCCGGTAATACCCGTGAATTTTCCCAACCTTCAGCATCTCGCGCTGCGTGGCGTTCCAAAGTGCGTCGTGAGTTTCCGCGCGCTCGAACTGATCGCGCGTGTAGACGAACGGACGCCGATCGCGCGCGTGTTTCTGGAGTGTCGCCTGCGCCCAGGCAGGAAGCGCGTCGAGCGAATCGAGTTTCGGCGAAAAGTACGCGAAATTGAACGCGAGCTCGCGGCGAACGATGAGCTCCTCCAGAAATTCATCGGCGATCAGTTTGTGTTCCTGCGCGTACTCGCGCACCGCCAGCGCGACTTCGAGCGAAGAAATATGTCCGAAATGGAGATACGGGCTGAGATCGGAGGTCGCACGCGCGCTTGGTTCATTTTTGTCGCGCGCATATCGGCGAAGACTACGACTCAGGAAGGTCCGGAGTCTTCGATCGGCTTCTTTCCGGCCGCCGCGGAATTCAGTCGACGGCATCACGGAATGGTCGATCTCGCAATTTGCAACATGTTTGGCGACATCCTGTTTCCTGACTGGTGTGCGCGGGAGCGGCTTCCATTTTCTCTTGAGACGCAACCGAGGAACCGGTTCAAGATACTCCGCCAGCACTTTCCGGATCTTTGGCCGGATGGTGTACGCGGCATATTCCTGCTTTTCGAAATGACTCATCGGCACGATGCAGCTGGAATCGACGACGTAGTAAGGAACGGGGATTTTTGCCGGGACGCGGGCGTTGTAATCCCGCGCAACGAAGGTCGGGTAATCGTCGGCGACAACGGCGGCGGCATCCGCGGCGAGCCGATAAAGAGCATCGTTGGGATTCTTAAGGCGTTGATGCAGATGGAATACGTAGCCGATTCCTCTCGCTTTCAATCGAGCCGAGGTGTCCGGAACTCCCTCCAACAAAAATGCGTGAAGCCGATCGTTGGCGAACGGATAGGAGCAGGTCAGCCCCTCATAAAACAACACCGGCAGCTCGCGCTGATTCGCCAGCTCCACCGCGAACGCGAGCGCGTGATTCGAATCGACGCGCCGGTTCATCTGCGCCCAATAGAGCACATAACGGCCATCTGCCGGCGCCGCCTGATTCAACTGGCGCACCCGATTTCGCACCATTTCAGCATGACATGCGAAGATGGTTCTGCACATGCGCTTCCTCAATCGCGCAAAATTGCTGTGGAGCTACCTTCGCCGCAGCGAGCGTGTGCCCGCGCTGCCGGTGGAATACATCGTCGAGACCACGGCCAAGTGCAATCTTTACTGCCCGATGTGCCCGCGCGAAACCCACAAGCAGCCCAAAGAGGACATGACCGACGGGATTTTTGAGCGCCTGGTGGCGGGCGCCGCGGAAACCGGCGAGCACATGATGCTGATCGGCCTGGGCGAGCCCTTCATGGATCGCAAGATTTTCGATCGCATCGAATATTGCGAACAGCACGGCATCTCCACGCTGCTCTCGACCAACGGAACATTTCTCGACGAAAAGATGGCGGAACGCCTGCTCGAAACTCCACTGGCGCACCTCACGTTGAGTTTCGATGGCGCATCGAAGGAAACCTTTGAACATTTCCGCAAGGGCGCTCGTTTCGAAAAAGTGCGCGACAATTTCGTCCGCTTCGCGCGATTGAAACATCAGCGCCGCTCGAAAATGCAGCTGGTGGTGCAGATGGTGCGGATGCCGGGGAACGCCCACGAGGTGGACGACTTTCGCCGCTTCTGGAGCGCGATTGAAGGAATCGATCAGGTGCGCGTTAAGGAAGACGAAACCAATCTGGTGCAGCCCGAAGGCAGCCGCGATGCGGTTCGCCCTTGTCATTACTTGTGGCGCGGCGCGATGTATGTAAAGCACGACGGCCGGGTCTTTCCTTGCTGCCAGAGCTACATGCTCGATGGCGCGCCGGTGGGCGATCTCCGGGAACAGCCGCTCGAAGAGATTTTCAATTCTCAGGAAATGACGCGGCTGCGGCGGCTGCACGCCGAAGGACGCGCCGGCGAAATCGATATGTGCGCGCGATGCTGCACCGCGGTTCCGCATCCGCTGCTGGTCGCCGGCAGCCTGCTGCTCCACGGCAAATGGGTACGGCGCGCAATGCCGGTAATCGAGCGTCTGGTATACGGAGCGAAACTGCCTAAGCGTTTACTGACGCCGTCGCGCGGCGAATTGGTGCAGATCGAAAGCGCGAAGCGCAGGTAGACGACTATTCGAGCTGCTTGTGAAAGCGCATCACACTCAGCCACAGAATGACCACGCCGAAGATCGCCAGCGCGACCATCTGCGTCCATAGCGCCTCTACGCCGGCCCCCTGCAAAAATACGCCTCGCACGATCTCCATGAAGTAGCGCACCGGATTTAAGAACGTCATCCATTGCGCGACCACCGGCATGTTGCGGATGGGGAAAGTGAAGCCGCTCAGCATAAAAAACGGCTGGAAGAACAAACTGGTGGCCATCATGGCCTGCTGCTGCGTTTTCGAGACGGTGGAAATGAACAAACCCGCGCCGAGCGATGTCAGCAAAAACAATAACGTCGAGCCGAGGAGCAGCCAGAAACTTCCGCGAAACGGCACGTGAAAGATCAGCAGCGCCGCCCCCATCACCAGCAGCATGTCCCAGATGCCCACCAGCACGAACGGTAAGGTTTTGCCGATGATCAATTCCGTCGGCCGGATGGGCGTCACCATCAACTGCTCCATGGTGCCGATCTCTTTTTCGCGCACGATGGCCATCGCGGTGAGCGAAAGGGTCACCAGCGTGATGATGTTCACGATAACGCCGGGGATGAAATAATTCCGGCTGCGCAAATCGGGATTGAACCACACCCGGGTTCGCGAGGTGATCTGCGGCACGGCCGGCCTGATCGCGCCGCCCGACTCTTCCGTGCTCGCCACCAGCATGGAGCGCTGCCCCTGCTGCGCGACCTCGTTCGAGTAGCGCGCGATGCACTGGCTGGCGTAACCCGACACGATCGAGGCCGTGTTGGAATTGGTCCCGTCGACCAGAATCTGAACGTTAGTCGTGCGACCGCGCTTCACGTCGCGCGCAAATCCGGGAAGCACCCGAATTACCGCGTCCACCTGCCCTTTGTCCATCATGCGCTGCATGGCGCGCTCGTTATCGGGCATCCCGGCCAGCTCGAATCGCCCGGAGCCTTCGAATTCCGAAAGCAGCTGGCGGCTTTCTGGCGTGTGATCCTGATCCATCCAGGCGATCTTCGCGTTGTCGACGTCCAGGCTCGCGGCGTAGCCGAAGATGAGCAACTGGATCAGCGGCGGAAGAAACAGCATGGAGCGCATGCGCGGGTCGCGCAAGGCCTGGATCAGTTCCTTGTGAATGATGCACCGCAGTCGTTGTCTCACGTCAGGCCACCTTCTGCCGCAGTTTCCGCGTCGCGAAATAAAATACCAGAGCGCCGTAACCCACCAGCAGCAGTAAATTGAACCACAGCAGCTCGATGCCGATCCCTTTGAGGAAAATCCCCCGCGCGATCTCCATGAAGTAGCGCGCTGGGACGAACAGCGAAACTACCTGGATCACGCGCGGCATGCTGCCGATCGAATAGATAAATCCGGACAATAGAAACGCGGGCAGGAACGACAGCAACGTCCCCATCTGATACGCCATCAACTGCGATCGGAACATCGCCGAAACCATGATCCCCAGCCCCAGCGCGCCGAACAGAAAGATCGCGCTCGAAACCAGCAGCAGTACCGGGCTGCCTTTCAGCGGAACATCGAAGACGTAGATGCCCACTAGCAGCGCGATCACCATATCCGCCGTACCCACCACGAAATAGGCCGCGAGCTTTCCGAGCGCGATCTCCGAAGGACGCGCCGGCGTCGAGAGAAGTTGTTCCATGGTCCCGTTCTCCCACTCGCGCGCGATAGTGAGCGACCCAAGGTTTGCCGCGATGATCATCACGATCACCGCGATCAGCCCGGGCACGATGAAATTTCCCGACAGCAGGTCGGGGTTGTACCACACCCGCACGTCCGCGTTGACGCTCGGTGGTTTCACCTGCATGGCCTGAATGGTGGCCTGAAGCTGCGCCGAGCGCACGGCCACCACGCTTTCCGCGTAGCCTTTGGCGATCGCCGCGGTGTTCGAATCGCTACCGTCGAGCAGCAATTGCACCTGCGCGTTCTTTTTGAGACCCAGATCCCGGCCGAAATTCTCCGGAATCACCACCCCCAACAGGCAGGTACGCTTGTCGATGGCCTGCTCGATCGGGTGATAGCTATCCACCTGCGCGACGATGTCGAAATACCGCGAGCCCTTGAAATCGTTAACCAGCGCGCGGCTTTGCGGCGTCTGATCGGCGTCATAAACATACGTCGGGATGCGATCCACGTCCAGGCTCAGCGCCCACCCGAAAATGAGCAGCATCACCAGCGGCTGCAGCAGCGCCGCCACCAGGCTTCGTGGATCGCGAATAATGTGCAGGAACTCCTTGCGATAAATCGCGCGGGTTCTTCGATAATTCATGCCGGGGCCTTTTCTTCTTCCTTCTCGATCAAACCCACGAAAACATCTTCCATCGACGGCACAATCGAATCGAGCGCGTACACCGCGATCGCTTTGTCCTTCAACACCTGGTAAATCCGTGGAATGGCCGCGGCCGGATCGTCCACCTTCACGTGCAATCCGCCTCCGAACACGGCGATATCGAGAATCCCGCTCTGCCCTTCAAGGGCGGTCATGCTTCCCAGCAGGTCCGACGTTTCCAGATTCAACAGGTGTCCCGCGCCCAACGATGTTTTGAGCTCGGCCGGCGAGCCCAACGCGATAATTCGTCCGCCATACATCAGCGCTACGCGATGACAGTACTCGGCTTCGTCCATGTAATGCGTGGTCACAAAGATAGTGTGGCCGGCGGCCGAAAGCTGATAGATCAGGAACCAGAAATTGCGCCGCGCGATGGGATCGACGCCGCTGGTGGGCTCGTCCAGGAACAGAATGGGCGGCTCATGCAGAATCGCGCAGCCGAGCGCCAGGCGCTGCTTCCATCCTCCCGCGAGCAGCCGCGTCATGGTGGTCCGCTTCTCTTCGAGTCCGGCCATTTGGAGCACGTAATCACGCCGCGCCGCCAGCTTATCGCTCGGTACGCCGTACACGCCTCCGAAGAACTCGATGTTTTCCTGTACCGTCAGATCGTCGTACAGAGAAAACTTCTGCGACATGTAGCCGATGTTGTGTTTCACATCTTCGGGCTGCTTGGCGACGTCGAACCCACCCACCGTCGCGCTGCCGGAGGTCGGCGGAAGCAGCCCGCACAGGATTCGGATGGTGGTCGATTTGCCCGCCCCGTTGGGACCCAGGAAACCGAAAATCTCCCCGGGCGCGACGTCGATCGAAACGTTGTCCACCGCCACGAAGTCGCCAAAACGCTTCACCAGCTTGTCGATATGGACCGCCGGACCGCCGTTCCCCTTAGGCAGCATGCGCCGCCTCCGATTCGCGAGTCAGCGCGATAAACACGTCTTCGAGCGAAGGAATAATCGGCCGGAAACTGAATGGCGCGACCTCCGCCAGCTTCTCCGGGGTGGTGATGTTCGGATCGAGAAACAGGTGCAGCTCCGCGCCGGCCGGCTGCACTGTCAGGACCCCGGGTTGCTTTTCGAGAATCGCGATCGTTTTCTGATGATCGTGCGCCTGAAGCAAATAGACATGCTCGGAAAGACCGTGCTTCAGCGCGGCCGGCGTATCGCAGCGGATCATCTTGCCGTGATGCATGAACCCCACCCGATTGGCGCGCTCGGCCTCGTCGAGATACGCCGTCGCGACAAAGACGGTCAGTCCGTCGCGTACCAGCTGGTACAGAATCGCCCAGAAATCCCGCCGGGAAACCGGATCGACGCCGTTGGTGGGCTCGTCCAGAAATAACACCCGCGGTTTATGCAGCAGCGTACACATCAACGCCAGCTTTTGTTTCATTCCGCCCGATAGTTTGCCGGCCTGCCGTTTGATGAAGGGGTCCATGCGGGTCATGCGCAGCAGCCGGGCGCTCAACCGCTGCCGTTCCTCTCCGGTGATGCCGAACAGGTCCGAATAGAACGCCATGTTTTCCGCAACGGTCAGATCGGTGTACAAACCGAATCGCTGGGCCATGTAACCGATCTGGTCTTTCATCTGATCGAGCTCGCGCGACACGTCGTGACCGGCCACCACCGCTTTTCCTTCGGTCGGGTCCATCAGGCCGCACAGCAGGCGCATGGTGGTCGTCTTGCCCGCGCCGTCCGGACCGACCAGCGCAAAAATCTCGCCCTCCTGCACATCCAGATTCAAATGATCGACGGCCGTCAGATCGCCGAAGCGGCGCGTCAAACCTTCGGCGTGGATGACCACGCTCATAGCATGATTTCCGCGTCCACCGGCATATTGTTCTT
>Ga0182024_10007997_pt1 | contig 22556 bp, 13 predicted proteins | sample P32metaG_FD_120480 | JGI IMG/M metagenome (GOLD analysis project Ga0182024, IMG submission 120480) | Permafrost microbial communities from Stordalen Mire, Sweden - P3-2 metaG (Illumina Assembly) | ecosystem: Environmental > Terrestrial > Soil > Wetlands > Permafrost | place: Sweden: Stordalen... | reverse complement strand
GATGAACCAGATTTACACGAAGATGGACAAGGATGCGGCATTCCGCGAGGATGTGGCAGAGCGAATTGGCATCGGCTTTGACTTGCCGAAGCCCGCAGTTGTTCCAAGTGTTCCAAGAAATGCAGTCGAACTCGAAGTCGAAAATGCAGTGGAAATCGTAGTAAAGTAATGAGGTTAGAAACGGATGCGCCCGTAGCTCAGCTGGATAGAGCATCTGCCTTCGAATTCTTCTCGCACGAAGATTCAACAACATACAGACGTTACCGAGAGTTACCACGAATTACGGCTAACTGCTTCTAAACAAATACTTAATGGCATTTGAATCGCAAGCGTTGGTGATTCTTCGGGTTTGCCGGTAGGCACAAAATTGGGCACAAGGATTTGGCCGTGACTTTGCGAGATTATTCAATTGTTGCATTGCCATTCGACATTCGTTTTGAATGGCTTATTTTAAGACCTTAATCGGTGCCGCCGCTCCGATCCCTAAACAGTCAAAGGCGTTCGCCGCAGCACCAAGCTGATTGGCATGAGCCGTGGCCCATTCACCGACCGCTTGGTGAAAAGAAGGGTTCTTCTCGCGAGAGATGGCTGATTAGTTCCCGTCTGTGTTATTTTATTGAAAGCATCAGGAGCGACTCGGATTTAACCGAGTCCGGCAACCGGGCAGGAGACGCCACGGTGCCTTGAGCGGGATAACCGCTCGATGTGCGGAACCTAAAGTTCCGAACGCAAGTCTCGATGGGAATTGCGACCGCCTGATGTCCGAGGCGGTCTTTGTTTCTCCAACCTCCTGATGCATGCCAGAACCTAAGGAGCATGCATCCATGACACAGATTCCCTCTGATAATGAGGAACAAAACAAACTACGCGAAATACTGGAGCTGGCTGGCAGGCAAGAAAATGGAGTGCCCAAGGGGCTCTCTCGCTGCCCGGTGTGCGGCGATTGGATAGGGCGCTGCCTCTGGCCTGACCCGCTCATGTGGCATAAAGGAACGACTCGAATCAGTTGCCGCTGTGAGGCCAACATATGCACAAAGTGCGGCGAACCCGTCTATGAATACAAGCTGAGCGGGAACGTCTACAACGAGCAGATAGGCAAAATCCAACATATCCCTATTATGCTCGGCTGGATGCACCATTGTGGGAAACCTCGAATCGAGCTGCCCGTCCCCATCCAGCCATTTTGGGATGAGAAATACTCTCCGGTACCGGCAGGTTTTCCCGTTCAGCTTGTCTACGTTGGGGTCCGCCCTCGTAACGATGAAACTCGGAAGCCGATAGTGGTGAAGGCTCGTTACTCGTTTGATTCCGGGTCGTTCTTCGAGGACGGATCTGAGAAAGAGCCGAGCTACGTGTCGAACAATCCGTGTGATTTCCGTGTTGATGTTGTTTGGGAAAAGAAGTCTAAACGCTGGAGGACTTGTAAATTCGAAGGAAGGCGGCCGCTGTATTACGCGACAGGAGAGGACTTTGAGACAGTGATGAAGAAAACGTTGGCTATTGGGCTCTAAACAAATGAATCGGCAGGATGAACGTGTAATGCTCCGCTCTAAAACAAGACACCTCAATTAGGTAGAATCAGGGCCTCCAAAAACATGAGGGCTCAGGGGCAACCCAATTAGAATTCACGGCTATGCGCTATCTCTTTGATGAGATCGTTGTGCGTGTATTCTTCGAGAGCTCATCAAAAACCATGACTCTACTAAATCATTCAACTTTGTGACGACCGGGGGCTTCGTGGTGTTCAGCGTCCAACACTGGGGGTTCCGCGGCGAAATATGCCCGGTCACTCAATCCAAATTGGAGATGCCTGACGAGACATTGAACGTCTGCCAAATTCTTTTCGCTTGTACATCATGGGAGACAGGGTGATACTGCCGCGGATTGATCGTACCGAATCCGGAGGAAACCATGCGCAATCGCAGACAATTTTTGCAAGGAATCGCGGGCGCGTCCGCGGGAGCATTTTTGCTTCGCGACGGCTTGATGGGGGCGATGCCGCAAATCCCGGCCGGTGTCACGCCGACCAAGCACAAACCCGTGATGATCGGCGGAAAAAAGATCAAGACCGTGGACGTGCACACTCACATCAGCGTCCCGGAAGTGACCGATTTCCTCAAAGGCACGGCTCTGGCGCGGGGCGGCGGGGCAGGAGCAGGGGCCGGTGGTAATCCACTGCTCAATGCAGGCTCGGACCGCCTGGTGAACATGGATTATCAGGGCATGGACGTTCAGGTTCTTACGATTAATGAATTCTGGTACACCAGCACGGATCGCGATCTCATGACGCGCTTGATTGATTTTCAGAATCAGAAGCTGGCGGGGATGGTGCAGAACGGCATTGCGGGCCGTTTTTATGCTTTTTCCACAGTGGCACTGCAGTTTCCCGACCTGGCAACCAAGCAAATGGAAGAAGGCATGAAGATGGGGCTGAAGGGCGCGACCATCGGCGGCAGCGTGACAGGCAAAGAACTCTCCGCACCCGAGTACGATGTTTTCTGGGCCAAGGCCGAGGAACTGCAAGCTCCTATTTTCATGCATCCGCAGGCCGCCGCGCAACTCACCGGCACCACCGACCGGATCAAGGGAATCGGCGCGTTGAACGTTACGGTCGCCAATCCGCTGGAAACCACGCTCTTTCTTACGCACATGATTTTTGATGGAGTGCTGGACCGACACCCGGGCCTGAAAATCTGCTGCGCCCACGGCGGCGGTTACCTGCCCTCCTACGCCGACCGAATGGACCACGGCTGCGGTGTCTTTCCGCAGCAGTGCAAAGACATGACCCTGAAGAAGCGTCCCACGGAATACCTGAAACAAATCTACGTGGATTCACTGGTGTTCACGTCCGAGGCTCTGCGCCATCTGGCGGCCGTTATGGGGCCGTCGCATATTATGATTGGAACGGATAACCCGATCCCCTGGACGGAAAGCGGGACTAACTACCTCCAGCCGGTGGATCATATACTCGACACGCCGGGCTTCACCGACTCGCAACGAATCGAAATGCTCAGCGGCAACGCTTGCAAGTGGCTGGGGATTCCGGCATAACCACCTGCAATGCAGTGAGGCTCGCGCAAAGAGATTGCCTATTTAATTGGCTCGCTGCGCCGGGGCTGGCAGTGGGCAACGAGCGATACATAAATACTCCAGCGACCACGACGATTTCACAAAGCGTGATGACCATCTACTATGGGTTGCTGAAGATCGAGTTGCACGCCGTGGATCCGGAGTGGGTCGTGCCCGGCCACGGGCCCGTGGGCACGAAGAAAGATGTGCAAAAGGAACTGAAATATTTTGCGACCATCCGGGACCATCTGAGGGCGCGCATCGCCGCGGGGCCAAGCCCCGGCGGCGCCGCCGCGACGATCGACATGGGAGATTTCATGGAATGGCCCGATGCAGATCGGTACTACGGAAAGGCCATGCGAATGTATCGGGACCTTACAGGCAAGACGTTCGATCAGGCGGCCACTTCGGCGGCGCTGGACATGTACCAAAAGATGACGAAGAAGTGAAGAAGACCCAAGTCTTACGGGGGGGGCTGTAAGATTGATTTGTGCTAGCGTTTGCGAAGCTCGGCTCCTTTATCGAATCAAATTCACGTCGTCTTATTCAATATGGATAATGCCCCGCCGCACGGCAACATTAATCGCAGCAGTCCGATCGTTCACCTCCAGTTTTACGAAGATGCTTTTCATGTGCACGGGAACAGTCCCTTCGCTTATGCCAAGGGCTGCGGCGATTTCCTTATTGCGCATGCCCTGGGCGAGGAGTTCGAGCACTGCAACCTCACGTGGCGTCAGCGCGGGATGAGAAGCCCGTTGAGCCAATCGAGCAAAGACGCCGTCACCCATCGGTTTCTTGCCGCCGTGCACGTCGCGCACGACCCGAATTAGATCATCCGACAGCATATCCTTCAGCAGGTAAGTAATCGCGCCCGCCTGCATCGCGCGGTGGATATCCTCGTCGCCTTCATACATAGTCAGCACAACAATTCGTGCTTCAGGCGACTCTCGAATGATTGATTGAATTGCCGCTGTGCCGCTGGTTGAGCCGAGGCGCAGATCCATCAATGTGACGTCCGGATGATCGCGCCGGAATACAGAGACAGCCTCTTGCGCGTTTGAGGCGGAGGAGACGACTCGCATGTCCGGCTCTCTGTTGATAATCAGCGAGAGGCCTTCCCTCACGATCGCGTGGTCGTCCACGCACAACACACGAATTCGCTTTGCATTCATTTAGGCAACCTCAAGATGTCGCGTGAGAAGGAAATACCGCTTCGACAATGGTTCCCTCACCAATGTCCGTTTTCAGCATCAATTGGCCGCCCCCCTGCTCGGCCCGCTCCTGCATCGTGATCAGACCGAAGTGGTTCGTCGGATCGTCAGTGGAACGGCGTGGGTCAAACCCACAACCATCATCTGCCACCCGTAGCTTAATAGTCTCTTTTTCATAGCTTAATTCGACGTCGAGCCGCGAAGCATGGGAGTGCTTGATCACGTTGAGAATCGCTTCCTGACCAATCCGAAGCAACTGCTGCTCGACAACCGCTGGCGCGTGACATGGAGTGCCATACACAGAAATCTGGCTTTGTACCCTCTGTCCGTCCGTCGCTCTTGCGACCGATTCACGGAGAGCCGTGGGTAAGTCCTGATTTTCTTGCATCGGCGATCGGAGATTCCAGATCGACCGCCGCGCGTCACGAATGTACTGCTCCACTTGCTTCCGAATCCGCACGAGCCTTTGATAAGCGGGCGAGGATACAGACAGATTGCTAGAGGCTGCATCGAATTGCAGAGCCATGCCGACCAAACTCTGAAGGAGCGTGTCGTGCAGTTCGCGACTCAACCTCACGCGTTCGGCAAGGACCACTGCAAACTCACGGCGAATGCGCCGCTCGTGCAATCTCCACACGGCCCAAATCAGCGCACCGACGGCGAGGATGCACAAACCCAGGAAGGAATAAGTCTGGTAGAACGCCGGCTTGATCGAGAAATCCCACGTCGTCGCCACATCGCCCCACGATCCGTCGCTATTGCTTGCAACGACTCGAAAACGGTAGTGCCCCGGGGACAAATGCGTATACACGGCCTGACGGTGAGTATCGGCATAGATCCAATCGGTGTCGAACCCTTCCAGACGGTATCGAAATTGAATCGGATGGGCAAAGCTTAGCTGTAAAGCGCTGTAGTCAAACTGAAACCGGCTCGTACGACTCGACAGGCTTGAGGGATCGGTTGCTCCCATGGGTCTTTCATCGAGTAGAATGTTGTCAATCTGTACTGTCGCAGGTGGTTGTGAGATTTTCAGCGACAGGGGGTCAAGGACGGTCATCCCGCGCCCGGTGACACACCAGATTTTTCCATCCGCAGCGCTGACCATGCTCAGGCTATTGAACCATACGGGCATCCCCGCAAGGCCGTCGCTGATGTCGAAGGCAACTTGTCCCACGCGTTTTTCCGGATTCGTCATTGCAGAATCGAGCTCGGCGCGACGAATGAATCCCAAGCCCGATCCCGTGGTCAGCCAAAGATCTCCATCCTTATCTTCAGCGATACTGCTTATGGAAAGCCGGGGAACGCGCGCGAGTTCGTTTATCCGGACAAACCTTCCGTTCTTCAGTCCATAGAGCCCGTCCGTCCCGCCGAGCCAGATTTTCCCCAGATGATCTTCGAACACCGTCCTGTAAGGGCCACTCCCGAGACCGTCTTGCGGAGAATATGCCCTGACGTTGCCGTCTGCCTCAACAGCACCCATCTGCCCATTGGACGCGCCGAACCAAACATTTCCGAAACTGTCGGCATGAGCAAAAATGATGCCTCGTTGTGGGGCGACGAGCTCCACCCCCGATCCAGAATTGTTCACCGGCCATCGGAACAATCCGCGGCCGCGGTCAGCTATCCACAAATTGCCATGACTATCGGTTGCGATCGCGGTGACGGATGACAATCCAAACTTGGCCAGGCGCCACTTCGTTACAGTTCCCTTATCAACTCGAATAAGGTCATCGTCTGAAGCGACCCAAACCGTACCCGAAGGGTCTGCCCGGAGCGCCGATACATTTATATTGGATAAGACGGACTGTGATTGCGATAACTCTCCCGGCGGGAACCGTACCACGCTTTCACCCGTGCTAACCCAGACGCTTCCATCCGGCGTGGAATCCACGGCAGTCGCGAGGCCGAGATTTGTAATACGTCGAACTCTTGGTCTTTCCAGTCTTACCAGGCTCTCTCCGGTGCCAGCCCAAATGCTGCCGTCCCGGTCTTCGATCATCGTACGAGGGCCATACACGTCGGCCTTTTCAAGTGTGGAGGGGTGATCAGGCTCGACTCGCCAGATGCCCTGACCCATAGTTGCAACCCAAAGGTCGCCTGCCCGGTCGCTTAGAACATCGTTTCCACGACCCTTATGTTCCGGCTGCGTTACGACGCGCGGCTCACCGAGCTGCCTGAATCCGACCACAGGGTCGGAAATCCACACGCGTCCCGACGGATCTTCGGCGAATCCTCGAAAGATTGTCGGATTCGTGGAAGGATCCATTCTTTCAAATGTTTGATCGGACCGGCGAGTGAAAATTCCGAGTTCGCTGGCAACGAAAAGATCACCACGTTTATCAACGTAGATACTATTGATCCTGGCATCGCGAAGACCGGTGCTGCCTCCCGCTCTCTGCCAGCGATTTCCGTCGAAAACCAGGAGTCCGGTCGCGGAACCCGCCCACATGATGCCTGATGCATCTTCGATGAAGGCAGTGATGGCACTTGGTCCAGTCTCAGCTTCGGAATAGGTATGAAGCTTGCCGTTGTGAAAATGGCTGATTTCCCCGGTTGTGAACCCAATCCACATGCTGCCGTCACGCGCCCTGAACAAGCTACGGACGATCGCCTTTGGCAATGGAGTGCCGCCGAGACTCGAAAATGTTACAAATTGGGCACCGTCAAAGCGAATCAATCCGCCATTAGTACCGATCCAAAGATAACCGTCCGTGTCCTGGGCTAGAGCCCAAATGATGCTGGAGGAGAGACCGTCTTTGGCTGTCCATGTGGTGATGGAATAATCGGAAAGCGGTGGCTCATTATCAATCGCACGACCTGGCGGAGAAAACAACAGAAGGAACGTTCCAGCAAGTAGCGCCACGCGGCAAGCGCATGCGGTAGTCGAGGCCGAAACAATCCACTTCGGACGAGGCATCAGAAAATTTGGAATCTTTCGCGCTTGAGATGACCCAAGCCTGAAGGCTACGTCAGCAGGGAAGTTCACGTCAACAAAAGAATTGCCCCTGAAGGGGTATTAGGGAGTGATTGATCGCGGTGATCGCCCGTCTACCACGATTTTGGTATTGCGGGCCAATTGTTCGGTCCAGTAAATGATAGGGCAACTTGCACTCGTTGCTCCGGTGCCGCGTCTACCTTTCCCGGGACCAGACCATCGTTGACGGGAAAATGGTGAATAGTACCATCCCGTACACGCGCACTGGAGCTCCGTTCGCAAGCCACCGTCACCTTTTTCCCGCATCATGCCATGACCACCGTCTTCCGAACGAGGAGGAATAGATGTCAAATCGCAGGCAGTTCTTGAAAAATTTAGCTGGAGCTTCCGCCGGAGTGGTTTTCGCAGGATGCAGCCTTTGTGATGCCACAAGACTTTTAGCGCAAACCGGCAGCACAGCGAAGCACAAACCGACTATGGTCGGGAAGCGCCGCGTGAAAACGGTCGATGTGCATTGCCATGTGTCTGTACCTGAGGCCACCGACTTTCTGAAAGGAACGCCCCTCGAAAGAAGGGGCGGCGGAGGTGGTGGAGGCGGATACGACGATTCCGGGTTAACCGCAGCCCGCTTACAAGCCATGGATGCCATGGGTATCGATGTCCAGGCCGTCAGCATTCTTCCGTTCTGGTATGGCGCGGAACGAGACCTCGCAAGCCGGCTCATTGATTTTCAAAATGAAAAACTGGCGGCGATGTGCGCCCTACACCCCGACCGATTCGTGGCATTTGCCGCCGTCGCGATTCAGTATCCGGAACTCGCGGCCCAACAGCTCGAAGAAGGCATGAAAAAATGGGGCCTGCGCGGTGCTGCGATTGGAGACAGTGTGAATGGCGAGGAACTCTCGTCACCGAAATACGATCCGTTCTGGGCCAAGGCCGAGGAGTTGCAGGCGCTTATCTTCGTTCATCCTCTGGACAGCGCAAACGCCACAGGAATCGCAAAAAGAGTGACAGGGAATGGAGTCCTCAGCAATGTAATTGGCAATCCACTCGAAACCACCATTTTTCTTTCGCACATGATTTTCGATGGAACCCTGGATCGCTTTCCGAATCTGAAGATTTGCGCGGCACATGCGGGCGGTTATATTGTCGCGTATCCGGACCGCATGGACCACGGATGCTTTGTATTTCCTGCACAGTGTAAGAGTACGATCAAGAAACACCCCACTGAATATTTGAAACAGATTTATGTGGATTCCATCATTTTCACCCACGAAGGATTGCGGCATTTGATTGCCGTCGTGGGGCCTGGTCAAATTGGCCTCGGCACGGACTATCCGTTCCCGTGGACGGTCACGCCAGTCGACGAAGTCATGGGAATGCCCGGCCTGAGCGATGCAGACCGGATTTCAATTCTCGGCGGCAACATGTGCAAATTATTGAAGATTCCGACGTAGGTTCTGGAGATCGGTGTTTCATGGGGGACGCGGGGAGCGCATTCGAGTGAGCGCTCCCAGCGTCTTTTTTATTCGCGTTCAGTTAAACTTCAACTGATCGATCTCAAGAAAAAGCGGCGAACAAAGTCCACAGCCCCGGTTGAATCAATTCGAGCCTTAGAACACCAGTTTGAGCGAGACCTGAACTTCCCGTTGTGTGTCCGGGAGCGTGCTTGTGATCTTTCCGAAATTCGAATTCAGATATGTCCCGGTGGCGAGCGTGCCCGCAGTCGGGGGAGCCGCCACTTGAATAACGCCCTGTTGACCGACGGGCAAATTGGTCGAGGTACCTGATGGCAGACTAACCAATGTTGCGTTGGGAAGGCCAAACTGCGCGCGGTTAAAGAGATTGAAAAACTCCGCTCGAAATTGGATTGTGCCAGCCTCGCCCAACCACGGCACCTTGGTGTCCTTCACGATTGATAAATCAACGTTCTTGTAGTTGGGTCCGACCAATACCCCGCGCGGCGAGGTGCCGTAAGTTCCTAACGCCGGAATGTCGAACATGGATGGATTCCACCACTGATTGATGTTGCCCGTCACGACAGTGCCGCTGTTGAAGGAAGGATCGAGGCTGGCGCGGTCGGCGTAACTCGTCGAGTTCGACGATAAGGAACGTGTGATGCCAAGTGCCAGATTCGCTCTCTGGCCGGACTGAAGAGCCACGATGGAACTCATCCACCAGCCATGCTCGAGCTTGGCAGCGAAATTTTGCGATTTTAGGTTAGGCGCGTGGTAAATGATGTTCATGCGGAAGACTTGCGGAATTTCACGGAGCGAGACGCCCTTGTCCACGTTGCCGGGATTGCCCGGAACCTCCTGGGCAGTGTCCGAATCAGCAATGCTTTGACCGTTGGGAGTATCCTCGTCCTTCGAAAATGTGTAAGAAGTCTGGAACTGGAGCCCGTGAGAAAGCTGCTTCTGCACGGAAATTTGCAGGGAGTTGTACCAGGACTCGCCGTCAGCCACGTCGGCCAGCATGGTACCAATGTTCAGATTCGGCCTGCAAAGCGCGGTGGATGGCGTGGCGATGCAGGCCGCGGGACTCGGAATCGCAGTCGTGGCCGAGCACGGATGAGCCGTGGTCGGCTGCCCTGTAGTGAGGTCCGCTGGATTGCAATAGTATGGGACACCTATGGAGGTGACGCCTGCGGGATTGGGCGGGTTAACCTCCCGAGACTGGTAGAGATTCCAGCCACGAGAACCAACGTAACCCACGCTGAGGGCCATGCCCCAGGGTAATTGCTGATCTATAAAAAACTGATAGGACGCGAGGGAAGGTTGTTTGGTGTCGTAAATGATGAATCTGGGACTATACGAGACACCAAGTGTATTGATGGCCGGATTGAGCAGCTGCGCATCCATTGCATCGAGGGGGAGCGTAAGCTGAATACCCGTGCCCGGAGTGGTCTGCCCCGGCAGTTTTGTGGTCACAGTGTTGAAGATCTGGATCTGGTTCGAGCTCGGCGGTTGCGAAACGACGTTATAGGTAAGTAGGTCGCCCCAGAGCCCAGCCGTGTAGTAAATCCCGCCACCGGTCCGAACTGCGGTCTTACCATTGCCGAAGACGTCCCAAGCGATGCCGATGCGCGGGCTAAAGTTGTGGAGCGAGGGATCGCTCGTAGCACAGTTCGCTTTGGCCCCCAATCCGGTCGAAGGTTGGCCAAAAACATTCGTACCTGGCAGATAAGTGGGATTACTTGCGACGTCCGCCAGCGTGGTGACGTATAGAGGCTGACTGCTGATGCTCCCCAGGCATCCTGTGATCTCGTAGCGTAAACCCAAATTTAAGGTGAGGCGGGAAAGTACGCGGAAGTCATCCTGCGCGTAAAACCCGTAGGTGTAATAGATGTATGAGTGGCTCTGGTTCGACTGCGGTACGATCGTGCAGCTTGAGCCGCTGCATCCCGCCGGTGCGCCGTTGCTGATCCAATTTAACTGCGAATAAACCGGGTAGCCCGGTGTGCCCACGGGTGACCCCGCAGGTGGAGCATCGGTTAAGCCGAAGAACGCCGAATTATTGCTGTAGCTCACCGCGCCGTTTCCAAACAGATCGTAATTGAGACTGTCCTGGAAGCGGTTGATCAGAGTTCCAAACTTGAATGAGTGCCTCCCTTTGGTCCAGAACACGTCGTCGCTCAGAGTCAGCACATTTTGAACGTTGCCCTTACCCCCGAAAGGCGTAGGACCCGGAGCGGTGGCGAACCCAGTAACTGTACCCTGGTTGCCGGCACCTGGGCTGATGCTCGGAGGGATATCGAAATAAGTACTGGTAACTGGAAATCCCGTAAGGCGGTCCGGAGGGGGTTGACCTGCCAACGCGTTGTTAAGGTATGGCGCTGCAATCGGACTGGTGTTCGGGCCATAAGCTGGGACCAATTGTGTTCGGGCGGCGCCGAGGCGCAGCGTGTTCAAGAGGGTAGGCGAGAAAGTGTGCGTTTCACCGACTGTAGCAAATTGGGACGCACTATGCAGTTCGTATAACATTTCCGGGTAACTGGTATTTTGATTCTGGTCGGCCTCGTCCTGCGTATAGCGGGCGAAGAGCGAGTCATTCTGGGAGAAGTTTTGGTCCACGCGGATCTGGCCCATGTTTTCGCTGGAGGGTTCCGTAAAGGGGAATGTGTAGTTACTGCCGGTACCGCCCTGGTTGAAATTGGGCGCAGGGAAGACCGAAGCCAGGTACTGGGTCGTGGGCGGAACATAGATAATGCCCGCGCCGGTCGTCGTATTCGCCGCCGCCACCGTAGGTGTGCCGACGCAATTCGCTTTGTTGCCGTAAGCGACCACGGCTGTATTCGACAGGCTGTTGTTCACTGTGGATTGCACTGTGTTGTGGAACACATTATTCTGGTCATAGAAGCAGCCGAGTGGAAGGCTGATGGAATTGTTGGTGGTTCCCAGCCTTTCCCGCAGCCCCTCATAGACACCCCAAACGAAGGTCTTTTCCTTCTTGATCGGGCCACCGAACGCTCCCCCAAAATTGTTACGGATAAATGGCGGATTGCGCTGCGTCGGAAAATTCAAGCTGTTGCCGTTTGCCCCGACCGCATCGAAGTAGTTCCGCGCATCCAAAATCCGGTTGCGCATGAAGTCGTAGGCGTCGCCGTGCCAGACGTTAGTGCCGCCCTTGCTGGAGATAACGGTCTGCGCGCCAGTCAGCAAGCCATATTCGGCGCTAGGCAGATTAGTGACGACCTTATACTCTTGAATTCCGTCGAGACCCAGGCTGGTGTTAATGATCGAGGAGTTGTTGTTTGCGAATACGTTCTGGGTCAGGGTGCCGTCCAGCAGGTAAGTATTCGAACGATTATCAGCGCCGTGGGCGCTAAAAGTCATGCCCTGCATGCCAGCTGTGGTGAGCACTGCGCGGACCTGTGTGATACCGGTCTGCAGCAGTGTTAGGTCGGTCCAGTTTCGGCCGTTGAGCGGGAGCTCGGTGAGTCTTTGCTCGTTCACGGTACCACCGACAGAGCTATTAGTGGTGTCAATTTGTGGCAGGGCTTCGGTTACGGTTACGTTCTGCGTAACCGACCCGACGACAAGTTTCAAGTCGACCCTGGTGTCTGACGCCACGGTAACCACCACGTTTTTAACTTCCGCCGGTCCAAACCCCGGAGCGGTGACCCCAACTGTATAATTTCCGGGCGGAACTTGCGGATCATTGTAAAGACCGTCCGATGTGCTGGTTGTCGTTCGCGCAATTCCTGTGTCCTGATTTGAGATTGTAATCTGCGCGTTTGGAATCACTGCGCCTGAAGAGTCAAGAACTGTGCCAAGGACCCTGCCTGTTACTTGTTGCGCCTGGAGTCCTTCCGCGCCGAACAGAAGCCCCATGACTCCTGCAAGAATGACTGCCCAAAAAAATAGACGCCCGCAATTACTCCACAATCTCCCCATCGCCCACCCCTTTCTCAAGCTAGTCGAAGCAGATTCGTCCAAGGGAGCCCAACAAGAAGGACTATTTTGTTTTGACCTTCCTGTTTATTCATATTTCAAACCACCCGAGGGATTGTTCGCCGTTTGCCCTGAATGCCCGCTTTTTCCGTCCGTTAAATCGCCGAAAGGAAAAGTCGGCTTGCCTTCTCAACTGGCGTTGGGCGACGACGGGCTCACGATGGAAAAATGCGACTACCACGTCCACCAATAGATGGTCGGACTTATACGAATTCCGGTGTCGAGCCGCAATACCATAATTTGGGTAGATCGGTTTGTAGTCGTAAGGAATGATGATTATTATTTTTCTAACTAGAACTGATATGTTGCGACAACCTCAATCGCTTATCGCACACTCGCATAGCGAGTCCGCCAAGCTCACACTTGGGATCCAGCATGCTGAGGGCGGCGCGAATCAGCGCCGCGACTCAGCGGCGGCCCGCCAATGGTGGAAACCAGCGCACGCGCTACTTCCTTGACTAAAATCGTAGCACCGCAACCGAGCCAACGGATTGGTCAAAGACCGCTCCAAGAATTCTTCCTACATCGGATTGCGAGAACAGCGGCAGACACAACAAGAGCGCCGTCGTTGTCATTCCTAGCGACTGAAAAAATGTTTTCCTGCGACCTCAAATACTCGACTTGGTGGACGGCCGAAATGAAAACATGACACACCTCTCCCTCAATGAGCTCGAAAGCTCTTGGGATGTTTCTCTGATAGGTTCATAGGACTAGGCTCCGAACCGGTGGTGAGCTATACACGGCCATACGCTGCCTGTCACTACCACAATCAGGGTATTGCGATGGGAAAGTGTGATCTCTATTAATGGACCGCAAGTTTCAGTTGATACCAGAGCGGAGCGAAGACATTTATTGTGTCAGCTTCAGGTATTAGAAAACCATGCAGTTGGCTGCACTTTCAGGTCCCGTAGTGCTGTAACGATCGACTAAGACTGGCGGTTTTGCGGTTGAATTTATCCTGGCGCATGACTTGAGGAGCGGAGAACACAATGCCAATTACCGAGCAAATCGAGGGAAGCAAACCCGAAGATTCTCTGGGAATATTCGCGCGGCTCGGTGTGGGTTTGGCCGATTGGTCGCAGCGTTGGTTTCCGGACGCGTTCGTTTTTGCATTGCTCGCCCTCGTCATCGTTTTCGTCGGAGGCCTGCTGGCCGGTTCTTCTGTCCGTAGCCTCATAGACTATTTCGGCCAGGGCTTCTGGAGCTTGATCCCATTTAAGATGCAGATGGCAATGGTCATCATCGGGGGATATGTGGTTGCCACCTCCCCTCCCGTGCATCGGCTGATCTGTTCGCTTGCGCGAATCCCGAGTACCCCACGTGGTGCGATTGCGTTTGTAGCGTTTATATCGCTGATCACTTCATTAATCAGTTGGGGCCTGAGTTTGATTTTTTCAGCGCTACTGGTTCGGGAAGTAGTTAAGAGAGTACGCGCGGTGGATTACCGGGCGATCGGCGCTGCAGCCTATCTGGGTCTCGGAAGCGTTTGGGCGCTCGGATTCTCGTCCTCGGCGACTCTTTTGATGGCGACTCCCTCCGCAATCCCCGGCGGGCTCCTCAAAATCAGCGGTGCGATACCGCTGCGCCAGACGATTTACTTATGGCAAAGCATCGCCATGGCCGGAATCCTGATCTGTTCAGGAGTTCTCGTGGCGTATTTGTCGGCTCCGCCGAGCTCCACCAAAACCGCAGAGTCGTTTGGAATCGCCGAAACCGCGGATACGGAAGAACTCGGTAAGCAGCGGACACCCGGCGAGTGGCTGGAATTCGTTCCCGTGCTTTCCATAGTAATCGGCTTGATCGGATTGGCATATTTGATGCGAGTCCTGATCGTGCGGGGCCCCCTGGCAGCACTTGATCTGAATACGTATAACCTCCTGTTCCTTATGGCTGGATTACTGCTGCATTGGAGGCCTCGGTCGTTTATTCGTGCCGTCAACAATGCAGTGCCTGCCACTTCAGGTGTGCTGATACAGTTTCCCTTTTACGGGGGCATTTTCGGCATCGTAACCATGTCTGCGATCTCAGCAGACATGGCGCGGTTTTTCGTTCACGTTTCCTCGCAGAGTTCCTATCCGGTTTTAGTTTCCGTCTATTCGGCAATTCTGGGAATGTTTGTGCCGTCGGGAGGAAGCAAGTGGATTATCGAAGCGCCATATGTTCTGCAAGCCGCGAAAGACCTTCACGTTCATCTGGGGTGGATCGTGCAGGTCTATAACGCGTCGGAGGCGCTGCCCAACCTGGTCAATCCGTTTTGGATGCTTCCGCTTCTGGGCATATTGAAGGTGCGCGCGCGCGATCTGGTGGGGTTCGGCTTAATCCAACTGCTGGTGAATTCGATTCTAGTTGTGTTCCTGGTATGGTTCCTTGCGCAAACTTTGACTTACAGTCCTCCATTTCTTCCTTAGTAAATAGAAACCGGCAAACGAAGAGCGGGCAAACCAGGCCTACCATAATTGTGGTATTGCGATCCCAAGGCCCACTTCGTATAAGTGCGGCTATCTACCATTGGTGACAGCAGGAAGAGAGCGATTCGCAGCGAGTATTTTGCTGTCTGTCGTGAATCAATCGGGCTATCGCCCTGCAGGCAGACTGAAAGATGGGGGAATTTTACTTTCAGGCTCGCCGTCCACCAGTGCTTAAACGGCGTGTACAAGTGGAATGGAGGAATACTGGGATGAAGCGAATTCTAACCATGGGGCTGTTCTTGGGTGTTTGTTGCTTCGCATCAGTTTCTGCTTGGGGACAAGCGGGCGTAAATACAGGTGACATCGCGGGCACAGTTACGGACGCTTCCGGGGCCGCCATTGCCGGCGTCAATGTTGAGGCAAGCAGTCCCGCACTGATCGAAAAGGCTCGTACAGCCGTCACGGATTCCAATGGCCTTTACAAAATCGTGAATTTGCCTCCGGGCACCTATGCTGTGACATTCACGAAAGATGGATTCAGCACGCTCCGGCACGAAGGGATCGAACTGACTGTCGCTTTCACCGCAAACGTGAATGGCGCGATGTCTGTCGGATCCGTCACTCAAACCGTGATGGTTACCGGCGAGAGCCCTGTGATCGACACGCAAGATACCGTCGTCCAACAAACATTGAGCAATAATGTCGTCGAATCCCTCCCGCTTGGCGGGAGTTTCGCGCAATACAACGCATTAATACCGGGTGCGGTTGCCTCTGCAACCAACCAAGACGTCGGCGGAAATCAGGGCGAGAGCTCCCAGGGGTTCCGTATCCACGGGAGTCCTACGGGCGACTACCATCAGATGCGCGATGGTATGTTCTACGGCACTCTCGTGGCTGCCGGGAATTACATGTCCAGCAGCAACCCCACGTCAGTTCAGGAAGTCCAGATTGTCACCAGCGGCTATAGCGCGGAGGATTGGACCGGTGGCGGGCATATCAACATTATTCCCAGGAACGGTGGCAACGATTTTCATGGCGCATTCGATGCCAATTGGAGTGATAAAGCACTGGAGGGAAACAACGTTTCGCCGGACTTACAGGCGCGTGCAGTGGCCAATCCAGCCCAGATCAAGAGCCTCTACGAAGTGGCTGGAGGAGCGGGCGGCGCGATCGTGAAGGATAAGCTTTGGTATTTCGTTGACGCGCGGCGCTGGGTTAGCGCTCAAACTGAAGTCGGAAATTACTTTGACGCTAACGAAGCCCTTGCCTTTCCGAACAACCTGTACTACGCCGCAAATACGAGCCAGCCTGCCTACATTAACAACTATTACAATGATGAAGGTATTCGTCTAACGTGGCAAGCCTCCAACAGAAACAAAATTGGTCTGAATTTCATCGAAGAACAGAATTGCAATTGCTTTTTCAACATCAACGGTGGGACAACCGCACCGGAAGCCACAGGAAATGACAAATACACACCCAATTGGCGCGCGCAAGCCACATGGACTTTCCCTGTCAATAACAAGCTCTTGCTGTGGGCGGGGTTTACCGCTGTGATTGGCTCCGTGGACCGGTCGACGACCGGGTCTCTGCCATCCAGCGTCACGGTAACGGATTTGAGCAGCAACAGTTACATCTATGGCGCTGCAGGGACAGGCGTTGGGTTTACGACTTCCTACGGAACCAACACTTTCCGGGACATAAACGAAAACTTTGAGGCGTCATACGTCACAGGTGCGCACGCCTTCAAGTTCGGGTATACCGAATTAACGGGCAGAGAGACCAGACTCGCCCAATTCGACAATAATGCTATCAGCTATCAATTCCAATGTACGGCGGTTACCGCTGTACCGGGTACCGCTCTCTTAATAAACTCAAACAATGGGCTGCCAACGACCATATTCACTGATGGAACGAAGGACGGGAATGGAAACCTCATCGTATTCGACCCGCCGGCCGTAGCCTCAACAACTGTAAACAGTCTGGCATGCGCCAGCGGGCAGGCGCTTCTGCCCAGCAAGATCGCCGAGTTTCTGTATCCCTATAACTATCATGTTGGCCTTGAGGACCACTCGCTTTTTGCGCAAGACCAATGGAGATTCAAGCGGCTAACTGCAAACCTGGGAGTAAGGTTCCAAATGTTTACCGCGGGAGCTCCGGCCCAAGGCTTCGCAGCCAACACGCAATTCGGCATCCCCGCGCAAAGCTACCCTGCGAAAAGCGATGCGGTGGACTGGAAGGATTTGGATCCCAGGTTTGGCGTGGCGTATGACTTATTTGGGAACGGAAAGACGGCCATCAAGGCGTCTATCGTCCGGTCGGCACTCTTCGATCCACTTGGTGGGTTTGCCACATTAACCAACCCGGCCGTAACTATTGCCACCACTACCACCCGGACGTGGAATGATTTCAGCGGCACGTTCCTCCCCACTACGGATTCACCCAATGGTTTATTGGCCGCCACGCCAAGCGGATCAGCGACTTCCGGGCAAGCAGTTACATCGGGCGGAACCGTGGTTGCAGCGGCTCCATGCGCGGCTTCTGGAACGGGGTGCGCGGTTGGGACCGCGAGTTCGTCACAATTTTACGCACAAACCCCAAACGCAGTCTCCTATGACTCGAATGTGACCAGCGGCTTCGACAATCGTGAATACGACTGGCAGCTGAGCGCCTCGGTGGAGCACGAAATCGTCCCTGGCATCTCGGTGGAATTCGGCTTTTACCGCACATGGTTCGGAAATCTCACGGCTGTGCGCACTGTGCTCACCAGTTTGCCCGCAGGCAATACCACGGGCAGTATTTTGACCACAGGCGGGACGGCAGTGACTCTGGGCTCTCCGCTTCCTCCATCCGCATTTGATCCTTACAGCGTTAATGAGCCCACCGATTCGCGGCTTCCCGGCAGCGGCGGGCAATTGACTAACCTCTATGACCTTGAGCCGCAGTTTTTCGGCCATACCGGGAGCCTGGTGGAAAAGGCGTCGAAATTCGGGAATTATTCAGACGTCTACACTGGAATTGATTCGGTCGTCACAGCACGGTATCACTCGCTTCTTATTGCCGGTGGGATAACTGCTGGCCACGAGGTTACAAACTATTGCGTCCAGGTGAACTCGCCGATGGATCTCTACTATTCTTTCAACCCATCCCCTTCCGTACAGGAATATGTCAATCAAAACTTTAGTACGGCAGGTACTGAAATTCCGTGCGCGATCAATCCTCCGTGGTACCAGAACCTGCAATTCAAAGTACAGGGTGTCTATACTGTTCCGTGGCAAAAAATCAAGCTCAGCGTGAGCGAGCAGAATTTGCCCTCAATTCCTTTGTCGGCCAGCGACTCGTTTAGCAGCACTTCGAAGACTACCTGTTATCCTGCCGCCAGTTGCACCAGCTTCGTTGCGCAACCGGTAGTGGTATGGGGGGTGGCAGGCCGCACCACCCTTTCTGCGGGTACGGGCAATGTCCAGCTCATCACGCCCCAAACTCTGTTCCAGGAAGGGCGCAACAACCAACTCGATTTCCGTGTCGCCAAGGAGTTCCATATTCGCGAGCGGTGGATGATCGAACCAACCGTCGACTTCTTCAATCTTTTTGACGCCGGCTCGGTACTCGCCATCGCCACGACTTATAACAACTTGACGCCCGGGACGACTGGGGCCTGGAAGAATGTAAACACGTTGCTGGGTCCTCGAATCATCAAGTTCGGTGTTCACGTGGATTTCTAAGGAATGGAACTTCAAGAGGCGGCGCGCCGATTTTCGGAGTGAGGACTGACGCGCCGGGCTCCGATAATACTTGGACTTACTAGATTTGACGGTTTTAGCGTTGCACCAAAAATCGTGGTGAAATTTGGAGGCTCCATGAAACGGTTGTGGATCGTAGTTTTACTCGGCCTTCTGGCCGCTCCTGTATTCGCCCAGCAGGCTCAAAATGCGCCGGACATAAAATTCGAATCAGCGCCGTTCATCAAGCTGACTTATGACAGAAACCTTGGCGAGGTGCTCGGTGTTGCCGTCAATTCAAAGGGGCACGTCGTCGTTTTGAACCACCCGGGGACCGGGGACACGGGCGCCCCGATCTATGGTGAATCCACGACGCAGTTGTTCGAATACGACGAGAACGGCAACTTCGTTCGCCAGATCGGCAAGGGCGTCTACGGTTTGGCGTACACGCACTCTGTTCGGTTCGATAAGTACGACAACCTGTGGACGGTCGACAAGGCCAGCATGTCCGTCGTGAAGTTCAACCCCGAGGGAATTGTCATGATGGATCTCGGGCGGCGAGATGAAGGGCCCGACGAACCGCGGTTCCGCCACTCCGTCCCGGGGCCCACGCCGGTCGACGGGTACTTCAACGGATCGACCGACGTCACCTGGGACTCGGACGACAACATCTATATCAGTGATGGTTATTTCAACAACGAAATCGCGAAGTTTGACAAGCACGGTTATTGGATCAAGCGCTGGGGTTCGCCCGGTAAAGGTGGCGAGCACGCGAACGAAAATCCCGGTCAATTCAGCAACCCCCACAACATCGGGATCGATCGCGCGGGGAACATTTACGTGGCCGACCGCGGGAACAGGCGCATTCAAGTCTTCGACACAAACGGCAACTTCAAGAAATTTATCTTTCTTACCGTGCCGTATGACAAGACGCGCCATCCTGTTCTGGGCAACATGAGTGCCAACCCGCCTGACGAGACCGCGCCGTGGACGATCTGCATCACTCCAGGCGCGACGCAATATCTTTACACGTCGGATTCAGAGCCCGGCAGGATCTACAAGCTGGCACTGCCCGGTGGCGAAATCCTCGGCAAGTTTGGCATCTCGGGCCACGAACTTGGCCAGTTCAATTGGACTCACGGACTTGCCTGCCCGAATGAAAACACGCTCTACGTCGCGGACATGAACAACTGGCGGGTTCAGAAAATCATCATGCATCCGGACAAAGAGGCGGAAGGAATGATTCTGGCAAAGAGCAAGAAGTAGCCTGTCGGACGGAAGAAACGGTGTTGTCACTCGGCATGGCATTCCAGCCGAGTGACAACACACTACTTGAGGGTTATACTTTGAACTACCGACGGCTAAATTCCTCGCGATGTCTTTCTCGTCAGTTTTTTGAAGCCGCCTTAATTTGAACCTGAATACCTATCGTAAGGAGATGATCGATTATGACGAACCCAAAAAATCCTGAAAAACCGGGTATGAGCCGGCGCGAAGCGCTTCAAGTGGGCGCGGGATCGTTGCTCGGCGCCGCCGCGATGCTGACTGGGGGGGGTGAAGTGTCGCGGCTTGCCGCACAGGGCCCGAACAATGTCAATCCTACACCGCCCCCTGCAACCGATCCGCGATATCCCATGCCGCCTTCCTGGCCCAAGGAATTGAAACAACTTGCGCCAAACGTCTATTCGTACACGCAGGGAGGCGGGGTCGGCATCAGCGCCGCTGGCGTTTCGAATCTCGGTATGATCGCGGGCCCCGATTATCTCTGGGCCATCGACGGCTCGCAGGGACCGATGCCGGCGAAGGCATTTATAGCGGCCTCCAAAGCGGCTACTGGGAAGGACTTCGGCCGCTTGCTGCTGACTCACCATCACGGCGACCACACCGGAGGCCTCCAATTCTTCCAACATGCGGAAGTTTGGAGTCATCCCTACTGCCGCGACGAGGTTTTAAAGTCTGTCGCGAGTACGCCAAAAATGTGGACGCCAGCGCCTCCAGGAAGCAATGGCGGAGCATTTGGAAACGTTGCAGATATTTCCGAACTACGCAAACTGGTTGTCCCGATGCTCACATTCAAAGATGACATGACTGTTTTCGTCGGTGACACTGAAGTCCGTTTCCTGTTCGCAGGTACCTGCCACACATGGGGCGACATGATGGCCTACCTGCCCAAGCAGAAGATTCTGTTTGCCGGCGACGTGGGTTTTTTCTGGGTCGCACCTTACGCCAATAACAGCTACATCAGCAAGTGGCTGGACACTTGCGATCAGATCGCCGGATGGGACGTGGATATCATCGTCCCCGGTCACGGCCCCATAGGCGGCAAAAAGGAACTCGCCGCAATGGCCGACTACTTCCGCGTACTCGGCGTCGAAACCCGCAAGCGCTATGACATGAAGATGCCCGCTGGCGTGGCAGCTGCCGAAATCCGCCTCGGTCCCTTCGATAACTGGATTGGTCCAGAACGCCTGATCATGGACGTCGTCCGTTATTATGAGGAATGGGACGGCACGCTCACACCTGACTACAACGCCGCCGCCGTACGCGGCGCCACCATCGAATACAACCAGGTCAAGGCCAACCAGAACAAGTCAGCCGAGTTGATACCGCTCGATCGAATGGAACTAAAGGCGCGCGGCTGCTGACCTATTGCGATTTCTGCAAATAAAAGCGGCCCGACCTCAAAAAGAGCGTCGGGCCATTTTTATCCGCGCCCCAGAGCCAAAGATTTCAGCGCGGGAAGATGAGTTGACTGCGCCGCATGGCAACGGTTAGAAAATACCTTCGAATGATCCCGCGCATTGACTTATCCAGTGGATTTTCCGGTCCGGTAATCGTAGCCCTCGCTTAAGGTTATCGTTCCACATGTTGGGTGGCTTCCCCTGAAAAATGCTATAGTCTTGAAAGCATCAGGAGCGACTCGGATCAAACCGAGTCCGGCAACCGGGCAGGAGACGCCACGGTACCACCATAGGGAGCAACTACAGCCATCTAAACTATTGAAAAATATAGAACCCACTTCTCTCTGACTTGCACCGTTTTGCTCCCTCTTGTACGGAGAGCACGTACAAAACACGTACAAACACAGACAGGCAGCGGGCCATTTTTTATTGATCCTCTGGCGCTCTACCCTTCTTGCGCCATGCTACCGCCTCCAGTGGCCCTACGGCCTCCAACTAGGCCACACGGCGGCTCAGGACGAACGATCCCAGCCATGGTGAGGTCAGAGGTCAACCGTGCGAGGCTCACGGCCTGACGCCAGTGGCGTGACGTGGTGTGGCTCGGGATGCGACTGCCAGCGTGATAAAATCCATGTCTCATTCTACGGAGAATCAAGCCATGATTATAGGAGAACGCCTGCGTGCGCTTCGTGAAGTAAAGAATCTTTCACAAGGCGACATTGAACAACGGACAGGCTTGCTCCGCTGTTATGTTTCCCGAATTGAGAACGGCCACACAGTTCCCGCAGTAGAGACACTGGAAAAGTTCGCCCGCGCTCTTGAAGTTCCAATGTATCAACTCTTCTACGAGGGGGAAGAACCACCAAGACTATCGAATCTCCCGAGGCGCAAGACGGCCAATGACAATGCATGGGGCTGCAAGGGCAAGGATGCGGACATGCTTGCCAAGTTCTGCCGGAAATTGTCCCGGGTTTAGTTGAAAGCGGCGGCTCCCGACTTTCCGCACGTTACGCGACCTGCACCTGCTGAGTCAACGACGGATTCATCCGGCGATGCAGAAGTTCCAGTTCCCGATAG
>Ga0182024_10007996_pt1 | contig 22558 bp, 17 predicted proteins | sample P32metaG_FD_120480 | JGI IMG/M metagenome (GOLD analysis project Ga0182024, IMG submission 120480) | Permafrost microbial communities from Stordalen Mire, Sweden - P3-2 metaG (Illumina Assembly) | ecosystem: Environmental > Terrestrial > Soil > Wetlands > Permafrost | place: Sweden: Stordalen... | reverse complement strand
GGGTGACTGGCGGCGATACGACTTTGGCTTCACGCCAAACGCAAGCGATGCGAATGCGCGATTTTCCATTCGGCTGAAAGGGCCCGGGGACATCGCGGTCGGTCACGCATTTCTTCAGCCGGGCGATTGGGGGCGGTTCAAGGGACTGCCGGTGCGGAAAGACGTGGCCGAGGCGCTGATCGCCCAGGGCATCACCGTGCTGCGGTACGGCGGGTCGATGATCAATGACCCGGAATATCGGTGGAAGAAAATGATCGGCCCGCGCGACCGCCGCCCGCCTTACAAGGGGACGTGGTATCCGTATTCCTCGAACGGCTTTGGCATCATTGAATTCCTGAGCTTCTGCGAGGCCGCGGGTTTCCTGGCCGTTCCCGCGCTGGACATCAATGAATCTCCGCAGGACATCGCCGATTTCATCGAATATGTGAATGGGTCTGCCGACAGCCCCTGGGGTCGCCGGCGCGCCGAAGACGGCCACCCCGCGCCGTTTAAGCTGAAATACATCGAGCTGGGAAACGAAGAAGCGGTGGACGAAATGTATTGGCAGAAATTCAAACCCATGGCGGAAGCCATCTGGTCGAAGGATCCCGGCGTGACGCCGGTCGTCGGCGATTTCGCTTACGCGAAGCCAATCGCCGACCCGTTCCATTTCAGCGGCGCGCCGCGCATCACCAGCCTGATTGCCCACAAGAAGATTCTTGACTTTGCCAAGGCACAGAAAGAGGCCGTCTGGTTTGACGTCCACATCTGGAATGACAAGCCATCGGATCCGCTGCCGCAAATCACTGTGCTGGCCGAGTTGATCACCTGGCTTGGTAAGATCAGCCCCGGCGCCGATTACAAGGTGTGCGTCTTCGAGGAAAACGCCAACAATCACACCTTCCGCCGGGCGCTGGCGCACGCGCGAACGATCGACGGGTTGATGCGTCTCGGCGAGCACGTCCCGATCGTCTGCGCCGCCAACTGCCTGCAATGCGACGGGCAGAATGACAACGGATGGGATCAGGGACTGCTCTTTCTATCCCCCTCGCAGGTCTGGCCGCAGCCGTCGTATTACGTCACGCAGATGATTGCGAAACAGGCGCTGCCCGTTCGAGTGGAAGCCACGCTCTCGGATTCCGGCGGCGCGCTCGATGCCGTGGCGCGCACCGATGCCGACGGCCGCGTCCTGGTGCTGCAAGTGACCAATGTCAGTGACCGCCCGCAGCCCGCGCTTATTCATCTTGCCGGCGTCACTCCGAAGGGCCCTGCCCAACTGACCGAAATCAGCGGCCCGCTCGATGCCGAAAACACCGCCGCCGATCCCCAACATATCGCGCCGCGCGAGCGCGCCTGGGCCGGCCCGTATCACGAAGGCGCCGCCGATTACACGTTTCCGCCGCATTCGTTCACGATCTTCCGATGGCAATGATAGCCGCACGACCTGACGAGGCGATCCTGTCCCCTCTCCCTCCGGGAGAGGGTTAGGGTGAGGGGAAACCGGAGGCGCGCTTGCTGATTCGATGTCTACTCCGACTTCCCCTCACCCCGGCCCTCTCCCGGGGGGAGAGGGAGGAAGAGGGCGCGCGTTTCAACTCTCCGCATGCCAGACTTCGTTCGTCATCGACACCGTTTTGGGGTGGACCGCGTCGATCTGCAGGTCGAGATGGGAGACGCCCGGCGGCACATCGAATTCGTGGAGCACCCAACTCCAACCCCCGGCTTCTTCGTGCCAGCGGTTCGGGGTGACTTTTGACGGGAGCGATTTTCCGTCGGCCAGGGCGGTGATGCGGATGATTTCGAAGGGAGCCAGGCAGTGCCAGGCGATCCCGTCACGATCCAGTCGCGTGGTGACCAGCAGCTTCGACGCCGTCTTCGGCGGCTCCAGCACCACCTCCGCGGTAAGCGTTTCCCGCACGATGTCGCGATCGCGCTCGTCGGAGCGATCGGGGCTGGCTTGTAGAACTTCCGGGGATCGGGTTGCCACCGTTCGATTGTTCACCACCAGCGCCAGCCGTTTCTGATTGGCCGGGTTGTACCAGCTCAATGCCGTGTAAGACGTTTGAATCGGGCGGATGGGAATGCTTCGGGGCGCCGCGGCCGGCCGGCCGGGCGAAATCTGTTTTGAATCGGCACCGGCCGCGCGAACGTCGGCCATGCAGGCTTCAAACGAGCCGAGCTCGATTTCCAATTCCCCTCCCGCGGCGACGCGTTGGGTCGCCTGCTCTGTCACCGAGCCATTTTTGTAGATCCACCGGACGTCAAAGGCCGTCCCCGGTTTCAGGCCGATATGCTCATCGAGTGCGATGCGGACGGTCTCGCCGGGAAACTGTGCGTTGTTGATCACGATCACGCCATGGTCGCCTTCGCAGCAGGCGTATCCGTATGGCCCCGGCTTCCAGGGGCTGCCGAGAATCCGCCGCGGATGCTTCAGGAGATCAGAGTTCTGCGCCGTCCATTTCGCGATCCCTTCCATGAACGTCACATCGTCCGGATTCAGCAGCCCCAGGTCGCCCCAAAGCTGGTGCATCATGTTTCCGCGGACGAAATCCATGATCCACGCTTCGCGCCATCCCTCGGCCCCCATCCAACTGGCCCATCGCGTGTTGCTGAGCCACACGCCGAGGCTGTCCTGCCCGATCAGCGGCATCGTGTCCCAATTCCAATCGTGCCCCTGATCGAGGCTCACCGTCACTGATTGCCGCGTGATCCGCGAGGGAAGCGGCGACGGCGTCGAGCCTTCCATCAGCAGGCCGCGCTGGTAAATCGTGTCGGCGTGCAGCAGCCACCAGGGCGACATAAAGCGCCAATAAAGCATTGCCAGCAAATCCGGGCACTCGCCCTGGCACTGATTGAGCGTGTCGATGAACGCGTCCATCGTCCGCTCGACGCCATACTTGTTCGGCAGGTGGCCGTGGTTCGAGCGGCCGCAGTAGAAGGCGACTTCGTCCAGCTTGAATCCGCGCACGCCGTTGGTCTTGATCTGATACAGCATCCCCTCGCGCAGCATGTCGCGCCAGCGCGGCGCAGCCATGCACAGAAACGAGTTGGCGCCGACGTTGTCGTCCGGCTTGAGAAGCGGATTGACCACGTCAAAGCGAAACGCCGCCGGCCCCTGCGCGGGCGAAATCCACAGCAACGGCTTCATCTTCAGGTCGTGGATTGCCTTGAATGATCGATCCGATCCGTGGGGAAAGTTCGCGGGGTGGAAAGTCTTCAGCTCCCCGCGCGGGTCGTTCCATCCTGTATCGATGCAGTAATAATCGAACTTGATTCCGCGGCCTTGCAGCGCGGTGAGCTGATCGATGTTCTTCAGCAGCAGCGGCTCGGTGAGCTCGATCTTGTCATACAAGCTGGTGGCGATCTCGCACAGGCCGTAAAGCGAAAACATGTTCAAAAACTGCGACTTGCGCCGGCCATGGACTTGCAGGTAATCGGCAAACGCCCGGCGTCCGTTTCCCACGCCGACAACCGCGCTCTTGCTGACATAATCGTGGGTGTGGGCGGGATCGAGGCTCGCCCCAGGGACGACTTGAAGGCGCACGCTGTCCTTCCCGTAGCGCGCGATTCCGGCTGGGTGACACACGCCGGCGAACCAATCCTCCCCGATGCGAACCGGCCAGCCCTGCCCGCCGCCGGCCGGCTGGGCCGTCCCAGTGGTGAAGCTCATCACGTCCGCTTCAAGCAGCGTGATCGTTGAGTTGCCCATGTTGTGAACGACGATCCGCTTGTGCAGCACGGCCTCGTCTGGGTTCAGCCAATAGCGCGCGGTGATCGCCAGCGCCTCCGATGGATGGGTCATCACCAATTCAACCGAAGCTGCTCCATCGGCGACTGATGCGGAGTGATCGGACAGCGTAAATCCCGTGACATCCCGCGTCGGCTCGCCGCCGGCGACGTATTGGTCCACCAGAAGGGATTGCCCGCTGTAGCGCTCCAGGTCGAGCCGGTGCATTTCCGGCGTGCGACGATCCAGGCCGCGGGCCTGCACCGCCAGTAGATTGGCTTGCCCGAACTTGAGGTGGGCATACCCCGGCTCGCCCGGCTTGAGAACATACCTGGGCGTTTCATGCCACGGACCGAGATAAGTATCGTCGTACGAGGCCTCGCCGATGCGCTTGCCGTTGAGATAGACCCAGTAGGCGCGCCAGTCGTATTGGTCGCACCCGCCGAGAACGAAGACGACCGGCTTGCCGTCCCATTCCTTCGGCAGCGCCACCATCTGCCGATACCAGTAATAGCCGGGATAATAAGTATCGGTGTAAAGCGCGCCGCCGAGCGGAATCTCGTTGAGTCGCTGAACCGAATTTCCACCTGGCGGGTTCTCGTGCAGCTTGAGCTGATACCCCCAATCCTCCTCCGGCGGCACCGCCGAGCCGGACCCGGAGTGCCCGCTCCAGCTCACGATATCGATGCGCTGCGCCTCGGTCGCCACGCGCAGCGTCAGGGGCTTTTCCGTCACGTCGATTTTCTGTCGCTCGCTCGTCCCGCGATGGCTCAGATGCGTGATGCCGATGTGGTCGCCGGTGATTGAGACAATCGCCTCGAAAGAATTGTTGGCCAGGCGATATCCATTGCCGACGCGCTCGCTTGTAGCCTGCATGGGACGGAAGCATAACGGCCACGCCTGACAAAAGCGTCGGGCGTACTCTGTGTAAATGCTGGCCTGTGGCACGGGCGTCCCGCCCGTGCGGAGGACTGTCCGGGAAGCAAACCGCACGATTTGCAGGTGTTCTTCGGGTGTACGTCCCTAGCACGGCCGAGACGGCCGTGCCACAGGCAAGCGTCGAGGTAGAGCAGGTCCGGATTCATACTGCCATTGACAATCCACATGTGTACTATATATACTAGTACACACAACCAATGCCCTTCGAACTCACCATCCTGCCCGGCTCCGGCAGCCCGATCTTCCGGCAGATCATCGATCAGGTGCGGCTGGCGGTGGCGACCGGGAGATTGGCCCCGGGCGATCCGCTCCCCAGCGTGCGCGCCGCCGCCGAGCGGCTGCTGGTGAACCCCAATACCGTCGCCAAGGCGTATGGCGAGCTGACGCGCGACGGCGTCATCGAAAGTCAGCCGGGGCGCGGACTGTTCGTGGCGCAGCCGCGGCAGATCTACACCAAGGCCGAACGCCTGCGCCGCCTGATGCCGCTGGCGGATGCACTTGTTCATGAAGGGGTTTCGTTGGGATTCGCATCGAATGAAATCCTGGAATTTCTGGAGCAGCGGCTTGCCAGGATGAATCTGCCGGAACCTGCGCGAAGGAAAACGCCATGAGCGAAGCGGCAATCGAAGTCCGCGGTTTGACCAGGTTCTTCGGCGGCAAATGTGCCGTCGATCAGGCAAGCTTTTGCGTGCCGCGAGGTTCAGTCTTCGCGCTTCTCGGCCGCAACGGCTCCGGGAAGAGCACGATGACGCGGATGCTGCTCGGACTGCTGGAGCCGACTCGCGGGTCGGCGACGGTGCTGGGCGAGGATTGCCGAAATCTCTCGCCCGCAACGCGCGGCAGGATCGGATATGTCGCCGAAGGACATCCGCTGATCGGCTGGATGCGGGTGCGCGACTTGGAGTCGTTTCAGCGCAGCTTCTACCGGCAATGGGACGGCCGGCTCTTTCAGGCCGTGATCGACCATTTCGGCCTCGATCGCAAAGCAAAGGCAGGCAATCTCTCGCGCGGCCAGCGCGCCGGCCTCTCGCTGGCACTGGTCCTGGCGGCCCGCCCCGAGCTGCTGGTGATGGACGACCCGTCGATGGGTCTCGATCCCGTCGCCCGGCGAACCTTGCTCGAAGCGATGATCCTCGTCACCCGCGACGCGGGGCATACGATCTTCTTTACCTCACACGTGCTGGACGACGTCGAGCGAGTCGCCGACCACGTGGCGATCCTCGATCGCAGCGTGCTGCGGGTCAGCGCGCCGGTCGAGGTGTTCCGCCAGCGCGTGCGGCGGTGGGCGCTGAATTTCGCCGGCCCGGCGCCGAGCGCCGGCGACATTCCCGGCCTCCTCGAAGCGCGCCGCGACGGTCAATCGCTGCGGCTGACGATCGCGAACCCGAGCCCCCAAACCGAACGATCCCTCTCCGAACTTGGCGCGCTGGGCATCGAAGAGCAGCCGCTGTCACTGGAGGACGCGGTCGTGGCGTATTTGGGCGACCGCGGCCAGCGCCAGTCCCTTCTCCAACAAACCCAGGAAGCAGGGGTGCTCTGATGCGCGCGATCATCATCAAGGAACTCCGCGAGAACTTGCTGTGGGCGGTGCTGCTGCTGATTGCCGTGTCGGCGGCAATGGCATTTGCAGTGCATGCGGGGGCGCGGCGCAGGCCGGTGCTCGTCAGCGAGACCATGGAAATGATCAGCGCCGTGGCCTTCCCGGTCGCGGGACTGGCCATCGGCCTGCTCCAGATACTGCAGGAGCATCGTGGCGGACGCTGGGCGTTTCTCGTTCACCGGCCGTTCTCAAGGCGCCGGATCTTTATGGCCAAGGTCATCGCCGGATTGGCGCTGTACGGGTTGGCGACGATGCCGCCTCTGCTTGCGGTGATCGGTTGGGTGGCCACGCCGGGCCATGTGGCCGCGCCATTCGACATTCATATGGTGCTGCCGCGGCTTGCGGATTTGCTCGGGGGCCTGTTGTGGTATGCCACCGGCCTGCTTGTCGCCGCCCGCCAGGCGCGTTGGATCGGCAGCCGGCTGATGCCGCTGGGCTTCACGCTGCTGGTGACGGTTTTCGCCTGGGTGCTCCCGCTTAGCTTCTGGGAGGCTGCGCTTTTTCTGGCGGCTGGCTTCGGGGTGATCTTTCCCGCGGCGTTGACTGCGTTTGATGCCGGCGGAGTTTTCGAACGACAGCCGGCTCTCACGCGATTCCTACAGGGTCTCAGCGTTGGAACTGGGATTGCGCTGGCGGTCGGCGTGGCGGCCGCCATGTTGGCTGGAGCGATCGACTGGATCCATCCCACCGACGACTGGCAATACCAGAGCTACCGAATCAGCTCCGACGGGCAGCCGGTCAAGGACATAGACGGCAGATATGGGCAAATCCGGGGAGCCGACGTGAATGGCAGGCCGGTGGTGAAGGCTGAACGCGAAGACGACTACATTTCGATCACCTCGGTGCCCCTGCAGGGGTTACCAACGGAGCAGTCCGACTGGGCCGAGCGCCGGCGGGCAGAGGGGCTTCACAATGACATGGCGTACGCCTATTCCGTAGAATTTGGGACGTCGGCGGCGTGGTACTACGTGGCGCCCAGGCGAACCATCAAGGGCTTCGACGAGGTGTCCCGCCGCTTCATTGGCAGCGTCGGGCCAAACGGCTTCGCGCCGTCGACGGAGGAGCCCCAACCGTTTCCGGAGCCGCTGGTTTCGGGGATGCGCGACTTCGCGAGTCGCACCTCGGTCTTCCACATCGACTTCAAACGGCGCGAGATTCAGTTTCTACTCAGAACGACTTCCAACGATCCGGTCATTGCGGTGCCCGTGACCTTCAATACCGGCAAGCGTGGCGAGCGCGTGCTGTCGGCCCTTCTGACGCGCTCCACGATCTACATCTTCGATGGCGCGACGGAGTTATTTCGCCTTCCGCTCGAGCATTCCTTCCCCCAATACCAAGCGCTGGAGATCGCACAAATCAGGGACGGCCGCTTCATCTTCCATTACACCAACGGGACAAGCACAGACCTGCCGCAACGGGATTGGCTGGTGGAAGCCGATGCGGACGGCCACATCATCCGCCGGGTCGAGCTCCCGCCTCTGACAGGCTTCCCGCGACACGATTCGCCATGGGTGGAAGCTGGAGTGAAGTCGGCGATCAGCCCGTTTCTGCTCGTCCTCGGCACAGTGCTGACCGAGAAGTATAACTACCTGGCATTCATCATGGCGGCCGTGATGGGAATCGTCTCCGCAGCCTTCACCTTCTGGCTCAGCCGGCGCTACGCGATGGGTCGATCCGCAAGCCTTCTTTGGACAATCTTCAACCTTTTTGCCGGGATTCCGGGCGTTCTCACGCTTTTGTCCGTCCGCCAGCTCCCCGCCCACGTCGTCTGTCCCCATTGCGGCAAGCGCCGCGTCGTGACCCGCGACCTCTGCGAGCATTGTGCGGCGCCATTCTCCATGCCAACGCTGGAAGGGATTGAGATCTTCGAGATGGTCTGACTTGGGTTTGGGGCGGGTCCCAAATATTAGCAGCGCGGCGAGGCTCCCGCCGAAGCGGGCGTCGGTTTCCAAGAAACGCCCTCCCAACGCCGCTTGCGGCTTCGCCGACGAAGGGACGATCTTCGTCAGGATTCCTTCCAGAGAGCGTCCCTTTGTTGGCGAAGCCGCAAGCGGCAGTCCGGATGCGTGATCAGGCGATTGAGGTCAACTCAGGTGCTGGTCATGGTGCCGTTGGAGTAGAGGAATGCATCGTTTTGGCCGCTTGCGGTGGTGGAGAAGCCCGTCACTTGCCCTGACACATTGATGCCAAGACCGATGCTGTTAACCCATGCTCAAACGAGATCGGAAGTGACGGCCACCGCCCCAATGTGTTACCCTTGGCGGGTATCCAACCAGCAGGGACTTATCCATGGAAACGATTGGAGCGATAGAAATCACTAACCGGCTTACGGAGCTACTGGACCGCACCGCCCACGGTGAAACATTCGACATTATGCAGGACGGCCGCCTTGTCGGCCGACTCACGCCGCCCATTCCTTCTCCCGACCGAAAGGCGGCATTAACTGCCATCGAAAGTATGAAAGCCTTGCGTGGCCGCTTGGGTGACATGAAGGCCACGGAGATTCGAGCCATGGCGCATGAGGGACACAAATACTAATGGCTTCAGTTATCGACGTATCCGCCGTGATCGGAATCGCCCTGGCCGACGAGGACGGCGCCTATGCAGAAGCCGCCTTGAAGGATGTAGCTATGAGCAGGGGAGCCGTCCCCGCCCTGTTTTGGTTCGAACTCCGCAACGTGCTTGTGATTAATGAAAGGCGGGGGCGTCTCACCCAAGATGACACAGCGGAGTTTCTCTCGGACTTGGCTGCCTTGTCGTTGGTGGTGGATCACCATCCCGAGGAAGGAACGGTTCTCGACTTCGCCCGACATTACAAGTTAACGGTGTACGACGCCGCGTACCTCGAACTCGCACGGCGGCAGGCCCTGCCGCTGGCCACAAAGGACCAAGCACTGATCGACGCCGCGCCCCTAGCCGGCGTTACCGTGTGGCAGCCGTAAGCGGGGACTCGCGGGGAGCGACGGGCAACCGCCATCGCTACCGCGACCAAACGGCGGGGGTCAACCCGCATCATCCTTCACATCGATCCGCGGCCCCTGCGCCTGCGGCGAGACCTTTTCGACCGGCAAGTCGTGACGCCAGTCGAGGAGCATCTTTTTCAGCCGCTGCGTGATCTGCGGCTCCTTGTCGGCGAGATTGGTTTTCTCGCCGATGTCCTTGGACAGGTCGTAGAGTTGCGGCTTGCTGCCGTCTTCGTTGATGAGGAGTTTCCAGTCGCCATCGCGGACGGAAAGATCCGGGAACGGGTCGTTGGCTGGGCCGGGGCGGTCGGGGGGGCGGAGCCAAAAGAGGGGCTTGGTGCGCACGGCCTGCTCGCTGCCGAGCAGGGAGGGGCTCATATCCTGGCCGTCGAGGACCTGGCCGACGGCGGGCTTTTTCCCGGTGAGTGCAAGGACCGACGGAAGGAAATCCACGCCGGCGACGACGGTCTTGTCGTTGGTCGTTCCCACGGCGGATTTGGCGATCAGCCCCGGACCCCAGACGATCAGCGGCTCGCGCACGCCGCCTTCATACAGGTTCCCCTTATGACCGCGAAACGGTCCGGCGGATCCGGCGCCGGGTTCGGGGCCGTTGTCGCTGGCGATCACGATCAGCGTGTTGTCGCGCAGCGTCGGGCTGTTTCGCACGTAATCGAACAGCGGCGTGAGCTGGTCGTCGGTGGCCTGCACCACGCCGAGGTAGAGCGTCTTCTTGGATGCGTCGCCGCGCAGCGCTTTCGGCGGGAAGAACGGTGAATGGACGTCGTCCGGCCAGACGTTAACGTAGAACGGCTTGCCGTCCTTCTCGGCCTGCTTGATAAAATCGAGGGCGGCGTTGACGAAGGACGTGGTTTCCACCGCGCGATCCACCCAGGTGATGCGGCCGCGGCCGAGTTTGTCGCTGCCCAGGGCATACTTCTTGGCGGGCTTGCCGTCGTACGAGTCCAATATGGGAAGGATGCGATCGCCGAGGCCTTCGAAGGTGGTGAGGGTTTTCTCGAAGCCATACTCGGTGATCAAGGGCGCATCGCCTACGTCGCGCTGCCCGCCCATGTGCCACTTGCCGAAGTGGCCGGTGGCGTATCCCGCCGCCTTCAGCGGCCGGGCGACGGTCGGCACGGATGGATCGAGCCACTGCGCCATCCCACGTTCGGTGTTCTCCTTGCGGCTGGCCAGATAGGATGTGATCTTCCACCGCGCCCCATACTGCCCCGTCAACAGCGCCGTCCGCGACGGCGAGCAGATCGGCGAGTTCACATAAAACTGCGTGAAGCGAATCCCCTCGGCGGCAAGCCGGTCGATCTGATCAGTGTGAACGCGTTTCTCCCCGTAGCAACTCAGGTCGCCATAGCCCATGTCGTCGATCAGGACGAACAACACATTCGGCGGCCGGGATTCCGCGGCCCGCGCGAACACGGGCAGGCAGAGAAATAGAGCCAGCAAGCCGCGCCACAAAATTGGATTCGATCGCATCCTCATAATCTCCGGACAGAAATCAGTGCGGATGGGCCCGAGGCCACCGCTTGCTTTCCTCATCGTCGGCGAACGCTGCTTGCTTCCGCCACGTCAATGCCTGACCAAGGTCGCGCGCCAGCCCGCCGCGTCCCGCTTCATAAAAGCCGGCGAGGTTCCTCATCGCAACCGGATCACCGAGTTTAGCTGCTTCGCCGAACCAATGGGCGGCCCTGGCATCGTCGCGGGCGACTCCCGCGAGCACCCTCGCCGAAGGCGATCTGCGTCGGCGCGGCGCAAGGGTCAGGAGTTGGCGGTGCAGTTGGTCCAGGTTTCGCGAGCCCTCTTCAGGGCACGGATGAACGAGCCAACTGCACAGCTCTCGCCAGCGCTGGGCCGTCGGCCCGAGTCGCGACCAGAGGTCGGAATCGACCACCGGCCAGGCCGCCGCGCCGCTACAGGGCCGAAGCGTCACCAGCTCGAAGAGCAGCCGGCCCAACGCATACAGATCTTCCGATTCCGCGCCGGCCCCCGCGGCGTGTTGGGCATCTGCCGGGTCGGTCAATCGCACGCGGATCGTGCCCGATCCTCTGGGTTTTTCCAGGAGAATGTTCGAGGGCTTCAAATTCCCATGCGCCCGCCCGCAAAAACGCTTCAACTCGGATAGACCCTCAGCAATGCCGCCGACGATCTGCGCCAGGTCGCTGGCGCTGATTCTTGCCCGCCCGACGATCAGCTTCCTGGCCGAAAATGGATATCGCGCGACCGCATAAAACGCGCCTCCGTCGATCGGCCCCGCGTCGCGGATTTCCGCCCATTGAGCGGCGCCGGATTGGACAACCGCCTGCTGAATTCGCACCCGATCCAGGAACGCCGCCGCCCGCCGCCCCACTTCGGCTTCGGACATGAGATCCGGCGAAGGGCAAAATGCCTTGACGACGAATTCCCCGCCGCCCTCCGTCAGCCGGGCGACTGAGGTGGCTCCCAATGCGGTCGCTTGGAGCTCGTCAACGAGTTCAAATTGATCGAACGTATGCATGGACCGCACACTTGGCTTCACCGCGGCAAAAGGACGAAGCGAGCGGCTGTGTTACTGATCCCGTTGCTCCCCGGAGGTGCCCAATTCCCGCGCGATATTGTCGTAAGCAGGCTCAAGACTGTCAAACTACGATGAGACTGACGCCCGCGGAAAAGTCTCGTTCTTACGAAATGAAAAGTCCCTTCGACGTTGCCGCCGAAGGGACTTTGCTTTTATACGTCAGGGCGAAAGGATTTGAACCTTCGACCCCCAGCACCCCATGCTGGTGCTCTACCAAACTGAGCTACGCCCTGATCTTTATGCAACTCTAACCGTCGGGCCGATGCTTGGCAACGTCCGATCTTACCGACGTGATGCGATTCTCAGTAGTGACTCCTGATGCGTTTATTCAACGCCCTCATGAACGCCCTTGCCGGCCCGAGCATTAACGACATAGCGTGCGAAGCACTCCCCAGCCGTGATTAGCCGCCCCCGCTTGCTGGGCGCGACCAGGGACTTGCGTGGTCGATCCCGGTCGGTATTGGTCCGCACGCGTTTCCTGCTGCTCAAGGCCCTCGCGCGGAAAATGAATGAACCGTCGCGCCCCGCGAGCAGGGCGGCTAATCAAAAGGAACCGCTGCGCGGGTGCCTGCGTCTGAGAGGATGAAGCGGCCGCCCCGGCAAACCGCCCGGCGCCAAGGCCGCTCGCGTCCTCTTCACCATCAACCCCGAGCTTCTCAAACAAGCCGACCAACATGCCCGCGCCCACGGCCTGACCCGAGCCCAGCTCATCGCCAACGGACTTCAGAGGATCATGTCCGCGTGAAACAAAAAGCTTGATCGAACGGAGGAGGTCGGCCATCACCACGACCGCATGACGACGGGCATCGCGGGGCGAACGCTTCGCCGAACTGTACGCCCGCGCGCACGCCGATTACATCTGTTCGCGCTACTTCGAGCTCTTCCCGCGGAAGTAACTGGCAGAAACATCTGTATCCCGCGCGGCTCTCCACTCCGCGCGTGGGCGGGTGCCCGGAAAGGGATCACATGCTAGAATACCTCTGACTTGGATAACGGAAGCCGATTGGCCGACGTGCGGGGCGCGAAAAATGGGAGTGAAGCCAGGAGCGTGCGATGCCATCAACAGTAACGGAACGGCGGATCAGTGACCTGTCCAAGCGGCAGGCATCGGCACTGAAGCGAAAAGCAGAACGCATGGGTGTTTCGGCTGGCGCTTACGTCAAGCAACTGATCGAAGACGACCTTGCACTGGACCAGAAGGCAAAGAGCACGTCCCTGGAGGAATTGGCCGCGCCCTTCCGCACTGCGCTCAAGGGCGCCAGTGAGGAAGAGATCGCAGAGATCGTGGCGATTGCTCGTTCGCGCCGGCGGCGCATCTCACATCGTCACCAGCGACAATGATCTACTGTCGCTCATCGGCGGGCGCGATGACGCCGCGCGGCGGTTCCGCCAGCGGATGCCTGGAATTCGCGTCTTACGTCCCGCAGCCTTCCTTAGGGATTTGGAAGCAAGCGGCAGTTGATTATCGCCGGGCTCCTCGGAGCAGGCGAGGAGAGCCGATCAGGTTCGACGTGGATGGGGGCGATGGGGGCTCCCGGCACGCGGGCTGGGCGCCTTGGCCGTCCGATGATTGCGGCCCGGCAAGCGCAATGGTCCCGCGTCCGCCGCGTCCGCCCCGGTAAACCGCCCGGCGCCAAAGCCGCTCGCGTCCTCTTCACCATCAACCCCGAGCTTCTCAAACAAGCCGACCCACACGCCCGCGCCCACAGCCTGACCCGAGCCCAGCTCATCGCCAACGGACTTCAGAGGATCCTGTCCGCGTGAAACAGTTAGTGTTTACCGTTGCGGCGCAGAGCAAGTCGAAGATTGATCATAGGAATCGCTCCGCGGCGGCGGACGGTGGCGCGGTTTTGGTTCGGCTCGTCGCTTGTCGGTCGCCGCTGCGCTGCGGCCTGCTCCGCCGGAGCAAGTCTCACGCCGCGGGCGGGAAGGTTACTTGTCGCGGGTCGTTTGTTTCCCGCCCGCGTCATGAGCCTTGCTGCGGCTGCGCGACGGCCTCCACTTCGCTAGTGTCATCGTGCTGGTTCCGTTTCCTTCCGTCCCTCCTTCTTTCGAAGAGACGGAAGGAAACTTTAATGTGGGGAGGGCAATCGGGGACGGAGAACGCTCGCACGGAGTGGGCGTGTCGGAAGCCGTTGATCGCTGGAATGCCCATGACAGAGAGTTTCGCCTGCTCCCCGCGATCGAGGGGGAGCAGGGGAAACGAACACGACCCGGCGAAAGCAGCGGAACGCCGACCGTCAGTGCAGCGGCAGCGACCGGCATGACACGGGCCGCACAGAATGACGCAGGGAACTCAAGTACACTCCCGCGGCCCGTGGCGTGACGGTTGACCCGCGGAGCAGGCCGGCGTGCAGCGGGCGCAGGATGTCGACGTGCAGGTGGAGGGGCTCGCTGGGACTGCCGCCGCGGAGCGGTTCCTCATCGTCTGGCTCCCACCAGCAATAGGGGGATCCGATACCAACGCGGACAGCGGCGGTTGACTTCCATGAGCGATAGCCGAATGGTACTCGACCGGGAAGCGCCGCGCCGTAGATCGCAACGTCAGTCCTATGATCAATCATCGACTTGGTGGCGCCGCAACGGCAAACACTAACTCAGAATAAAAAACTTAATCGAACCTGGTCCATTTTCTTTCCCCGAGCTTCTCAAACAAGCCGACGCATACGCCCGCGCCCGCGGCCTGACCCGCGCCCAGCTCATCGCCAACCGACTTCGAAGGATCATGTCCGCGTGAAACAAAAAGGTTGATCGAACCTGGTCCATTTTCTTTCCCCAGCGCCACCGACTTGCCCAGCACCCGGCAGGTCCGCGGAAAGACCACCAACTGGTCCAGCAGCTTTCTGGCTTGCGGCAGCGAGAGCAGCGCCTTGGCCGCCCGGTGCAGCGTGGTATGGTCGGGCGCCTTGGCCAGACCGATCGCCCGACGCGCTTCGGGCCAGTCCCACAGCAACTGCTCGACCCCACGATAATCCTTCTTCTCAAACTCCTTGAGCACCAGGCACGCGAACAACTGCGGCTTGGAAAAATCCTTGCCACTGAACTTGCTGGAAAACTCCGGGAGGGCGTCCTTGGCCAGGTGGTAGGCGACGAGCATCACCCTCCTTGGTGATTTGCTTGAGATCATGTTACCAGTAATACGATGGCAGGTTCGGCTGCCTCAGCCAAGGCAACGAGGGTTGCAACAGAGCACTTATGACCGCCTTTTTGCCCCCCAAAATAAGGCTGCCTCAGTGAAACCTCTCTAAGAAATCTTGGTGTAATTGCCAAGCAAATCTAAAGTTATCCTGATCAATGACATACTCTTTATGCGGAGCCTCCGTCCGCGTATCGCCGATGATTTTTCCCCTCTTAATAATTCCAAAAGCCGCATCGGCATATCCAAGCATAAAGTTCTGAAAGTCTTCGCGGCCGACACCGTTCGCGTCGCAAAAAATGTGCTGCAATCCTTCAGGGACGAGGCAGTCCACCCCGATATAACCGACAAGTTCAAATATGTTTTCGTTGACTGCATCTACGTGATTTCGCCGTATTGGCACAACCATCGTTGCGGTATACCGGCTCCCCCAATCGGGCGAGGTATTCTTAAACTCCTTCCTCGCCGCGCGCTCTTTCAAATTATCACACGCGAAAACGGTTGTTTTTCTAGATAACAGTTCAACAAGCGCTGTATTGTTTGTTATTAGATGCAGCTGCCTATTATCTACCTTATGCGCATCGGTGGTGCCCATTCGCCGATCGCGAGCAATAACAATAACATTATCGTTCTCCACGACTACCTTAATAGCTGCATGAAATGTGACAGGATGCCCCTGAAACATTACGCTAAAACCTCTCACTAACCCTTCACAAAACGCGATCAACGCGTCCACGCATTTCGGCGCTGGCAAATCACGTGGCTGGAGAACCTTATGGTTCATCACGTCTCTTTTGATATGACTGAGATCGTGAAACAGATACAAGATGTATTGTAAGACGTTCTCATATCGGCGCTCTGAACGACGCCAAGCTTCCTCATAACGAATGCTTCGTGCATATGCCTTGGCGAGAAACGAAACGAGCGTCAGCACAATCAACGCATTTTGCGAAAGAAGCAAGATAACGGGCATTTCGTGACTGCGAGTAAGCCATTCAATGAACAGCGGAACTGCCAGGAGGAATGATAATGCCCCGAAGATAAATGTAACTTTGTCCAGTCTGGGCAGCCGTCGCCATTCTGTGGCTAGGGTCCGTTCGGCCCCCGTGGTGGCAAGTGCCGGCGGCGGAGTTGGTCGTGCGTTGTCGATTTCGGCTTCCGTGGAGGTGTCAGAATCCGGCATTTCGCAAGATAATACAGATAGTGGGCCAATTTGTTCAGTCCGCTGTTACGCCGCGACAATCCCGACGTTCCCAGCTGGCGGCAGAGCTGAGTGCTTTCCAATCCGTCTCCTAAGTGGGAATGAACCCGTATTGCAGGCAACTCTACAAAATCGATATATTTTCGGTGATGTGGCACGTGCTATCCCGACAGACACGGAAAAAGGTGCCGGGCCACCATTTTCATAATTTGTCAATGGATAATGGCTTGCAAGGCCCATTATCCCGAAGCGGCGTCTCCGGGGCTGCGACTGGTGCCTGCCAGTTTCCGAACGGGCGGTTAATTTTTGATCCGATAGAAATTCTGATTTTTTCACTTGCAATGCTTTGAACCTAACGATACCCTAATAAATACCTAACAAAAGGGAGGTTTGGATATGCGTGAATCGGTTGCGGAGTTGGCGGGGCAGGCGGATCTGCGGCAGGCGGCGGCCGGGGGAGCCGGGCCGGGGCGGAAGGTGTATCGGCGGCTCAGTGAGTCGCTGACCGATGACCAGCAGCGGGCGCTGGGGCTGATCACGGAGGGGACGGCCATTCGCGAGGTTGGACAGCAACTGGGGATTCATCGGGGGACGATCTACCGCTGGCTCAAGAGCGATCCGTACTTCCGGGCGGCTTACAACGCGTGGCAGCTCGAGCAGCAGGAATCCTGCCGGGCGGCACTGATGAAGGCGGCGGAGATGGCGGTGGCGAAAGTGATCGAAAACTTCCGCTACAACCCCACCCTCGCCTGGCAAGTGATCAAGGAACTGGGCATCCTCAGCCGGCCCAAGTCGTTGTCGGTGGACCCGAAGCATGTCGAGATGGAGATCGCGGTCGAGCGGCACGAGGAGGAAACCGTGCTGCTGCAGCGGATCGAACGCGAGATGACGGGGGATCTGATCTCGCCCCGCGGCGACCTGTCCCGCCTGCTGAGAATCAGACACGATGCGGAGACGGGGGAGGCGTCGGTGCCGCCCGTTCCAGGGTCCGCCCAAGGCGAGCCCGACGCGAACGCGGCGGCGGACGTGTCGCGCGAGTGACTTTTTGTCGTTTTGAGATAACGCTCTTTCCTTCCGGAACTTACAAATTCATATATATCCATATTGCGCGACTAGGCGCGACAGTTTCGGGGGGTCGCGCGGCTTCGCGGTGTTGAAATGTCCGTTGCCGGCGCGCCTCGCGGCTTCACTGAGCTGGTCGAAGTCGCGCGAGGCGCGACGCGGAACGGCTCGCGAGCGAGCCCGCTAAACGAATTGGGGATTCTCTATCGCGCGACGGGGAGGGAGAGGCCGCGGTCCTTTTTGATTTTCTCCCATCCGCTGCCGAGTTCTCCGATGGGGTCGGGGGGTTTGATGTTGACCTTTTGGTTTTTGAGGGTGGCTTCGCCGCGTTGGACTTTGTCGGCGAACTTGCGGACTTCATCGAAGAGGCGGTCGAGCATCTCAGCTTCGGTCACGGTGGCGACTTGTTCGCCCTGGACGTAGATGACGCCGCGATGCTTGCCGGCGAAGACCGCGACGTCGCTGCCCTCGGCTTCGCCGGGGCCGTTGACGACGCAGCCCATCACCGCCACCTTCACCGGCACGGTGATTTCTTTCAGCCGGCGGCGGACTTCGGACATCATCGAGATGAGGTCGATCTCGATTCGGCCGCAGGTGGGGCAGGCGATCAACTCGGGCTCGGAGCGGAGGCGCAGGCCGAGGACTTGCAGAAGCTCCTTGCCGTCTTCAATTTCGTGGATCGGGTCGGCGGCGTAGCTGATGCGGATGGTGTCGCCAATGCCCTGTGCCAGCAGCGCGCCCAGCGCGACCACCGAGCGAATGCGGCCCGTCTCCGGAGGCCCGGCGTGGGTGACGCCAAGGTGCAGCGGGAAATCGAAGCGGCGGCTGCACTCGCTGTAAGCGGCTAGGACGATCTCCGGGTCCACGCTCTTGGCCGAGAGCACCACGTCATAAAAATCGTTGTCGGCGAAGATGCGGAGATATTCCTCAAGCTTCTCGACCATGATGGAGGTCATCTGGCCTTGGTAGTCCTTCTCGAGAGCCGCCATTTCCTCGGCGCGCTGCGATTTGTTGCCGCGTTCGACGATGCCGCCTTCGTTGGCGCCGACGCGGATGGGGATGTTGCGCTCGCGGCAGGCCGCGATCACCTTTTCCACCTTGGGCCGGTCCTTGATGTTGCCGGGATTCAGGCGGATCTTGTGGATGCCGGCATCGATCGCTTCGAGCGCCCGCTCGAAGTGGAAGTGAACGTCGGCGATCAGCGGAATCGTGACCTGATTGAGGACTTCCTTCAGCGCTTCGGTGTCCTGCTTGTCGGGAACCGCGACGCGGACGAGGTCGGCGCCGCCGGCTTGGAGGGCGTTGATCTGCTTGACGGTGGCGTCGATGTCATAGGTATAGGTGCTGGTCATCGACTGGAGGGCAACCGGCGCGTCTCCGCCAATGCCGACGAAGCCGTGCTGCCTGTCACCGACCATCACTTTTCGCGTCTTGCGGCGGAGGGACATTCCATTCTCCTGTTATGAAAACCCGTCCTTGGGCTTCCGGTAAAACAACCTAAAGGACAAAATTGAAGCGATTCCGGGGCAGAGGATCGTAAGAATTCGGGCGGGACAAATCAATTTAGTGATCCCATCTTTCAACGAGAGGGGATGGCGGTTTTTGTGGCACGGGCGTCTCGCCCGTGGACGGAAGACGCAATAACCGGAACGGGTGCTTTGGGAAAAATCCGGTATCGATACGTGGTTTTCCACTTAGAACACGACATATGGCTCGAAACGTGTCCGTCCACGGGCGAGACGCCCGTGCCACGAAATATTCCCTCGCTCCGATGGGCGACTCGCGCAATCGTCGCGGGTTTCCCTGCGATCTGGCCTTTCCGATCGTCTCACCGTCCCCGCGCCTTGGCGGCCGGCGCTTGCTTGGCGCGTTTTTGTTCGGCGGCTTGTTTGGCCACCCAGGCAGAGTAATTGCCGTCGAAATCGGTGATGCCCGGCGGATTGACCACCCAGAGCCGCTCGACGGCGTGGTCGAGGAAGTAGCGGTCGTGGCTGACGCAGAGGATCGTTCCCTCGAACCCGCCGAGCGCGCCTTCCAGCGCTTCGCGGCTGGCGATGTCGAGGTGGTTGGTCGGCTCGTCGAGAACCAGCACGTTGGGTTTGTCCACCAGGAGCTGGGCGAGACGGACGCGGGACTGTTCGCCGCCGCTGAGCATTTCTATGGTTTTGGGCAGATCGTCGTTGTTGAAGAGCATTAGCGCGAGCACCTCGCGGGCGGCCTTGTCGCTGATGTGGCGGCCGTCCTGGATCGCGTCCATGAGCGTGTGGTTCGGCTTGAGCATGTCGAGCCGCTGGTCGTAGTAGCCGATGTTCAGGTTCGCGCCCCATTTGAACGTGCCGGCGTCGGCGGGCTCGGTGCCCATCAGCACTTTCAGGAGCGTGGTCTTCCCGGAACCGTTGGGACCGATGATGCCGATGCGTTCGCCACGGGCGATGTCCAGGGAGATGTTGTCCCACAGCGTTTGATCGCCGAAGGCTTTTGACAGTTCGCGGACTTGCAGCACGCGGTCGCCGGCGCGCTGACTGGTATTGAGGGAGAGGTTGATCCGCTGCTGGACGGAGACGCGCTGAACCACGTCGTCACTTTCAAGCAGGCGTTCGAGGCGTTTCTCGCGGCCCTTAGCCTCCTTGCTGCGCTGGCCGGCCTTGAACCGGCGGACGAATTCCTGCTGTTTGGCGATGTCCTTCTGCTGCAGCTCGTAGGCTCGCTGTTGCGTTTGCTCGTGCAGTTGGCGCTGCTCGACGTAAGCGGAATAGTTGCCGGGATAGCTGTCGAGCTGAGCGCGGTTGAGCCAGACGATGCGCGTCGCGAGGCGGTCGAGCAGATAGCGGTCGTGGGAGATGATGACGACCGCACCTTTGAAATCGGCGAGATAATTTTCCACCCACTCGATGGCGGCAAGGTCGAGATGATTGGTCGGCTCGTCAAGCAGGAGCAGCTCGGGCTCCGAGAGCAGCAGCTTGGCCAGCGCCAGCCGGGAGCGCTGCCCGCCGGACAGGACGGCCACTTTCTGCTCCCAGGTTTCGCGGCCGAGGCCAACGCCAAGCAGGGTGGCTTCCATCTTGTGTTGCCAGACGTACCCGCCGGCCAGATCGAATTCGTGCTGGACGTTCTGATATTTCTCGAGCACTTTTTCCAGCGCTTCGCCCGTCTCCTCGGCCATGCGATGTTCGAGGTCGCGCATGCGATGGGACAGGTCGTGCAGTTCGGCAAAACCCAATTCTGCTTCGTCGAGGACGGTATTTTCGAGGTCGAACGACGGATTTTGCACCAGATACCCGACGCGCGTGCCGCGGCTCACCGCGACGGTCCCCACGTCCGGCTGCACCTGGCCCATCAGCATCTTGAACAGGGTGGTTTTCCCGGTGCCGTTGGCCCCGATGAAGCCGACGCGCTCGCCCTCGAAAATCGCCATGTCCGCTTTTTCAAACAGGACTTTTTTCCCGAAGTGCTTTTCGACGTTGCTGAGCGATGCGATGGCCATTTCGGGGACGGTTCTACCGCTGCCGGGGTCTCAACGCCAACTTGCCGGTGAAAATCAGGTTCACCGCCGAGACGCAGAGGACGCAGAGAACGGACAGGAGAAGAAAAAGAGAAGAGATACATCCGCAGATTGCGCAGATGCTCGCAGATTAGAATGCGAAGACCGGAGGTGGCCCGTTTCTCCGCATTGGAATCTGCGAAAATCTGCGCAATCTGCGGATATATCTCTGTCTTCTCTACATCTTAGCGCGAATCATGCTCGTTCGAGCGCGAAGAGCATGTAGCGTTTTCCGGCGGCGAATTGGGCGGGGTCGATCAGGCTGATGTTTTTGGCGGCGAGATTGTCGAGCATCTCCAGCACGCCGCCGGCGAGGTGATGCACGGCCGGTTGCTTGCGGCGGAGGCGCAGGAAGGCAAATTGCATCAGCGGCACGCCGAACCGGGTGGCCCACATGTGGATGAAAGCGAGAGTCGGCAGAATGTGGGGCGTGATCTCGCGCTGATAGGTGATGCGCCAGCCGGCATCCGATGACTGGCTCACGAATTCGTCCCAGACGTGGCACGAGCGATCGTCGGAGGGGCCGGAATGGAAATAATCGCAGCCGATCCATTTCCCGCCCGGCCGCAAAATTGTTTGGAGGATCGGCAGGGCGCGGGGGAGCTTCAGATATTGAAGCGATTCGGAAGTGATGACGGTCCCGAACTTGGCGCGATGCTCTTCGGCCGGCAGATCCTCGAACTTGCAACGGATGACCGGGACGCCGGGCAGCGTCGATTTGATGTGCGACGTTTGCAATCGATCGGGCGTGAGCGCGGTGGCGGAGAAGCCGCGGGCCTGGAGCATGCGACAGAGGCCGCCCATTCCGCAGCCGATGTCCAACACGGGAGCCGCAGGATCGCCGGCGAGTTCCAACAACAGCTCGGCGTAACGCGTTTGGGCGCGCGTCACATCGGAAAGACTGATGTCTTCGGGGCGACGGGTTGGGTCGTCAAAATAGCCGTAATGCAGGAAATCGCTGGGGAGAATCTTCGAATAGAGCGCGAGCTGCGCATCGTCGAAGGTATGACGGTGAGTTTTTCGGCCTCTTTGAAGTCGAATCGCCTTCACCAGATGGCCGGGATGCAGGGCCCGTCCGAGGAAGCTGCCGGCGAACGCTGTCCACTTGAGCTTTCGGCGAGACCCTTTTTTTTCGACGGTCGGTTTTGGAACTTCATCAACAGGGTTGAACGGCTGAGCAAGTTCCATTTTTAGTTTCTTTCGGCAAGTGAATGTTTGGTTGGTTAGGTGGAGTTATAAGGTTCTGAGCCCAGTATGTTCCGAAATTTCTTGGAAAAGATGAAGAATTGCGCGAAATGAGTTGTTTTCTGCCGAGCGGATCAACGGATCGCGGTCGATTTCGGATAGAATGCAATTCATGCGCACTCAACCCGAGCGAATTAGCCGCCTTATTCTCGATCAGCTCACCTCGGGAGAGATGGGCTCACTTGTACTGCTGGTGGCAGTGCGCAAGGCCATGGGGGGCTCGGCGCCATTTAAGGGAGACCTCGGTGCAGCGGTGAAAGCATCGCTGCGGAAACTGGTGGCGTCACGAACCGTCACCGAGACTGAAGGGGTCTATTCGATTGTGATGGCAGTAAAATGATGCCCACCCGATGAGCACAGAGTAGCAAGATCCCAGATGGTTTTCGGAGCGGGAAGCTATGCGGCGGCGGCGGCCCGAGGACGGGCCGCTCTCTGGGACGTTGCGAGCACATCCCGTTTTCCGGATCGCGATCAGGCGTGGTTGGACGGAATGTTTCGGAGTTGAAGGACAAATAAGAAGAGGAGGCCACGGGGTGTGGCCTCCTCTTGGTTTTCAGGGATTGCGGGCGGATTAGTAGCGTTTGCCGCCACCCCCG
>Ga0182024_10007995_pt1 | contig 22561 bp, 25 predicted proteins | sample P32metaG_FD_120480 | JGI IMG/M metagenome (GOLD analysis project Ga0182024, IMG submission 120480) | Permafrost microbial communities from Stordalen Mire, Sweden - P3-2 metaG (Illumina Assembly) | ecosystem: Environmental > Terrestrial > Soil > Wetlands > Permafrost | place: Sweden: Stordalen... | reverse complement strand
TTCCTGAAGTGGCTAAGAGCAAGAGACGTCGACGCACAAACCGGCGATGGCTGGTACTATGCGTTAACGTTGCTTTTTGCCGCTCTGGCCATGGCGAGCAAGTCGTCCACGGTGATTTTGCCGGTGGTCCTGTGCTTATGCGCCTGGTGGGTGGAGGGCCGGTGGCAGTGGCGCAACCTGGCAAGAATGGCTCCGGTCTTCCTCATGGCCATCGTTGCCGGCGTCGTCTCGGCATGGACGCAAGGACTGAAACTGGCGACAAGCGTCGATCCGCAATGGGTGCGGACTTGGCCGGAGCGCCTGATAACGGCGGGCAATGCGGTCTGGTTTTATCTTGGCAAGCTGCTTTGGCCCCATCCGTTGATTCTCATTTATCCGCGCTGGGAAATCGATGCGGAGCGGTGGATTTCCTATCTGCCGCTACTGGCCGTGATCATCATCCTGTTTATTTTGTGGCTGAAACGCGAGTCATGGTCTCGTCCCTGTTTTTTCGTCTTCTCGTATTTCCTGATCGCGTTGCTTCCGGGGCTGGGATTGGTCGACAACTATATTTTTCGTTATTCCCTGGTCTTTGATCATTTCCAATATCTGGCCAGCATGGCGCCACTGGCGCTGGCGGGAGCGGGAATGGTTCGGTTGGCGGATTTTGCCATTCCTGGGAGGACTTGGCTGCAATCAAGCCTTTGTGCCGGACTATTGCTAATCCTCGGGATATTGAGTTGGCATCGGGCTTGGGCCTATGAAAGCCAGGAGACGATCTGGGCCGATACGCTGGCCAAAAATCAGAACTGCTGGTTGGGCCACAACAATCTTGGCTTGGTTCTTTTCCAAGAAGGGCAGGTCGATGCGGGGATCGCCGAATTGCAAAAGGCTCTGGCCATCAACCCGAACGATGACCTGGCCCACAATAACCTCGGTCTGGCTCTTTTTCAAAAGAGGCAGGTGGACGCGGCGATTGAGCAGTATCAAAAGGCCACGGGAATAAACCCCAATAATGCGGAGGCCCACTTCAACCTCGGAATTGCCTTTTCTCAAAAAGGGCACGCAGATAAGGCGATGGCCCAGTACCAAACGGCCCTGGGCATCAATCCTAACTTTATTGAAGCGCACAATAATCTTGGCTGGGAATTCTTACAACAGGGACAGGTGGACGAAGCAATAACGCAATTTCAAATTGTCCTGGAAATTAACCCCAACTATGCCGATGCCTACTACAACCTCGGCAATGCTCTCTTAAAAAAGAAGCAGTTGGATGAGGCGATTACCCAATTTCAAAATGCCCTGCAAATCAACCCCGATTTTGCCGAAGCCCATTACTACCTCGGCAATGCGCTCTTACAAAAGAGGCAGTTGGACGGGGCGATTGCCGAATACCAAAAAGCGCTGGGAATCGACCCCAATTCCGCCAAGGCCCACAATAATCTCGGCATCGCTCTTTCTCAAAAGGGGCAGTTGGACGAGGGTATTGTCCAGTTCGAGGAAGCCTTGCGACTGAAGCCCGACTATGGCGATGCGCAAAAGAATCTGAATATGGCTAAAGCGCAGGCTGGGGCAGCGCAAAAAGCGCCTCTAAAATGAAAACCATTATGCCGTCTCTCGATACCATGGGTATAACGGGGTGAACCCTCTACGCCTGACGCTTTGCTTTCATAAAGACGCCACCTCAAACTCGAATTTCAGTCCATCGTAGGCGACGTCGATACCGGCGGGCAGATCCCGCTGGCGGTTGACATGGTTTTTCTCATGGGTCAAATGCGTGATAAAAGAGCGTTGGGCGCCGATGGCGAGCGAGGCCTGCACGGCGCCTGCGACGGTCAGGTGGGTTGGGTGCGGCCTGTCGCGCAAGCCGTCGATGATCAGCACTTCCACTCCTGAGATCATGGCCCGAACCGGCTCCGGAACGGAGGCGCAATCGCTCAGGTAGGCGAGGAGCTTGCGTCCTCCCTGTGAAAAGAGAAAGCCGAGTGTGGAGACGGCCCCGTGCGGCACGGGGAGCGGGGTGATTTCGATCCCGCCCAACTCGAACGGGCCCGTGACGACATGAGGCAGGACGTGCACGTAACCGGGAACCAATTTCTGGGGATTAAAAGCGTAGAAGAAAATGCGCTCCACCTGCGCCAACGTTTCTGCCGATCCATAGATGGGCAGCGGACCGCCCTGAATATCGCAAAAGCGGCGCAGATCATCAAAGCCCATGATGTGATCGGCGTGGGGATGGGTGAAGAGCACCGCGTCGAGATGATCGAGGTTTTCCCTGAGCGCCTGCTGCCGCAAATCGGGCGTCGTATCGACCAGGATGTTGGCTTGCGGCGCAGCCAGATAAATGGAGGAACGGGTCCGCTTGTCCCGCAGATCGGGCGACTGGCAGACCGCGCAGCGACACCCGATCATCGGCACGCCCTGAGAGGTGCCCGATCCGAGGACAGTGACGGTCAGTTTGGGTGCGGAAATTCCGAGCGACATCGGATCGAGAATGCCGGTTGCTTTCGGGATTTCACGTCTAAAGTGTAAATTCTATCTTGTTTTTCTCGAATGCCGCTCTAACTTCACTCTCAGTATGAGACATCTGGCCGCCCTCGGCGCGCTCTGTTTTCTGGCCACAGGTTCCCTCGCCACGGCCCAGATTCAGGTCTCAGTCCAAACCGAGCGGACCGATTTTCTTCTCTACGAACGGGTCGACTTACTCGTCACCGTGACGAATGCTGGCGATAATGATCTCGTCCTCGATAATAATGAGGGGCACCCGTGGCTTTCCTTCCTCGTCTCCAAGCCTGACCGCCTGCCGGTGCACCAGGAGCGTCAAGCCACGTTCAAGCCGATCTCGCTGAAAGTCGGCGAAACGAAAACACTCCGGGTCAACCTCACCCCGCTTTTTTCCTTCCGTGAAGAAGGCGATTACAAGGCAGCCGCCGTCATCGACTTGCCCGGCGAAGGCCAAATCATCTCGGACAGCGTTCCCTTCTCGGTCCTCCGGGGGCGTGAAGTCTGGAGCCAGACTCGTCCGGTGGAGGGCTTCGAGCACATTTATTCCCTGATCCGATTTTCACCCGGGCCCGACGTAACCATGCTTTACCTGCGGGTGGAAGATCCCAACGAAAATCTTGTCCTGGCCAATCTCGCCCTTGGTGAAGTTGTCGCTTATATCGATCCCGAGGTGTTTTTTGATCCCGAAGGCAACCTTCACGTCATGCAACCCATCGCAATGGGCACCTATCTCTACACCCGGGCCGACTCGACCGGGAAAATTCTGCACCAGGGTATTTTCAAGACGTTCCAAGCGATCCGGCCGAGACTGGCCAAGTTGGAAGATGGCAATATCATCGTTGTCGGCGGCCTGGAGGAAAATCCGAACGCTCCGCGCGAAAAGCTTTCCGATGGTCAGAAGACAGTCAGCGGCCAGATCGAGAAAGCTCCGGACGCTCCCGATGCCGGGCCGGCTCCTGCGTCAGATGCCGGGGCAAGTCCCGCGCCGTAGAAGACGTTCGTAAGAACGTTCCTCCAAAAACCTTAAAATGGAATGTCGTCGTCGCTGGGCGGCGGTGGTGCGTCTTCGGAAACCGTGGACGCGGGCCGTGCGGCCGTGCGGCCTGTATCGCCAGTTGACGAGGCGCGTTGTTCCCCGCCACCCGTGCGGCCGGGGCCGCCGCCGAGAAATTGCACGCGATCGGCGCGCACTTTCATCCGGCTTTTCTTTTCGCCCTGAGGCGTTTCCCATTGGTCGAGACGAAGCTGGCCCTCGACAAAAACGGGACGCCCCTTGGTGAGGTATTGTTTGCAGTTCTCGGCGGTGCGGCCCCAGACCTCGACATCGACGAAAGTCACTGTCTCCTTGATGGTGCCGTCCTGCGCTTTATAGCTGTCATTGATCGCAATGCCCAAGTCGCAGACCGCCGTGCCCTTCGGAGTGTATTTCACCTCCGGGTCGCGGGTCAGGTTCCCCATCAGAAGAACTTTATTAAGGCTGGCAGCCATGAGCAATACCGCGCGGCTTTAGGCCGCGACAGTCTCCTGTTTCAGATAAAACTGGCGATAGACCACTTCGTTGAGGCTTAACTTGACGCGCAACGGCTCGACCTTGTCGGGCGCGAGGCTGAACTGCACATTCACGTAAAAACCGCTGTCGAGATCGCCCGCCATGCGCTCGAAGCGCTTGCGGTCCATCTTCTGCGTTCCATTGATTTTGCCGCCGAAACCCTCGATTTCTTTTTCGATGGCTTCGATGGCTTCCTTGAGGCCCTCATCCTTGCCTTGGATGTTCAGGATAAATAGGCCGTCGTAGTTATTCATTTATTCTCCTTCTAATCACTGATCTTGGTTTGAATCAACGGGATTTACCCCGTTGAACCGATTCATCGCTACCGCAATTCCTTCGCGCTGGCAACATTCAATCGCCAATCGGGCCGTGCGGATCATCCGCCCGAGCGCATCTTCTTCTTCCGGACGGAAACGTGAAAGCACCCAGCGTTCCAACGCCCAGCCCGGAGGCACCGCGTCCACCCCGCACCGCAACCGCGCATAGCGATCCGTGCCCAGGTGGGTCTCAATCGACTTCAGGCCGTTGTGTCCGCCGGCGGAACCTTCCGGCCTTAACCGGACCTGGCCCATCGGCAACGCCACATCGTCCACCACCACCAACAAATCAGCCACGGTCAATTTCAGCCAGTCGAGCCAGGCTCCGACGGCCTTGCCGCTCTCGTTCATGTAGGTCATTGGCTTGATTAACCGTTCTCCCGAATCGAGCGAGACGAACTTCGCGAATCGTGCGCGCTCCTCGCGAAACGACTCCTCCGCTTCGTCCACCCAGGCATCCAGCACCAAAAACCCGACGTTGTGCCGGGTAAAAAGATATTCCGAACCGGGGTTGCCCAAACCGGCGATAAGCTTGTAAGTCGGCGCAGACACTTGTTCTCTTTGATTAGGTGGCGACGGCACACGACCGTTCCGAAATCAATTTACTGCCGTCCGCAGGACTTACTTCTTGCCCTCGGGCTTGGCGGCTGCCTTCGCGTCGGGTTTACCGGCCGCCTTTGCGTCAGGCTTGCCACCTTTGGCACCCGGAGCAGGGGTGGCTTCATCCACCTTCTTTTCCATGATGACTTCGGGTTGCACCACCTCAGTGCTCGGAGTTTCAACGACCTCTTCCTTCGGAGCGAAGACGCTGAACACCGGCAGTTCCGGCGGATTCGCAGCGGTTACGCCTTCCGGCAGGGTCAGTTCGCGCACATGGACGGAATGTCCGATTTCCAGGTGGCTGACATCGACGGTAATCAAGTCGGGCAGATTCCGGGGCAAGCACGCCACGCGGATTGTGCGCAGCATGGTTTCAAGCAGACCGCCGCCGGACTTGACGCCGACCGGCTCGCCCACGCTGGTGACGGGCACTTCGGCATGGAGAATTTCGTCCTGGGCGATCTCGTGCAGATCGATATGGATGATGTAATCCTTGATCGGATGATGCTGAACGTCGAGGAGAAGGGCGAGATGCTGGTCGATCTTCTTACCGGCCGGATCGGTCAACTCCACATCGACCAGGACGTTTTCGCTGGTGGAGGAATGGAGCAAGGCGTTCAACTTTTTGGCATCGATTTCAATCGGGCGGGAACGGACGGCCTTGTCCTTGGCCTTGCCATAAAGCACGCCGGGGACGCGACCGGCCTTGCGCACGGCCTTGAGGGCGGTGCGTCCGATGCCGGCACGCTGGGAAACTTGGAGAGAGACAGTCTTGGACATAAAACGATGAAATCTAGGGTTATACCTGGGTTAAGATGAGCCGGGCATTAAAACGCACCCGCCCCGCCCGGTCAAGGGGAAATGTGGCGGCGTTTCTTTCCTCTTATGTCGCCAAAAGTTCCGGCGACGGAGCGCCATGCAACAAGCCGTCCACACTGAGATGCTCGTCAATCGTCGGCCAATAAATGCCGTAACCGCCGCCGCACGGTTTCCAATCGTTCCGTTGCTCGGCAGTGGCCTTGAACAGGCGGGGAAACCAAAACAAGGGAACGCTGATCGCCCGGCCGTCGAACAAAGACGCGGTCAGGGTGTCGGACGTCACGCGCACGTCCTTGACCCGTTCATCCGTTTTTATGGCGGTTAAAGTACTCATTCCACTTGGAAGCCAGGAAACTTTGCTTCTCAAGAATAATATCCCGAATCCGATTCAATTCAACCTCGGAAAAGCCGTAGTTCTTGGCCACAGAAACGGGCGACAACGAGAACTTGCACGACGAACCACCTTTATCGACATGAACATGAGGAGGCTCGGTGGTTTCGTGGCTGTAAAAATAAAACTGAAAGCCTTGCACCCTCAACACCGTTGGCATCGCCCCAGATTAAGACGACACCTGACGCAGGCAAGATGTTTGCCGTGAAGTAAATGGGTTGCCCCCCCCCACCGCCTAGGGACGTGTCCCTACGACGGCGGCTACAGATCACCCAATCTTCGGCAGCGCGTCAAAAAACTCGTTGGCGAGTTTTCCACGGCGAAGATCGTCCGTGGTCCGGCGCAGGACCCAATGCTCGACGTGATCGCGAGTCGCGCCGGGGGCCAGAGGCAGGCTAGGCGCGAGCGATTCGAGTTCGAGGATTTTGATGTTGGTGAAAAGCTCGAAATTCGCGCCCATGTCCGGGTAGGTCAAAGTCGGATCGTAGACGAAATGTTTCGCGAAGACAAAATCGCCGTTCTGATAGGCGACCCACCCGGTTTCGAGCTTCAGCCCGATTTTCGTCGCGGGCCGTTCCGGGTGATGCGACACCCGCAGGAAATGCTCGCTGAAGGCGTAGCGTCCATCGGTGATATTGGTGAAGGGCCACAGGATCAATTCACGATTGGGCAGAAAATCCTGCGGTTGCGTGCTGCGGCCTTCGGGAAATTCGGAGGGATGGAAATCAAGCCGGGGCTGGGGAATATGTGCCGTGCCTCCCGGCGCCATGACCGAAAGCGCCCACGGGGTGACGTCGAGCGGCTTGTCGCCGATATTTTTGAGGGAATGGGTGACGCGCACCACCTCGTCTTGGCCCAATTCCACCCGCAAGGTTTTTTGAAAGCCGGACGGGCTTGCGGGTTGGGTGATCTCCACCGCGGCCTCACCGATCTTTTTCCACGCGACCGGCCCGTTATCCAATTCATAGGAATGGGCCGCTTCGGGTGCGGTCCAAAAACGGTGTCCGCCGCGAATCATCCATTCCTTTTCACCCGAGCGGCCAAGTTGTTCCGGCAGTTCGACGAAAACATTGCGCTCATCGTGAAAGGCATAGCGGAGGATGCGCGGCCCCACTTCGAGGGTAATGATCAATTCGGTGCTGGGGCCTTGGATGCGCAGATTGCGTTTCCAACCGGCGTAGGGGATTTCCTGGATCATATTTTTTTCTCGGGAACGAGGGTGTTGAGGAGGGGTTCGTAGTATTTGCTGTAGAGAATGGTTGGATCGAACAAGCGGCGGCATCGGCGTTGTTGCCGGAACGGGGACTGGGCTTCGAGCCAGTTGATCGCTTCGGGAAGTTTCGCCAGATCGTCGAGCAAAAAGGAGCCCGATCCTTCCAAGGCGCGGTAGGCGGGAATGTCCCGGCACCAGACCGGCATTCGGTGCAGGGCCGCTTCGAGGACCGGAAGGCCGAAGCCTTCCTGTCGCGAGGGAAAAAGGAGACAGTCCGACAAGAGATAAAGGTCGCGCAGGGTGTCATCCTGAACGAGAAAATAATCGCTGAGGAAGATCACATGGCCGTGCAAATCCTCCGGCAGCGACTGGCGCAAAAATGCGCCATAATGTTCCGAGGCCGGGCTGTCGGTCACCTTCGCGCCGGTGATCAGCAGCAGGGGATTGCGGTCCTGTTCGCGGAGCTTCTTCACCACTTCAATGGCGAAGTCGATGTTCTTGCGCACCATGACGCGGGCCGGAAGCAGGAAAACAAAATCGCGCCACGGAATCTCCAGCGCCAAAAGAGCTGTCCGCATTTCTGGCGTGAGGCCAAATAGGCGCATCGGATCGACCGGGTTGGGAATGACCTGGGGCGCGACGGGAGGCTTGAGATGCGCCTTGATCTCGCTGGCCCGCAAATCGGAGGTGGCCACATAAGTCACGTCGCGCGCGCTCGTCCGCATCAGGTTCCACGGCGGCTGGGTCGGGTTGGGCAGAGCGAAATCGGAATTGGTGGCCGTGAGATCGTGCGTCCACGCGATCATCTTGTGCCGGGGAGCGATGTCATGCAGGGCCTGGGTGCAGGCCAAATTATAATGCATGGTAAAAATGTTGTGGACGAAAGTGACATCCACGCCGGCCAGCGCCGCTTCCAGCGCTTCCACCAACACCGAGCGATACTTGTTGAAATTCTGGTCCGACTGGCCGCGATCGAGCACGGCGCGCACGCTTTTGTTCAATGGGAAATCGGGCGCAAGCTGGGGTAGCGGGACGAACTTGTAGGCTTCGCCCGTATCGAGGCCATTGCCCGTCAGAACCTTTACTTCATGCCCGGCGCTCACCAGCATATTCGCCTGATCGCGAACCACGTTTTCCACTCCGCCTATCTCCGGCCAGGTCGAATAATGGAGCAAGGCGACTTTCATTTAGCCCACCCTAAACCGGCCCACGCAGGCCAAAAGCATTTTTTTATGAATCGCGCGACTTGAAGGAATCTTCTTGCCGCCGCGCCATAGGCTCCTATTGAACAAACACAACATGACGCCGAACGCGTGGCAATGGCTTTGGCCGGTCTTTTTCTATCTGGTGGGTTCCATGCCCACCGGCTATCTGCTGGGCCAGTTTCGCGGCATCGATATCCGCCAGCACGGCAGCGGCAATATCGGCGCGACCAACGTCTGGCGGGTCATGGGCCGCAACTGGGGACTCGTCGCCTTCGCCTCCGATTTCCTCAAAGGCTTTCTGCCCCTCTACCTGGTGCGGACGCTCAGCTTTCCCGATGCCGGCTCCTGGGCTGTTTCCCTTCTGCTGGTGGTCTGCGGACTGGCTGCAATCATCGGCCATAACTACACACCCTGGCTCGGGTTCAAAGGCGGCAAAGGCATCGCCACTTCCGCGGGCGTGCTGGCGGCGCTGATGCCTCCGGTGCTGGCCGTGGCGCTGTCGCTCTGGATCGTGGCGACGCTGGTGACCCGCACCGTTTCCATCGGCTCGATCCTGGCAGCGGTATCGCTCGCGCCACTGGCATACTTCTTCTATCCGGGTAGTTGGATTTATTTCGGACTTGCTTGCCTGGCAGGTTTGCTTGCCGTCTGGCGTCATCGCTCCAATATCCAAAGATTGCTGGCCGGCACGGAATCACGCATCGAATTTTCGACCAAGAAAAAGAACGATCCATGAACATTTTCATATTAGGACACGGCGCGTGGGGCAGGGCCATCGGCGGAGTCGTCGAGCGCCTCCAACACAAAGTGATTTTTGTCGGGCACACGGACCCGGCGTGGCCTGCCGTGAAACCCGATTACATCCTGGTGGCGCTGCCGGTGCAGCATGTGCGCGAAACGTTGGAGCATCTGCCGCCGCTCGGCGTGCCGGTGTTGAGCTTGAGCAAGGGGCTTGAGATCAAGACCGGCGAGCGCGTCAGCCAGATCATCACCGAGGTTTGGAACGAGCCGCGCGTGGCCGCTCTTTCCGGGCCGACGTTCGCCGCCGAAATCGCCGCCGGTCTTCCCGCCATCTGCACCATCGCGGCGAAGGAGGAACAACTGGCCAGGGAATTTCAGGCCATTCTTCACCAACCGAGTTTCCGCACCTACAGCTCGAGCGATCTCGTCGGCGTGGAACTGGGCGGCGCGCTGAAAAATATTTACGCCATCGCGGGCGGCGCCTGCCATGGGCTCAAACTCGGGCAAAACTCGCTGGCCGGATTGCTCACCCGCTGCCTGGCCGAAATGACGCGCATCGGCGTTCAGGCTGGCGCCAGGGCCGAGACGTTCGCCGGACTTAGCGGCATTGGCGATCTCATGCTGACCGCCACCAGCGAGCAAAGCCGTAACTTCCGCTTCGGGAGTTTGCTGGCGCAAGGCGTTGCGGTGGAGGAAATTTTGCCGCAACTCGGCGGCGTCTGCGAAGGGCTCCCCACCACGCTTTCGGTGCATCTCAACAGCGCCATCCCCGCCGATTCCAAGCCGATTGTGACCCAACTTCATGCCGTGCTCTACGAAGGCATGTCACCCGGCAAAGCGGTGAAAAATCTCCTCAGCCGCGCCGCTCGCGACGAGTAACGGAATTTTGAGAAACAGGCCCTGCACACGATCATTGATTTTAAACCGGGGTTGGTATAAGCACTAAGGGTGTTATGAGCGCTACCCAAGAACCTGCCTTCGACTGGGCCCAGGCCGCCTCGCTTTTGGGCGATGACCCGAATGCGGTGGAAGCGGACATGGCGGCGATTGTGCGCGAATTGGTCGAGGGAGCGGACGTGCAATTCCAGGAGTTGAAGATGAAGAATGCCGAGACGGATCGCAAAACGATTTCGTCGCTCGCCCATGGATTGCGGGGTTGTTTGCTCAATTTTGGCTTTACCGAGGTGGGTGGGCTTCTGATGCATGTCGAGAAGGGTTCCTATCCGGCGGGTGAGTATTTGGATCGGATCAACCAGGCCCAGGCGGTCTTCGTTGCGTCCAAAAACCTGTTGGCTGCGCGTTATCCTTCCCTCGGGCTTGCTTAATCGTGGCCCGACCCTTTCAAGACCGGCAGCACCCGGGATCACGCGCGTCGGATTACGAATACGAGTTGCCGCCGGAGTTGATCGCGACCCATCCAGCGGCGCGGCGCGAGGAATCGCGATTACTCGTCTACCATCGCGCGGACGACCGGGTTGAGCATCGCCATTTTTATGATCTTCCGGAATACCTCGGCCCGGACGATCTGCTCGTGCTCAACGACTCGAAGGTGCGTCCGGCGGCCCTCGCCACCAGCGACGGGCGGCTTGAAGTTTTGCTGCTGGAGGAAACCAGTCCGCAACATTGGGTGGCGTTGGTGAAGCCGGGCGCGCGGGCCAGGCCGGGCATGCGCCTGCTTTTTGCGCCGGGACCAAGTCAGGCCGAGGCGAAGCCGATCGAAGCGGAGGTTTTGAAGACGCTTCCCGGAGGCGAGCGGGTCCTGCGCTTTTTCGCGCCGCTTGATCTTGAGGCGATGGGTGAGATGCCGCTGCCGCCCTACATCCGCAAGCGGCGCGGGACTCTGGGCGAGAGTGAGCACACGCCCGAGGATTTCGAGCGCTACCAGACGGTTTATGCGAGCCAGGTGGGATCGGTGGCGGCCCCGACGGCGGGTTTGCATTTCACGCCGGAGCTATTGGCGCGATTCCGCCATGCGTTCGTCACGCTGCATGTCGGGTTGGGCACCTTCCGTCCGGTGAAGACTGAGTTTCTGGCCGATCACGAGATGCACGAGGAGGTCTATTCCATCCCGGAAGGCTTCGAGGCGGCCTACGAGGCGGCCACGCGCGTGATCGCGGTGGGAACGACATCCGCCCGCGTTCTGGAGGCCGCGCCGAACCTGCAGCGTCGCAAGGGCCGGACGCGCATTTTCATCCATCCTCCCTACGAGTTCAAGCGGGTCGACGCGCTGCTGACCAATTTTCATTTGCCCCACTCGACTTTGCTCATGCTGGTGAGCGCGCTGGTCGGACGGGAAAAGCTGCTGGAGATTTATCGCGAAGCGGTCGGACTGAAATACCGTTTTTTCAGTTACGGCGACGCGATGCTGATTTTATGAGACGCGTCGGCAAAAAAGCATCGACGAGCCGTGTGATCGCCCTGGCCCTGACCTGGGACGGTGCGCGCTGGCCGGTCCGGACGTTGCCGCCGAAGGCCCGCGTTTTCCTCAAAGTTAAATCGGGCAAATCGTCCGGTGTCGCAATTCCTTCTGTCCAAAAAATGGCGGAGCTTTTTGCTGATGATCAGGTGAGCGAAATCCGCGTCTGTTGGGTGCCTCATTTGAAAGGCGGCAACGAGGTTTTGTCAGAACCGTTTCAGACGCCGGGGGGAAAGAGGATTGGTTTTCAAACCCTCAAAACGGTTCGCTTCGGCGATATCCTTGGCGTGATTTATCGAAGAAAATGAATTTTCGTCGTTCCGTTCTCCTTGTTTACCACGCAGATGAAAATGGGGTTCTTCTACAACCCCAACGGGGTTGTGATCATATAGCCCAGGGTTGGCGCAGGGGACACGTCCCCTCGCGCCTACCCTGGGTAATCTTTCCAAGCGACCCAACCCTGTAAGGGTTGAATCTATAAAATCGGGAGGACAGATTTGCTTCAACCCTTTCAGGGTTGATGGTTGGTTGGATGAATACCCAGGGTAGCACATTCCTCGCAACCCTGGGCTATATGATTTCAATCCCTTCAGGATTGGTGGACGGCTTAACCGATTGACGGAGTGGGAAAATTCAAGTCGCTTGTCCCGGCGCGGGCGGTCCCGACTCGGAATCGGCGGGCGTGGTCCAGGGAAACTCGGTTTTGTCGTCCTTGCTCCGGTACTTCAAATGAAGATGCGTTTCCATCACAATCAGTGGCACTTCGCATTTGCGTTCGATCAAGTCGAGAATGCCCTCGACGCAGGCTTCCTCGACCTGCAGCGGCTCCCGTTTGAGCAGCACGGCCAGGCGTTCCACCTGCGCCCGGATGCCGGGGCTGAGCGCATCCGTTTTCCCTTCGGCCCCCGGTTTTACCAGGAGCGAAATCGCCTCCCGGACGAGATCGGAGATGGTTTCTCCGCGATTGCGCTCGGTGCGTAGTTTCTCCAGGAGGTCGCGTTCCTCAGCGGAAACGCGAACCCGAAGTTGATAGCTCTTGCTGTCCTCGAGGCCCATGCGGTTATTGTACTTTATCGGTGCCGCCAACGAAGAATTAAGAATCATTCTCATCAGGCCGCACCGGAATCGGTTCGCCGCGCTTGATGTATTCCAGCTCTTCGCGAATGGCGCGACGTTCTTCCGTGCTCAGATGATCGATGAAAAGCTTGCCATGGAGATGGTCCGTCTCGTGCAGAACGGCGCGGCCCAACAGACCGCCCGCATCGAACTCGAACGGCTCGCCGTCCAGCGTGCGCGTTTTGACCGCGACGCGTTGGGCGCGGGCGATGTCAATCGTCAAGCTGGGGAAACTGAGGCAGCCTTCATGGCTGACCAGCTTGGTCTTGGTCGGTTTGAGCACCGGATTGATCAGGACGAGCGGCATGTAGACTTCCGGATCGACCGGTTTGCCCGCAATCCACATTTTGCTCGGGCGCTCCTTGATGCCGGTGATGTCGATGACGGCCAACTGCACCGTTTCGCCGATCTGCTGGGCGGCCAGGCCGACCCCGCGCGCGTCGCGCATGGTGTCGAGAAGATCCTCAACGAGGGCCTTGATCTCGGGCGTGATGGCGCCGATCTCCTTGCCCTTGGCCCGGAGCACCGGTGCGTCGTAGTGAACGATTTCCCGGATCACGGCGCCGAATCTCCCGAGGTCTTGCTTGTATCCATGAAGGTGGGCAGGTCGCCGATACCCGCGATGTGGGCCGCATCCATCACTTTGGTAATGATGCCGAAAGGGGCATTCGTATCGGCTTTCATGGCCACTTTGAACGCGGGATTGGCCGCCATTTTACTCTTTAGCAGATCGCCCAGTTGCTCCGGTTCGACGGGCGTGTCATCAAGAAAAATTTTACTGTCCGCCGTCACATAAATAATCGAGGGCGGAGTTTCATGCGTCGTTGTGGCTGTCGTTGAGCTAGGCACCTTGATGACGATCTTCGGCTGGCTCTTCTTGAAGACGGTGGTGGCGATATAGAAGATCAGCAGGACGACCAGGACGTCGATCAACGGGATGATGTTGAGCGTCGGCGAGCGGCGCGGTTTCCGGGGAAATTGCATGGCGCTTGTCTTGCCCCCGGTTTATCCCTGGCCCGTTTCGGAGCCCTCGGACTGGGTGTAAAGCTTGCCGAGCAGTTCCGAGCAGAGCGTTTCGAGGTCGATGGTAAGGGCTTCGATGTGCCGCGAGAAAAGGCTGTGGGCGATCAGTGCCGGAATGGCCACGATCAACCCGGCCACGGTGCAATACATCGCTTCGGCGATGCCCGCCGCGATCTGCGCACTTTGAGCGGAAAGCTCGGTGGAATTGCCTGCGGAACTGAAAATACGGATCAGGCCGAGGATCGTGCCCATCAAGCCGAGCAGTGGGCCGAGTCCGGTCACCACCTCGAGAAAGACCAGTCCGCGCTCCAGTCGCACGATTTCCCGCCGCGCGTAAGCCTGCACCGCGTCGGCGTTTTCGTCCTTGGGCCAGCTGGTGTACATCAGGCAGGCCCGGACGAGGCGCGAGAGGGCGGTGTCTTCATCGACCGATTCCTGCTCGACCAGCGTCGTTTTGCCGCCGTAACCCAGCTCGTGGATCGCACGGGCGAGGGAAGGCTTGATCACAACGTCTGATCGAAGCGAGAGGATGCGTTCAAAAATGATGGCGAGAGAGATGATGCTGCAGATCATCAAGGGAACCATCACGTACCACGAAAAAAGAAATGTCTCAGACCAGGAACCTAACATAGGCCTCGAAAATAGCGTGACCCGTCGCGGAAGCCATACTTTTTCGCATCACTGCATTACAGTGGCGTCATATCTCAAGGTAGCCCGCGCACGGAGTGCGACGGCTACCCTAGGATTACTGCTCCGAATAATTCCAGGTCAAACCGCCATCGACGACCAGCGTCGTGCCGGTGATGTAATCGGCATCGGCGGAGGCGAGGAAAGCGACGGCGGAGGAGACGTCAGCCGGTTTGCCCAGGCGGTTGAGCGGAATGTTCTGGAGCAGCGCGTTGAGCTTCACGGGGTCGTGAAGCAGGGCGGTATTGATCGGCGTTTCGATGGCGCCGGGCGCGACGTTATTGATGGTGATTCCGAACGGCGCGAGTTCGATCGAGAGATTGCGCATCATCATTTTCACGCCGCCCTTGCTGGCGCAATACGAGGTGAAATGGGGGAAGGGGAGTTCTTCGTGCACGGAGCTGATATTGATGATCTTGCCCGGTGCTTTGCGGCTCTGAAGATGTTTCACGAAAGCCTGCGTCGCGAAGAAAGGCCCTTTGAGATTCGTGTTGAGAACGAAATCATAGTCGTGTTCGGTGACATCCCAAAACGAGGCGTTCTTCTCGACTCCGGCGTTGTTGACGAGAATGTCGATCTGGCCGAGGGCGGCGACGCCATCGCTGATAAGCTGGTTGACCGAGGCGACCGCGCCGAGATCGGCTCCGACGGCCACCGCACGGCGGCCCAGGGCGACGATCTGCGCTTTGACCGCGTCGGCCTCCTCGGGATGCGAATGGTAATTCACCACGATGTCCGCCCCTTCCCCGGCGAGGCGGACCGCGATGGCCGCCCCGATGCCCTGACTGCTGCCTGTGACGAGTGCGACTTTGCCGGAGAGTTTCATGGAAGGCCTTTCGTTGGAGTTGAGACGCGAAGAAGTTAACTGAAATCCATTACGCCATGTCTGCCGTCTCGCAAGGCAAAGTTTTGTTCTGTCTTGATTGGAGACTATTGCGGAAGTGCCATCGAAAAAAAACTCCGTCATCCTGAGCGAAAGCGAACGGGAGACTTGTTTGGTCGAGGGATTTTGCTGAGCCGAAGTCGAAGGACCTGGGTGGCCTGGACGCGGCCGGGGTGCATTGTGCTGCAAGCTGTCGTCGCGACAGGGCGGCGGCTCGACCTGTCGTGGAGCGAGCCAAATCCGTTTCGGTCATTTTAGGTGAAAGTCACGAGGTCCTTCGACTGCGCTCGGGTCCACCCGTTGAGGGAAGCAAAACCTTTCGCCTCGCTCCGCTCAGGATGACGGAATTTAAAGAGAAGATTTCGCAGAGGTCTCTCCCAGGTGACGGCTCTGATGTTGCGCCGTTGCCGCTTCTCCCTCACACTTTCCGCCACATGCGTTCCCCGTCACCGGTCCCGTTGAGTCCCTCCCGTGTCGCATGGATCACCTTGGCGATTCTTTCCGGGCTGAACCTGCTCAACTACCTCGACCGGTACGTGATGTCGGCGGTGCTGACGCCCTTGCAGGCCGAATTGCATCTTGATGACGCCCGTGGAGGCTCGCTCGCGTCGGCCTTCATGCTCGGCTACTTTTTGACCGCGCCGATTTTCGGCTACCTGGGCGACCGGTTTCCGAGAAAATATCTCATGCTCGGCGGGGTGCTGGTCTGGAGTCTGGCCACGGTGGGTAGCGGATTTGCGCAGAATTTCACGCAGCTTTTCGCCATTCGAGTCGTAGTCGGGGTGGGCGAGGCGTGTTTTGTCACCATGAGCCCAAGCTGGATTTCGGACCTCTTTGCCGCGACGCGTCGCAACACGGCGCTTACTTTTTTTTACGTGGCGATTCCCTTCGGTTCTGCCGTCGGCTTTGCCATCGGGGGCTGGTTCGCGCAGCGCGGTGAGTGGCGCGACGCATTTTTCTGGGTCGGCCTTCCCGGATTGCTCTTCGCCTTGAGCTTGCTGTTGCTCCGGGAACCGCTTCGGGGCGAAGCAGACGGACTCGCGGGCGAAGTCGTCCAGCATCCCAAGCCGAAAGTGAGGGAAGTCGCCGGGCTGCTGCTTAATGGCCGGTACAATCTGTTGGCCTGGGGTTACACCGCGCAGGTTTTTGCCATCGGAGCTTTCGGCGTATGGGGGCCGAAATTTCTCTACGAGATTCACGGGTTGTCCCTCAGCTATGCGAATACCATCTTCGGCGAAATGCTCGCGGGAGCCGGATTGTTCGGGACGCTTACCGGCGGTTTTATCGCCACTTGGTTGCGCAAGCGGACTCCGGCAGGTTACGCTTGGGTCATGGCCTCTTCTTTATTTCTCGCCATACCGACCAGTTTTTTTGCCCTGACCGTGGGAGACGCCACGCTTTCTCTCGTCGGCCTGGGATTCTGCATGTTCTTCCTTTTTCTGCCGACGGGCCCCATCACCAGCCAGATATTTGAAATCGTCCCCGTCCATTTGCGGGCCAATGCCGTCGCCTTGTGCACGTTCATCATCCATCTCTTTGGCGATTTCAGTTCGCCGCCGCTGGTCGGCGCGGTTTCCGACGCCACGAAAAGTCTCCAGAAAGGCGTGCTGATTCTTCCCGCCGTCCTGCTCGTCGGGGCCGTCCTTTGGAGCCTCCTGATTCGCTCCATGCATGAACCGCTTGAGGTGGAAGCATGATTTTATTCAAATCCTTCATGTTCCTCCTGTCAAAATCTTCCCTCCCAATTTCGTTAATTTGGAAAAATTTGGTAATTTGGTCCTGCCTTCCCTTCCTCCAAAAATTCCGTTAATTCCGTCAAAATTCCTCTGCCTTCATTTCCCCCTCATGTTCCTCCTGTCAAAATCTCCCCCTCCACAATTTCGTTAATTTGGAAAAATTTGGTAATTTGGTCCTGCCTTCCCTCCCATGAAAATCACTGCGCGCACTCTTTCCGGAAAGATTTGCGACGTGCAAATTGAAGAACACGTCTTCAAAAAAATCACGGTGCGCAAGAAGGACATCCTCGATCTGCCTTGGATCGCGCCGGGGCTCATCGACATCCAGATCAACGGTTTCGCGGGCGTCGACTTCAACCGCGCGATCGAATCGGACGACGCCTGGCATCACGCCACGCAACAGCTTTACGCGCATGGCTGCACCGGCTTTCTCATCGCGCTGATCACGAACGCGGAGGAGAGTTATCGTCAGCTTCTCACGAATCTGACCGGACGGATCAATCTCGATCCGCGCAACTGCCTCGGCTTTCACATGGAAGGCCCGTGGCTGAATCCCGATCCCGGTTATCGCGGCGCGCATCGGGCCGAGCGGATGCAGAAACCAAGCCTGCGCCTCTTGGAAGAATGGTGGGCCATCGCAGGTCCGCTGCTGAAGCTCATCACGATTGCGCCGGAGATCGATCCCGCGGCGAGTGCGCAGGTCATTCGCGCGGGCGTGGAGAAGCAGATTCAGTTCTTCCTCGGCCATTCCGACGCCATGGCCGAAACGTTGCGCGCCGCGATGGAAGCGGGCGCGGTCGGCTGGACCCATCTCGGTAACGCCGTTCCCGCCACCGTGCCAAAATTCGAAAACGTAATGCTTCACGCGCTCGCGCAGTCGGGGCTTTTTGCGTCGCTCATCCCGGACGGACTCCATCTTCCGCCGCACGCTTTTCGTGTCTTCGCGCGCGCGTTGGGGCAGGCCAATCCTTCACGGCTCCTCCTCACCACCGACGCCATGGCCGGAGCTGCTGCAGACAAGCCGGGTAGCTACACGCTCGGCGACGTGCAAGTCGAAGTCAGCGCGGATGGCGCGGCGCGTATGCCCACCGCAGGTGTGCCTGATTCTGGAAGGCTGGCCGGTTCCACGCTCACACCGTTCCAAGGTGTTTTCAATGCCGAACGCATGGCGGGCATTTTCCTCGAAGATGCCTGGACCGCTTTCTCCACTCGGCCCGCTTCATTGCTCAATTTCAAGCATGGCCTCGCCGAAGGCAACTCCGCCGACTTCTGCCTCCTCTCGCCTGAAAAAACGCCCTATCTCCTCGCCACCTACCATCGCGGCAAGTGCGTTTATGAAGCGCCGTAACATTTCTGAATTTTAGACAGGATTAACAAGATTAACAGGATTGGAATCAATCGCTTTCAGCCATGAATATCTATTTCGATAACCCAGCGACCGGGGAAAAGATCGACTCCCCCAACAAGCCAACTTGCGAGGAAGCCTTGGGATTGCTTCGGCGTTTAACCGCGCCGAGCAGCACTCTTATCATGCAACTCCCTTCGGGAATTGGGCTTGATTTTAATGCGCTAGATGACGGGCTTTTGAGGTCGAATTTTACGGCAATGATATATCCAATGCATCGGTTACAAGGGAAACAGCCGAACAAATCATTAAGCGGGCCTTTGAGGGAAAACAGGGCAGAACAAAAGACATTTATGCTGATCTAATTTTGGAGTGGAATTTTTGAGATTCTGGTAATTGAAAATCCTGCCTTTTAATCATGTAAATCTTGTTAATCCTGTCAAAAAATCAGATCAGGCCACATTCCGCCATCAGCGCTTGCGTCGCCGCGACGGGATCGGACGCCTTCGTGATGGGCCGGCCGATCACGAGATGATTCGCGCCGCGCTTGAGCGCCTCGGCGGCGGAGAGCGTCCGCTTCTGGTCCTGCGCGCCGTCTTTCGCGGAGCGGACGCCGGGCGTGACCAGCTTGACCGGCTCCTGGACCTGCTGCCGGATCAAGTCGATTTCGAGCGGCGAACAAACCAGGCCCGGCACGCCCGCCAGCACGGCCAGACGCACGAGGCGCACGACCTGCTCCGCCGCCGTCCGGTCGAAGCCGATCTGCCGCAGCGCGCCGTCGTCGAGGCTGGTCAGCACAGTCACGGCCAGGATTTCCGTGCGGCTGCCCTTCACCGCCTCCTGCGCGGCCTGCAACATTTCGAGTCCGCCGCTCGCGTGGACCGTGACGTAGCGCACATCGAGCGTCACCGCCGACTTCACGGCGTGCGCGACGGTCTGCGGAATGTCGTGCCATTTCTGGTCGAGAAAAATATCGACGCCCTCGGCCCGGAGCGCCTTGACGAAGGCCGGACCCTCGCGCGTAAAGAGCTGGTTGCCCACTTTGAAGAGGCTCAAATAGGGCTTGAGCAGCCGCACCAACGCCAGCGCCTCGTCGGCGCGATCCACATCAAGGGCAAGAATCAGTTTGTCGGTCATCGTCCTCCCGGTATTACTAGAAGCAGTGAAACAGTTCGCTCCCGCCAAAATCAATCTCTATCTCCACATTCTTGGACGCCGCCCCGACGGTTTCCACGAACTCGAAATGCTCATGGTGCCGATCTCGCTCGGCGACATGCTCGACATCGACCTCATTGCCTCTGGTATCGAATTCACCTGTTCCGATCCCGCGCTCTCCGACGCGAAGAATAATCTCGCAACGAAAGCGGCGCGCGTTTTCCTCGAGGAATTCAAACTTACGACCGGAGTCCGCATCCATCTCGAAAAGGCTGTGCCGGTCGGGGCCGGTCTCGGCGGAGGAAGCAGCGATGCCGCCGCGGTCCTGCTGGCTTTGCGCAAGTTGACCCAAGTTGATTGCCCCGATAGCAAACTGGCCGAACTCGCGGCGCGACTCGGCAGCGATATTCCTTTCTTCATTTACCGCACGCCGGCGATCTGTCGCGGGCGCGGCGAAATCATCGAGCCGGTATCGCTTAAGGAAAGCTACCAGGGTCTGCTCGTTCATCCCGGCTTCGGCGTCTCAACCCCGTGGGCCTACAAGACCTACGCGCAGAATCCTGCCCAAGGCGCGCCGGGCCGCACCTTCACCGACTTCACGCTGCGCAACGATCTCGAACCGCCCGCCTTCTCGAAATATCCGTGGCTGCCCACGGCCAAGAGCTGGTTCCAGAAACAACCGGAAGCTATCGACGCGCTCATGAGCGGTAGTGGCAGCTCCGTTTTCGCACTCGCGCACTCCGCTGAAAATGCGTGGTTTCTGGAGCGACGATTCTTGGCCCAATTTGGCGAGACGCTTTTCTCGACCTCGTTTTCAGTCGTGACGACAGGCCAATGATTCAACAACTGCCGTCTGCAGGACCGTTTTTTCGCAAAAAAGCATTTTCATCGCGTGCCAACTCGCATAATCTTCAAAACTCGCGATGGTCCGTCCATCGCGCGCCGTTTTCGGGCAGATACCCAAGTGGCCAACGGGGGAAGACTGTAAATCTTCTGGCTTTGCCTTCACAGGTTCGAATCCTGTTCTGCCCATGCTTTCTCTTTTCGTGACCAAGCCGGTCTGGCGTGGACTTGTCAATCGTAACCAAATGATTTTCAATGTCTTCGGTGGCGGACAAAGAGCCGGATTTTGTGACCGGGCCGGACTGGTCTTGACCCGCCCGGAACAAATTTTGTGAGTCTATTTGTGAGTCTGCAATCGGCTTCACATGAGAGGGAAGATTGAGAACCGCGTCCGCAATAGGAAGCAGCCCGGCGTCCGTGTACGTCTTGGCGGTGAGTCTCATGTCACTGTGGCGCATGATTTCCATGGCAACGCGTGGCGCTGTGCCAGCCCTGGCGAGGTTTGTGGCCAGAGTATGACGAAGTGAGTGGAAGTCGGCTCGGAGGCCCTTCTGGTTGATAAATTCGATGTCTGCCGCTTTGAGATCGGCGCGGAAGCGATCCATGTTCGGCATGAGGTGAGCGAAGATTCGCTTCTCGCCTTCGGGCAGTTGTCGAACAAGCAAAGCGATTTCGTCTTTCACGTCGGGGTGCAAAGCAATAACGGCCTGCTTATGATTCTTGGTCGTCGAAGCGCGGACATTGATAAACGGCTTCGCCGCCTCAAGGTGAATGTCATCCCGCTCCAACTCCGCAAGCTCACTGCGACGAAGCCCGGTCAGCGCCGCCGTCAGATAAAGAACCTTCCGAGGGCCTGCGACGCAAACCAAGCGGCGCATTTCGTCGTCCGTGAATGCCCGGCGGGGACGTACCTGCTTGCCGTTGGTCTGGACTTTCTGAACATGCTTCAAAGAATTTTTTGCAATACGTTCGTGTTTTTCCATCCAACTCAAAAAGGACGAAATCGAGCCGAGATACTCGTTGAGTGTTTTGGGCGACCTGTTTTTCTTCGCCCTCCATGTCTGGAAAGAATCGGCGGTAATATCGCGAAGCAATTTCCAGCCGCAGTCATGGATCAGTTTGCGGATTCGGTTTTCCAATTCGTTGACGTATTGAACATCTCGATTCAAGGCGCGCAAATCGGCAACGTACTGCACCAAATGGCCCTCAAGGGGGGACTGTGCTGCGTTTCTTACCGCTTCAGGCGCAATCATGCCTGCCTGTTCCATTTGTTTGTCGCGCACGATTTGCTCTAATCGCTGCTGAGCAACGCGCTTGTCGCTGGTGTGGAGGGGAACGTCGTTAAGTTTACGGTCTCCTTCCAGACGATAGCGACCCCGGTATAGCCGGGACACCTGGGCCTTGCCGTTCTTGGTTCTTTTGGGACGGAAAATGGTACAAATCATAAGAGTCTTTCTATTTGCGGGCGTCCTGCTCCCGCTTTTGTTTGAGTTTTTCGAGGTAGTCCGTCACGTCGGAATGGTAGAGCCTGGGTGAACTCAGGACTTTCACTGGCTTGGGGAGATCGCCTCTGGCGATCAAACGGCGAACGGAGCGGGTGGAAATGTTGCCGAGTTTTTCGGCGACTTCCTCCAAGTCCATCAGCCTGTCTTCTGTATCGTTTATGGTTGGGGAAATAATGGCTGGCATAAGGGGTTCACTTTCCGCCGCCCTTGGCCTTTCTAAGCCGGGCGACTTCTTTTTCATCTTCGATCCGCTTGCGATTTCGATCAGCGGCTTGTTTCCAATAAAGGTTAATGAACTCGTGCGTCAGCTTGCCTTCGTGCTTGTTGATGAGTTCGGCGAAATAGCGCCGGTGCCATACGGTGACCTCCTCAACATCGACGTTGGGAACGATGAAGGCGCAAAGAGCGTTGACCCATTTGGAATCAAGCATGGTCTTGCCCTTCATGATCCGGTCGAGCTTCAAGACCGGAATGTCATGGCTGATGTCGTCGGCATCCATCGCATCGAGGATGCCCTCAATGCACTGGTTCAC
>Ga0182024_10007994_pt1 | contig 22562 bp, 17 predicted proteins | sample P32metaG_FD_120480 | JGI IMG/M metagenome (GOLD analysis project Ga0182024, IMG submission 120480) | Permafrost microbial communities from Stordalen Mire, Sweden - P3-2 metaG (Illumina Assembly) | ecosystem: Environmental > Terrestrial > Soil > Wetlands > Permafrost | place: Sweden: Stordalen... | reverse complement strand
CGAGGCGCGAGAGGTGATGGCCGAGGTGCTCGCCGGGAAATGCACCGACGCGCAAATTGCAGCGCTGCTGGTCGCACTGCGCATGAAAGGGGAAACGGTCGAGGAAATCGTTGGCTTTGCGGAGGCGATTCGCGCGGCGGCGGCGCCGTTGCCGATTCGCGGTACTGAGGCCCTTGCCGTCAGCGGCACGGGCCGCGATGCACTGGCCGAAGAATCGCTGGTGGATACCAGCGGCACGGGCGGCGATGCCAGCGGCACCTTCAACATTTCAACCGCGACGGCGCTGGTGACGGCCGGGGCGGGCGTGCGCGTGGCCAAGCACGGCAATCGCAGCATCAGCTCCAAATGCGGCTCGGCCGATGTGGTGGAAGCGCTCGGCGTCAGCATCCAGCTTTCGCCGGAGCGCGCTGCGCAATGCTTGCGTGAAGTAGGAATTTGTTTTTTGTACGCGCCGAATCTGCATCCCGCGATGAAGCAAGTACAGACAGTGCGCCGCGAGCTGCGCATGCGCACTATGTTCAATTTGCTCGGTCCCCTGACCAATCCGGCGCGCGCTTCCGGGCAGGTGGTGGGAGTGTATTCGCTGGATCTCGTGGAGAAGTTGGCCGAAGCGTTGAGCATGCTGGGCCTGCATCGGGCGCTGGTCGTGCACGGCCTCGACGGCCTCGACGAAATTTCAATTACCGGCCCAACGCGCGTGGCCGAGGCGCGCGAGGGTTCGGTGCGATCCTACGAAGTGGAACCGGAAGAGTTCGGCATGGCTCGCGCCACGCTGCAGGAAATTTCCGGCGGCGATGCCACGGAGAATGCTGCGATTATTCGCGCGATTTTAGGAGGAGAGAAGTCGGCCCGGCGAGACGTGGTTCTGCTCAATACCGCCGCCGCGCTCGTGGCCGCGGGCAGAGCGGATCGCATTGCGGACGCCATCCCGCTCGCAGCTAACTCGATCGATTCCGGCGCAGCGGCTCGAAAGCTGGAGGCACTGGCAAGCTTTACGTCAGCCAGTTGATCGTTTCAAATACTCCTCTGAACGCGGCCGAAGGTGCGTCCTTAATGGTGAAAATCTATTTTGCCTCCTGCGGGATATTGAAAGTGTTGTTCGTCGTATCGCTCTCGGGGACGCTGCCGTCGTTGACCACGATTTCTTGCGCAGGCGCGGGAACCTCCACGCGAATCACGGCCTTATTCTTGGCTTGAACCGTCAGCCGCCGCATGATCTCTCTGCCGGCAAATTTGACAATGATGGGAACCTCGGCTCCGGCCGTGCCCAGATTATCGAGAGTGATCGTCAGCATGAACGAACCGGTCATGGTTTTGCGCGAGAAGGCTGACTCCACTTTGAAGTCAGGCAGGCCGCGATCCCGGTAGACCCAGTCGTCGAAGAACCACTCCAGATCGCGTTGGGTTTGTGCCGCGATCAGCCGCGGCATGTACGAAGGTTCTTTGTCCTGCTCGGGACGGTAGGCGGCGATGGCCTTCTTTAGCGCTGGGTCGCCGACCATGTCGCGCAGCATCCACCAGACGCACATCGCCTTGCTGCGGTATAGTTCTTCATTCGTGGTATTCACCAGTGAGTGGTTTACTTCATCTTCGGACCTGGGTACCGTTGTCGGCTCTTCGATTTCGCTGAGCGCAAATCGGTGCAGCCCCATGTAGTCGAGCGCGGCCGGGCGTCCCTTCTCGCGCTCGAGGTACAGAGCCTGTGCGAAATGAGCCAGACCTTCTTCGATCCACGGACGAAACGACAAAAATGCAGCGTGCGTGAGTTGGTGGGCGGCTGCTATACCGGCCAGCTTGGAATCGCTGCCTGCGAGGGGCATCAGCAACAGCGTGCCGCTTTCGAAAGGTGCGGCCTTGGGATCGGCGAGGTCGGCGGTTTTTGCTTTCTCGCGCTGTGCCCCAAACCAATCGGTGATGAAAGGACCCAACTTCTGCGCCTCGTCGGCAAAAGTTGCAGCGGAAGCGTCGTGACCAGGCAAGTAACGGACTTCAATCGCAGGCCGTTCCAATACCGAGTAGTTCGCGACGACGAGGGTCGGCGCATCTAAGCGTAATGATTGGTAGGTGCAATCCCAGAGGAAGCGGGAGACGGCACCCATTGACTCTTGCATCGTGTCTAGGCACTTAACGCCGTTGAACAGAATCTGAGGTGGCTCATTGTTGTTGCTTGTCAGCGCAATCTGAGAACGCATCTTCGATCCAGCTTCCCGGTTTTTCCATCGCCCCAGAACCTCAAACAAACTGTTGCCTTCCGATAGATTCGCCACCTCGGTGGCGATCGGGTACCACGCCACGTAGCCGGCGCCGCGCACTGCAGAGAAAGTTGAACCGATCTGGTCCCAGTCCGTGCTGTTCGCCGATTCCTCCGGCGTCCCAATGCGAGTCAGCCTGGTTGCATCGAGCAGGATGACGCCTTCGTACGCGATCTCCAGTTCGATAGTGCCCTTGGGCGCGACCGCCTGCGGCAAAGTTACGATAGCTTCAGAAAGGCCGCCGGTGTGGTCGATGTCGGAAGCGTACGGCTGCGAGACGAATTGCAGCGCCTTATCGCCGGCCTTTACGGAGCGCCAGTCGAGCGACGACGAGATCTGCAACACAGCGATCTTCTGCGGAATCTGCGAATCGTTACGCAGAGTGATCTTCCCGCGGACTCCGAGGCGATGTTGTTCCGGCTCGACCTGAACGTTCAGATCGTAATTTGTGAAGCTGAACGCCTCGCGGTCGAGAGAAAAGCAATTTACCACAGAGGCGCAGAGCACACAGAGAAAACCCAGGCTCCTGTAAGCAGACTTCATTTCCGAGAACTTCATTTCGCGTCCGAGGAACCGTTCCTGGCGCGCCGCTGTCGCACGATTTCAAACAGGACCACAGCCGCGGCCACGGAAACATTCAGCGACGGCACTTTGCCCAGCATCGGAATCGAAACCAGAAAGTCGCACTTTCTCTTCACCAGGTCGTGCAGGCCTTTGCCTTCGCCGCCCAGAACCAGTGCGCAGTCCATGTTGTAGTCGATGGCGTCGTAGGTTTGTTTGGCGCGTTCGTCGAGACCGACGGTCCACACGTTGTGTTCTTTCAGTTCTTCCACGGTGCGGGCGATGTTGGTCACTTTGGCGATGGGCATGTGCTCGCTGGCGCCCGCGGATACCTTGGTGACGGTGCCGGTCACGCTTGCAGAGCGGCGTTCGGGAATCACGATGCCGTTCGCGCCGGCGGCATCGGCGGTGCGCAGGATCGCTCCCAGATTGTGAGGGTCCTCAACCCCGTCGAGCACGACCACCAGCGAATATTCCGCCCGCTTGGCGCTAATGACATCTTCGAGATCGTTGTATTGCTTGGCCGACGTGACGGCGACCACACCCTGATGCGCCGCGTTGCCCGCCATCGTATCGAGTTCCGTGCGTTCGAGGAAACGTACCGGCACGCTCAGACGGCGGCACTCTTCAATGAGTCGCTGCAGGCGGATGTCGTGGCGCTCCTTCGCCATGCCGACCCACTCGAACGCCCGCCCGCGCGCCTTCAGCGCTTCAGTAACGGAATTGATGCCATAGATGTAGTGCATGAGGTGTCTAGAAACCGATACGTCTTCTGGAGCGTGTCATCTCGACCGGAGCATCTCTTCCGGCACGGAAGAGATGCGGAGTGGAGAGACCTGCTTTTCTATGAGTCTACCGCATCATGAAGCCGAGTTAGGATGGATGCTGCTCAAGCATCCGCAAGATGTCCGAAGGTTCCGGCCGTTCCGTGTAATCCTCATTCGCCGACGCGTATAGAACCATGCCATCTCGGTCGAGAATGTAGGTCGCAGGAATCGGCAATTCCCAGCTTTGATCGCCATTGGTGAAGGGCAGGTTGACGAACGCTCGCCGATACACGGCTTCCTGCGGCGGCGGCACGCGATAAGTCAGGCCAAATTGCCGCGCGACTGTGTTGCCGGCATCGGAGAGCAGCGGAAAGCGCAGCTTGTGCTGATCGTGCATGAAGAACGACTGCTTCACGGTCTGCGGAGAAATGGCGACGAGCCCCGCTCCCGCCCGCTCGATCTGCGTGAGGACGAGGTTCATGGCTTCCATCTGCCCGACGCAAAACGGACACCACCGCCCGCGGATGAAGCAGATGACAAGTCTTCCGTTGGCGAGTAACGCTGCCGAAGAAACAATCTTCCCGTCGTGATCGGCAAGTTCGAATACGGGGGACTTCGCGCCCACTGGCAAGATGTTCGCTGCAAGATGCCGCCCCTTGAGTTCCGTGACGGCCTGAGCATGAATGGCCTGCGTCTCCGGCGGGACGTACTTCGTAATCAGATCTTTGCGCTCGGCAAGGATCTCGCGCAGCGGACGCGCATCGAGGCCGGGACTCGATTCTTCAAGAGAGCGCCATTTCACAACTTACCCATTCCCTGAAGCCGTTTCCGTAGCCCGTCTGTTTGATCCCTGTCGCGCATCACCACCACTCTGGGCTCTCCCGGTTTTACGCGTACCACGAGGCTTCTTCCTCTTGGAAATCGTTTCATGTAGTCAGTTTCCGAGCTATCCCAGAAGGGCTCTTCGTGTGAGCCGGTGTAGAGTACGCCATCGACCTGATAGGAATAGACGATCTCCACCGCACTGCAGCCGGATCGGTTGAGGCGCGTCGGATCGGCGTAACGGCTGCATCTACCGAAAGCCACTTCCCGCTGCCGAATGCGTCCAGCCAATTCCCGGCAGACTTGAGAACGCAGGGAAGGAGAAGACCCAAGAAGAAACCACCCATATTTGCTCCTGCTACTTACAGGACGGCACTCACATGGCACTGACAACTGTCAACTGCTCCGCTACATCCCCGGCAATTTCATTCCCGCTAGCCGCCGAGCAAAACTTGGCTTGCCCATCTGCTTGAACATTTTTTTCATCTGCGCGTACTGGCGAAGAAGGTTGTTCACTTCCTGCACGGTCGTGCCCGAGCCGCGGGCGATGCGTTTGCGGCGGTTGCCATTGATCACTTCGTGATGGTGCCGCTCGTGCGTGGTCATCGAATTGATGATCGCCTCGACGCGATTGATCTGCTTCTCGTCCACGTTATCGGCGGCTTTCTGCAGGCCGGAAAACGGGCCGATCGAGGGCAGCATCCCCATCAGGCTCTTCATCGATCCCATTTTCTTCACCTGCCGCAACTGGTCGCGAAAATCCTCCAGCGAGAAGCCGTCCCCGGTTAGGGCGCGGGTGGCAATTTCCTGCGCCTTCTTCTTGTCGATCTGTGACTCAGCGCGCTCGATCAGAGACAGAATGTCGCCCATGCCGAGAATGCGCGAGACGATGCGGTCGGGATGGAAGGGCTCCAGTGCGTCATACTTTTCGCCCACGCCGATGAACTTGATGGGCTGGCCCGTGACCTGGCGGATGGAAAGCGCCGCGCCGCCGCGGGCGTCACCGTCCATTTTGGTGAGCACCACGCCGGTGAGCGAAAGTTTCTTGTGGAATTCTTCGGCCGACCGCACTGCGTCCTGTCCGGTCATGGCGTCGGCCACGAATAGAATCTCCGACGGATTCAGCAGCTTCTTCAGCGACTGCATTTCGTCCATGAGCTGATCGTCGATGTGCAAGCGGCCCGCGGTATCGACGATGAGCACGTCGCAGCCGGAGACGACAGCTTCGCGCCGGGCTTCTTTCACCAATCGCTCAACCGTCGCCGTGTTGGCCTCGCCCACTTCGCCTTCGTAGATGTGACTCTTGACCGCCTGCGCCACAACTTTCAATTGCTCGCGCGCCGCGGGACGGTAAACGTCCACCGAGACCAGCAGCGGACGGTGCCCGCCGGTCTTGAACCAGTTCGCCAGCTTGCCCGACGTGGTGGTCTTGCCGGAACCCTGCAGCCCGGCCATGAGCACGACGGTGGGCGGCTGCGAGGCAAACTTCATGCGCGCCGTGTCCTTGCCGAGAAGTTCGACCAGTTCGTCGCGCACAATCTTGATGACCTGCTCGCCCGGGGAGAGCGCGGTCAGCACGTCCTGGCCGACGGCCTTGACTCGAATCTGGTCAATCAGCAGCTTGACGACCTTGAAGTTGACGTCGGCCTCGAGCAGCGCCAGCCGGATTTCGCGCAGGGCCTCGTCAATATTCTCCTCGGTGAGCTTGGCTTGGCCGCGAAGGGTCTTGAACGCGCGTTGTAGTTTTTCCTGTAAGTTCTCGAACATAATAAGAATGTATTTTAACAGGCGGCCAATCGGCTGACAGCCCGCGCCTCCGCGCTCTCTGGTCGATAACCCCGGCTCGCTCCAGTGCCGAAGGCACGCCATGTGAAAGCCCGGCACGGAAGTGCCGGGTAACTGCGATCCAAGAACCCGCGATGTGACATCCGGCACAGACCCGCGTTTGGGCATTGTGGATCGTGAGCGCGTGACCCATAGATATCCCAATATTCTCGTTCACTGCGTCTTCAGCACCAAGGAGCGGCGCGATCTCATTCCTCAAGAACTGCTGCCCAAACTCTGGAATTACTTTGCGGGGATCGGCCGCAATCACGGAATGCCCGTGCTCGCCGCGGGAGGCATTTCAAACCATTCGTATTCGGTGATTGCGCTACCGCCAGACATGCCCGTCGCGAAGGCGGTGCGGGTCTTGAAGGCCAACTCTTCACGCTGGCTGCATGAGCACGGGATCGAGTTTTCTTGGCAGGAGGTATACGGAGCGTTCAGCGTTAGCAGTTCAAATAAGGAAGCAGTCAAGAATTACATTGAACACCAGGCAGAGCACCATCAGAAGCGATCCTACGAAATCGAGTTTGAGGCGATGCTGCGGAAATCGGGGATCGCGTTTGATTCGAAGGACGCGTTCGGGTAGGTGCCGTCCCTTCGGGACTCGATTCCGTTGATCACCTTCCCCGGGCACTTCCGTGCCGGGCTTTCACATGCCGTGCCTTCGGCACTGGGCCTTGGCGGAGGCGTTGTCAATCCAGACCCACCGGTGTGCGCCGTCTGCGTTGAGGCGGATTGGCGGGCTGTTTTCTTACCCGAACACTTCCTTCGCCGCGATCACCGTATTGCTATGAATCGTCACCGTGTCTTCCATTCTCTGGGCATAGCCACCGGCGAAGGTCACCATGACCGGAATGCCGCGGGCGTGGGCGACCCGAAAGACGAGTTCGTCGCGCTTCTTCAATCCCTCAATCGTTAAATCGAGTCCTCCGAGCTGATCTTCGCGATACGGGTCGGCGCCTGCCACGTAGCACAGAATATCTGGTTCAAACTGCCGCAGGCCGGAGCTGAGCGCGTTGTCGAGCCACGCCAGGTAATCGTCGTCGCCAATGCCATCGGGCAGGTCCACATCAATCGATGAGGGCGGCTTAAACAGCGGATAGTTGTTGTGCTGGTGCAGCGAAATGGTGAAGACCTCGCCGGCATGGGCGCCGTGCATCTTCGTTTTTGTTGTTTTTGTTTTTGCCGCCGCCTGCTGATTCAGCGTCGAAGTCGAGACCGACGGCAGCGGTACGCTCTCGGTGCGCGTTCCGGCGAAGATTGCCGCGGTGCCGTTGCCCTGATGCACGTCGCAATCCACGGTCATCGCGGTGCGAATCTTGTCGTCGCGCTGCAGGCGGCGGATGGCCACGGCTACGTCGTGGATCATGCAGAATCCTTCGCCATGGTCGGGAAAGGCATGATGAAAGCCGCCGCCGATGCTGACGCAGACTCCGTCGGTCAGGCACTGGCGCGCTGCGAGGATCGATCCGCCCGCCGCCAGCCAGAAGGCATCCACCAGGTCGCGCGAGTAGGGAACTTCCATTTCCATTTCTTCGCGCGGGCTGAGCGTGCCGGTCTTCAGCTTCTGCACGTACTCTGGGGTGTGTACCAGAAGAATGTCGAGGTCGGTCGCGGGCTGCGGCTCCAGGAAGTTCTTGGCATCGGCCACGCCACTGGAGATCAGCCGGTCGCGAACGCGGCGGTACTTTTCGGCGGGGAAGACGTGGTCGCCGATGGGGAGATAATAGGCGTCGCTGTAGACGAGCTTGAAGGGGAGCATGCAACACTCAGCAGTCAGCACTCAGGTGGTCGGGGGCTGAAGGACTCCATATGATACGCGGGAAGGAGGCATTTGGCATTTAGAGGTCCAGGGAAGGATGACGTTTGAGATCAAAAGCGGAAGCGCTACTTCTTTCTTCCCGCTTGCACCACCGGCGCCACCATCGGCCGTCTCACCGGCACAATCGCGCCTTTCGAGGGATCGGCTGCGGCGTTGGCCCGCGTCAGCACTTCCTCCTGAATGTACTGCACGAACTCCTGGATCTGGCGCTGCATCTCTTCCATGCGTTCGCGCATTTGCAGGATGATGGCCATGCCGCTGATGTTGACGCCCAGGTCACGCGCCAGCGACAGGATAAACTCCAGCCGTTGCAAATCCTCGTCGGTGTAGAGGCGGGTGTTGCCCTCGGTCCGCGAGGGTTTGAGCAGGCCTTCGCGCTCGTAGAGCCGCAGCGTCTGGGGATGAATCCCATACATCTCGGCAACGGCGGAAATCATGTATGCGCCCTTCGATTTCCGTTTGGTCATGGCTCTCTCAACACGCTCTCTCGATTGATTTTAGAGCACGATTACTTTTCTTCCTAATTTCAAGGTGCCGAATGCTGCCAAACTCCAACCGGATCTGTGCATCCAAATTCCGGAGGCTATTATGAACGAAAATAACGCGATCAGTGTGCTGGAAAATCTTATTGAGACCTGCAAAGACGGACAAAAGGGCTATCTGGAGGCCGCTACGCATGTAAAGCGAAGTGACCTGAAGAGCTACTTCAACGAGCAGAGCCTGGAGCGGTCTCGCTTTGCCGGAGAACTCGAAGCTGAGTTGATCCGGTTGGGTAAACCGGATAAGAAAGTTTCCGGGTCGGTGGTCGGAACGTTGCATCGCGCCTGGATTGACACGAAAGTCGGCTTGGGCGGCGGCGATAAGACGGTTCTGGATTGGCTGGAGCACGGCGAGGACACGGCCAAAGACGCTTATCAGAAGGCGGTCACAAGTGATTTGCCGGAAAATATCGCGCAGATTGTCCGGCGGCAGGCCGCCAGCGTGCAGGCGGCGCATGACAAAGTAAAGAGCCTGCGGGACAGTGCAGAAGCCGCAGCGTAAAATAAAAGGACCGGGATTTCCCCGGTCCTCTTTACTTACTATCGGAAACGCAATCAGGCCGCCGCTTGCGGCTTCTCTTCCGGTCGCGCAGTCCACCCAGCCGGCTTCAGCGCATGATTGATGAAGTAGACCACGAAGCCCGCTGCGATCAGGATCATCCCGAAGGTGAACGAACTCATATTCCAAATCTGTTCATGCTCGCTGCGGATTACCGAAAAGCCCAACAGCAGCATGGGCGGAATGCCGATGGCAATGGCTCCAAACAAGCCGCCCGGCACGCGGAAGGGGCGCGCCAGTTCAGGCTCGCGGAAGCGCAGCACGGCCAGCGCCATGAATTCCAGCATCAAACTAGCGCCATAGAGAAGGATGTCGAGCGTAACCAGGCGGGCGAAGCCCAAGCCCAGGCACATTCCCCAGCCGACGGCGAGCGCAATAATCGCAACCCAGGGCGCGCGCGATTTTTTCTGCAGCTTGCCGAAGATGCCGGGAAGCATGCCATCCTGCGCCATCGCCAACGGCAGACGCGAATAGCTCATAACCAGAGCGTTGAACATGCCAAAGGCGCTCATCATGCCGCCGAGCACGACTCCTATGCGCAGCAGCGGGCCGCCAATTAAAGCTGCGATGTCAGCCCACGAACCTGTCTCCCAAGCCGTAGCCTTCAGCCCGGTCATCCACATTGCTGCAAAGGGCAGGACGTAGGTGGCCGCCACAATGCAGACCGCGACCAGCATCGCCCGCGGATAAGTCCGCTGCGGACGCTCCACTTCCGTGGCGATGGTCGAGGCATTGTCCCATCCCATGTAGTTCCACATGCAGATGAGCAGCCCGCCCAGAATGTCGACGGTCGAAGTGGTCGGCTTGGTCACGGCGTTGGCCAGAGCACCGAGTTTGAACGGCGCCATCACCACGATCACCGCGAACGGCGCCGACAGCGCGACGAACAGCCACAGGGACGTGAGCGATACCACTTTCACTCCAGCAATGTTCAGCAGTGCGCACGCGATCACCACTGCCAGCGCGACCCACCATCCGCGATTGCCTTGCTGAAACCACGGAAACATCCGGGTCAGGTAGGCCACGAACAGCGTGGGGTAGATCGCCATGTCGAAGATGGAAGCCACCAGCGAGAGCCAGGCCTCCTGGAATCCCCAGAAATTGCCCATGGCGCGGCGCACCCAGGCGTAGTAGCCGCCTTCGTAAGGCAGCGCGCTCGAAAGCTCGCCGATCATGAAGGCGGTCGGCAGGCTCCAGAGCAGCGGTGTGAGCAGCAGAATCAGGATGGCGCGGCCGTAGCCAGCGCCGTGCACGATGTCTTCCGTGCCATAGGTTCCACCCGACACCATAAAGAAGGTGGCGGCGACCAATGGCCACAACGTGAGGCGGACAAATTTTTTCCGGTTGGGTACGGCGGCGAGAGGCTGGGAATTTACGAGTTGTCGACGCGGGGCGCTAGCTGTTGCCAATTTCTATGTCTTCCTCCTCAAGCGACTCACTCTCACCACCGCGTCTCCCTTGACGTCTCGCGGCTCCCGGGTAAGAGCGATTCCCGGGCATTTCGGCGAAGTTAGTTCGCAGGTTTGAGATTACGGGAAATTTCCACAGATGCAAGATTTTTTTGAATGTTTTTTAAGAGATTTGGAAGCGACCGGCGCGGTACGGAGGTAATCGAGTGCCGAGTTGCGAAGAAAGTGTACGAGAGCTTCACTCAGTGGGAGGGCCGCCCAGTCGGGTTCGGCACACCTTCCAGCAGACGACGCCGCCAACGACGATTCCGAAATAGAAGCCAGAGAATAGACCAACGATCGGCAGCCACGCTTGGCTCTTTCCCAGGCGGGGCCATCCCGTGTACGAAGCCAAAAACGAGTTCATAAACCCGAGCAGGCACGACGCGGCGGCGGTGGCAACAGTTGCGCCTGCGCCCGCCCCAGTCCGAAGAGGACGACGCCGACTTTCTGCGGCGCGCTCAGAGGTATGGCGTACATGAGGAGATGGTGTCGTAGGTGGCTGGCAAGGTCAAGTGCCCATCGGGAAACGGCCTCAGTGATCCTCGGTGTCCTCCGTGGTTAAGGCCTCCTACACCTTGCTCCACAACTCCGCGCGCGGGTCGTCGGGGTTCAGCTTGGCCAACTCGCGCAGCAGCTCTTTCGTCCGCTCGTCGCGCGGCATGGATACTGTGATGGTGATTTCGACGATCTCATCCCCGCGCGCGCCTTCCTTTGTTGCCGAAGGCACGCCCTTTTCCCGCAGCCGCAGCTTCTGGCCTGACTGCGTCCCCGGGGGAATTTTCAGCAGCGCTCGCCCGTCAATCGTGGGCACTTCGATCTTTGCGCCCAGCGCGGCCTCGGTGGCGCTCACCGGCACGGTCAGGTAGATGTCATCCCCGTCGCGCCGGAATACCGGATGCTCCTCGGTTCGGATGATCACATAGAGATCGCCCGGCGCCCCTCCGTGAGCCCCGGCGTTGCCCTTGCCTGGAATGCGAATGCGCTGTCCATCGCGCGTACCGGCCTTGGTGCGCACTTCGAGCGGCTCCGTTTTTGCGACGGTGCCTTCGCCATGGCAGGTGAGACAGATCGTGAGATTTTTGCCTGTACCGTGGCACCGCGGACACTGGACGTTGAACTTCATTCGTCCACCGGTCTGCGTGATCTGGCCCGTCCCGTTGCATTCCGGACATTTGCCCGGAGCCTCCAGCGAACCCTGCCCGCGACAATTGGAGCAAACGTCGTGGCGCGAAACATTCAGACGCATCACGCCGCCGCGGATCGCGGTCCAGAAAGGAACGTTGACTTGATATTCGAGATCGGTGCCGGGCTCGGGACCTACGTCGGCCGCCGCCGCTCCGCGCCCTCCGCCGAAGATTCCTCCGAAGATGTCGCGGAAGCTGCCGCCGCCTCCTCCACCGCCGGTCTTGCGTCCACGCCCCGCGCTGTCGACCAAGTCGGAAAAATCGAACCCGCCAAAATCGAAGGGAACGCCTTGTCCCCCGTCCTGCGTCCCGCCGGGGAAGCCGCCAGGAAATCCGCTGCTGCCTCCCGAAGCGCCGCCCGCGCGCGCATAGGCCTCCGCTGTCGCTGGATCAATGTTGTCGGAGTAGAACCCAACCTGGTCGTAGATTTTGCGTTTCTTGGGATCGCTGAGAACTTCGTTGGCTTCGGAAAGAGACTTGAACTTCTCTTCGGCCGACTTGTCCCCGGGATTGACGTCAGGATGGTACTTGCGCGCCAGCTTGCGGAACGCCTTACGGATCTCGTCGGCCGAGGCCGATTTCTTCACGCCGAGAATTTCGTAGTAGTCCTTTTTGGTGGTAGTCGCCATGGAACGCCATGTGAAATCGGATCACACATCAGCCGAGTCTAGTTCGGAATCCTGCGCTTTTTATCTTCTACTACGACTGCGAAATTCTTGAACTCGGGCACGTCCTCGTAGACCGGGACTGGCCGCGCTCCCGTATCAGTCGACACAAACACGAGCCATCGCCTCTCGTCCTCGGCAAGGCTCAAAAAATAAGTTTCCCCATTGACCTGAAAATCCATTCGATCCCCCCCCTCAAAAGCCAGCCACGGATCACACGGATCTCCACGGATGATCTTGATTCGTGTAGATCCGCGAGAATCCGTGGCCAATTCGCTCGTCGTTACTTCTTTTCCTCGACGTCCACGTACTCAGCGTCGATCACGCCCTCGTCCTTTTTATGGCCCTGACCGTTGCCGTCGCCGCCGGCAGTTGCGCCCGGAGTTGGACCAGCACCCGGTCCCGCTCCCGGCGTCGCCTGCGCCGCTTTGTACATTTGTTCGGCCAGCTTGTGCGAAGCCTGGGTCAGGGTTTCGCGCGCCTTGTCCATGGTCGCCTTGTCGTTCGACTCCAGCGCCTTCTTGGCGTCGGCCACGGCGTTTTCGACGTCTCCGCGCTCTGAGCCGGAGATCTTCTCGCCCTGCTCGCGCAGCATCTTTTCAATGTTGTAAACCATGCTGTCGAGCTGGTTTTTGGCATCGATCAAATCGCGCTGGGCTTTGTCTTCAGCCGAGTGCGCGTCGGCTTCTTTCGCCATACGCTCGACTTCTTCCTTCGACAAGCCGGAAGACGACGTGATCGTAATCTTCTGGTCCTTCTGCGTGGCCGTATCTTTCGCAGTCACGTTCAGGATGCCGTTGGCGTCGATGTCGAACGTCACTTCAATCTGCGGCACGCCGCGCGGAGCCGGCGGAATTCCGGTCAGATGGAACTTGCCCAGAGTCCGGTTCTGCGCCGCCAGCGGACGTTCGCCCTGCAGCACGTGAACTTCAACCGAAGTCTGGCTGTCGGCCGCAGTCGAGAACGTCTCCGTCTTTTTCGTCGGGATCGTCGTATTGCGCGGGATCATCGGCGTTGCCACGCCGCCCAAGGTTTCAATTGCCAGCGACAGCGGAGTCACGTCGAGCAGCAGCAGATCCTTCACTTCGCCGCCCAGCACGCCACCCTGAATCGCCGCACCGATCGCGACCACTTCGTCGGGATTCACGCCCTTGTGGCCTTCGCGTCCAAACAAATCCTTCACCAGTTGCTGAATGCGCGGCATGCGCGTCTGTCCGCCGACCAGTACCACTTCGTTAATCTTGCTGGCATCTATGCCCGCATCTTTCATGCACTGCTTGCACGGACCGGCCGAGCGCTGAATGATGTCTTCCACCATGCCCTCGAGCTTCGCGCGCGTCAGCTTCTGCACCAAATGCTTCGGGCCGCTGGCGTCCGCCGTGATGAACGGCAGATTGATTTCGGTTTCCATGGTCGTCGAAAGCTCGATCTTCGCCCGCTCCGCCGCATCGCGCAGACGTTGCAAGGCCATCTCATTGCCCTTGCCACGCAGGTCGAGACCTTCGTTCTTTTTGAATTCGTCAATGAGCCAATCGACAATGCGCTGGTCGAGGTTGTCTCCGCCGAGGTGCGTGTCGCCATTGGTGGCCTTGACTTCAATCACGCCCTCGCCGACTTCCAGAATCGAAATGTCGAAGGTGCCTCCGCCGAAGTCGTAGACCGCGATGGTTTCGTCTTTTCCTTTGTCGAGCCCGTACGCGAGCGCCGCGGCCGTGGGCTCGTTGATGATGCGCTTCACTTCCAGGCCGGCGATCTGGCCGGCGTCCTTGGTCGCCTGCCGCTGGGCGTCATTGAAGTAAGCGGGCACGGTGATCACGGCCTCAGTGACCTTCTCGCCGAGATAGTCTTCCGCCGCTTTCTTCAGCTTTTGCAGGATCAGCGCCGAGATCTGCGGCGGCGTATGCTCCTTGCCCTGCGCCATCACGGCGACGTGGTCGCCCGACTGCACAACCTTGTAGGGCACCATCTTGAGCTCTTCGCTCACTTCGTTGTAGCGGCGTCCCATGAAGCGCTTGATCGAATAAACGGTATTCTCCGGGTTGGTGATGGCCTGCCGCTTGGCCACCTGTCCCACCAGTCGCTCGCCGGTCTTCGTGAAGCCGACCACCGAGGGCGTCGTTCGCCCTCCTTCTTCATTAGGGATCACTTTAGGCTCGCCGCCCTCCATGACCGCCACGCAGGAATTGGTAGTTCCCAAGTCAATCCCGATAATCTTTCCCATAAAACGCTCCTCCTGAACTTGATAAGTGCTTTAAAATCAATGCCAAGATGATTGCGCCAAGCCCCATGCTAAGACTTGAGTGCATCGTTGTCAATCTTTTAGATGTCTTAGCGATAGAAGAGGATGCGAAGGATTTTTTCTGCTTTTTTGGGTGTGTGGGTCCGGGTCTCCGACCCGGACCGGCCGAGCGAAGCTCGGCTAGCTTTGTGGCGAGCGCTACTTTTGGACTGCCCTGTCAGAGACTTGCAAAGGAATTTCAATCGAGCCAATCCGGTCAGTCGACAGATCATGGACTCCGATGCGGAGATAGACCTCGCCGGTAGGGACGTCTATCTCCTGATGCCGGGGCAGGCCGGTCTGCATAATCCGGTCATATTGAGCGGACTGTAACCAGCAGATCGCAGATGTGCTTCTGCGGGCTGCAGTTATAGAGCGTGCGCTGCTTCGGATCAGCGATCTGAATCCAATTCATCCAGGACTTGACGTTCGAGTTCTTGGGCACTAATAGCCAGCGTTCCTCGTAGATGCGTCCTTGCCCGTCCCTCGCAATGTGGCGCTCATTGACGAATGTCATGGTGGCACCGTCGGCGGTATATTTGGTCGCTTCGGTGTCCAGCGTAGCGGTGAAGGGCGCATGCGGAATTGGCGGAATGACGATACTCTCCAGGACTTCTCGCACCCCTCCATCCTGCGCCGCCGGACGCGAATGCTGCTGCTGAGCCTCTGGAGCCTGCGCCACGCACGGCAGGCTGAGTAGTAAGAGCATTCCCGCGATCGAAATTCCGGTGATCGAGATTCGCACGATCGAAGTTCGCAGCGGTAATTCCTTTCCGCTGATAGAGTGCTATTTCGGACTGCGGGCCCGCGTCAACGCTGTCCCATAGGGCGATGCAACTCAGTCTGTTTTGACGATCCACAAGGGCTCCCCGCCCAGCGAGTGGTAGAACCCCCATCCCGCCAGCGCCACCACGCTGAGCAATGCAAAGATAGAGGTTGTCATGTACCACGCCGAGAAGTCGGCGGAGAAAGGCACGTTGTCCATCAGATCGATGGTGAAGATCGCGCAGGCCAGAGGGACAAACCCGAAGCGCAGGACAATTAGCACGGCAATGGCATAGACGAGAATCTGCGTGGGCAACTCCACCGCCATGTAGGTGCTGCTCAGCCCGCGCGGCAGCGCGAAGATGGCGACAAAGACAACGGCTGCAATCCACTCCTTGCGCAGCAGAACCTTCAGCCCAAACAGCACAAAAAAGAAAATCAGCGTGGTTTGAATCGACTGCGGCCATTGCCGCAACCATGCTCCCATCGCCTCGCGGCCTCCCATCAGGCCTTCGGTCGCAAAGAGGAAGGGTGCCGCTCCCATGCGCATCATGGGGATGGAGCGAAGCTGGAAAATGAGAATCCAAACCACCCCCAGAACCACGCCGAAAAGAATGTCGCGGCCCACCAGCGGATCGCGCCCTTGCCCCGATAGCAGCCGGCTCCAGGAAATAATGGTCTGTGGCCAGTGATGCCTCACCCACGGTTCCACCGCCATGTATAGCATCCAGGTCACGCCCGAAACGAACAACCCGGTGCTGATCGCGATAATACAAAGGCCGATGGTGTCGCCGATGGTTGCAAAGTGGCTGCGGCACAAAAACAAACCCATCTCCATCGCAAACATCACCAGCGCCAGGCGGAGAGCTCCTTCTCGATCGCCTCTTCCCCGGCGGTAGTTCCATCGTGCAAGAAACCCCGATCCCACCAACAGCGTACACAGCAAGAGCAGCCCGAAAATTTTTCCGATCCACTGTCCGATGGTTTTCTTCTCCGTGCTCTTCTCACGCTCGGGCTTGGTCCAGCTACCGATGAGAGAAAAGAAAACCGGCTTGCCCTGAAACGCCGCTGCTTCAACCCGCAGCGGACGCGTCGTGCCCGGCCAGGTGCCAGTCCATGCCATGCGCGTGTCGGAGGCAGCCAGCGACGTCCAGGCGGGTTCCGATGGTTGTAATTTCGATGGATCCAGGCCGGCCGCAGTGAAAAGTATGTTCCAGTCAAAGGGCGCAGCCGTGGGCGCAGTCGGTGCGGAGGCAGTTTCCTTCTTCTCCTCTTCTTTTTGTGGCGGTTGTTTTTGCGGCGGGATTGCCTGGAAATAGGTCAATCTCCCCTGCGGATCGAGCTCCAGATTGATCATACCCGAGAGCACGGTGCGGGGATCGTCTCTGGTGACGATCCCCGGTGTCAGCAGATTGTCCAGGAAATCGCTCGCCACCAATGAATCGGGGCTTTGCCGGTACCAGTACTGCAGCAGGGAAGGTCGCGCAGCTAGCACTGCATCCCAGTGTGGGGGCTTGTCGTTTTTCTCCACATAGTCCTGCAAGTCGCCGTCAAGGCGAAGGCTGAAGGCGCTGTCCGCGGGCCGTCCGTCATACCCCAGGCGGGCGATAATTTCGTGGGACTTCTGGGTCAGAACTTCCGGAGTCTGCTCCAGCCCCATCTTCTCCAGGGCGCTGTAGTGGATGGAGAGATAAGCGACCACCGCCAAACCAAGCAGCACCGCCGCCAGACAGACTACGGCAATCCGCGGGCGCAGACCAGCGGTCTCCCCGGATGCCGCGACCAGTTGCGGCGACGGCGTCTCTCCCGCAGCCAGCGCGGCGGCCAGCGGATCGCCGCCCGGCAGCGCCGCAGCCGCCGCCAGAGCCGTGGCCGGACGCGACGATGGTTCCGTCTCCAGGCAGCGAAGAATCACCTTCTCCACGATCGGATCGAGATCTTTCACCACCGATGAAGGGCGGCTGGGCGTGCGGTCTGCTCCTGCGCGAACCAGTTGTGCCGGCGATTCCGCGAACGCTCGCTTTCCTGTGAAGACTTCATACAGCACCAGCCCGAGCGCATAAATGTCACTGCGCGCTGTTACTTCTTTTCCCGCCAGTTGTTCGGGCGCCATGTGGCTGGAGTGCCGCTGCGCACTTCCGGTCCGCGGATGTTGTCGGCTACTCCGGCGAGACCGAAATCCGTGATCACAACCTGGCCTCGTCCATCGAGCATGATGTTGGCGGGCTTCAAGTCGCGATGCAGAACACCTTTGGTGTGAGCCGCAGCCAGTCCCGCGCAGAGGTGGCGGGCGATGTCCAGCGCTTTGTCGGGCGGAAGCCGGCCGATGCGTCGCAGCAGAGAAGCCAGGTCTTCGCCGTCGACGTACTCCATGGTGAAGAAAGTATGGCCTTCGATCTCGCCCACGTCGTACACCCGGCAAACATTGGGATGCGAAACCCGCCGTGCCATCCGCACTTCGTTACGAAAGCGTTCGAGCAACCCCTCGTCACGGGCGGCCTCGTCGGGCAGAAACTTCATAGCCACCGCCTGGCCAAGCGTGAGATCATCCGCGCGGTAGACCTCGCCCATGCCGCCTTTGCCCAGCAGAGCGATGATGCGGTAGCGCGACGCGACCAGCCGGCCGGGAAGAAACCGACCTTCATTCAGCAAATATTCGGCGGAACTGGAGGGCCGAGAAGAAGAAACCGACCCCGACCTCGGCCGCGGTGGCAACGGGGAGATCGATGTGGCAAAGTCAATGGTCGCCACGTCGTCGGTATTCGAAGCCGGCCTTCCGCAGGAAGAGCAGAAGCGAACGTCGTTCAATAGCTCAGTCCCGCAGCTTGAGCACTTGGCCATCCAAAATTTCCCGCTACAGTCTACCGCGTCAAAGAGAAGTTTGGGTTCGGCTCGCGGCACAAGAAGCCGGAAGCCCGTTCCTGTATTACCATGCAAAGCGATGACTTCACGCTTGGGGCTGAAGCTGCGGGATCCTCTATTTCTTTTGTGTCTGGCCGCGGGCTTGCTCGCCTTCGTGGTGCAATCGGGCGAACTGGGCACCGCCGACACCATGCACCGGCTGCAGACCACGCACTGGCTCTGGACTTCACAGCCGCAAGTGTTGCCCACCGAGTATCCCGAGTTCGGTCTGCACGGTCGCGGCGGCCAAATTTTCAGTTGGTATGGAATCGGCCAATCGCTGCTCATGTTGCCCGCGGACCTAGTGGGCACGTGGATCGCGCACTGGCAAATTCTTTCTGAATATGGCGATGATCCCGCGGTGCGCAGCATCGTCGTCAGCTACAGCACCAATATCCTGGTCAACGTACTCACGGCGCTGATCGCGTTCCGCCTGCTCCGCCAGTTGCGCTTTAGCGGGAACGAAGCCGCAGCCGGCGTACTGGCTCTGCTGTTTTGCACGACCCACCTGCACTACACGCAGAACATGCAGGAGAATGACTACATCATGCTTCTCACTCTGACTGGATTTTCCTTCCAGTACGAGTGGCTGCGCAGCGGCAGCCTTCGCGCGCTCTTTCTCGGCTCGGCCGCGCTCGGGCTGAACCTGTTGACTCGTGTGACAACTGGACTCGATCTGATGGCAAGCGGCGTCTTCCTGCTAGCCGTGCTCTGGTTCGAGCAAGTGCGCGGCCGCGCCTTGTGGCCACGCCTGGTGACCTACTGCAAGATCGCCGCGCCGGTCTATGCCTTCTTTGCAATCATCGAGCGACTCTACAGCTTCTACCGCTTTGGATCGCTGACCCAGACCTATATCCCAATCTTCGCGCGAGAGTCACTCCGGCAAGATCCGACCCTGCCGGCAAACTTTCCCTGGAGCACGCCCTTTCACGAAGGCGTTTTGGGCGCTCTCTTCAAGCCCGAGAAATCAATCTTCCTGTTCGATCCTCTGCTCGTGGTCGCTCTTCTGCTCCTTGCACTTTTGTGGAAACGTCTGGCCGCCGAAGTCCGCGCCTACGCGGTAGCTTCGCTGCTGCTTCTGCTGGGCTACATTTGTTTCTACGCGCGCTACACGTACTGGGCCGGAGACTTCTCCTGGGGAGACCGCTACGTTTCGACCGCAGTAGAAATGGTGGCGCTCCTTGCCGTCGCCATTCTTTTGCGCTATCGCGCGATTTTAAGCCCGTGGATCTGGCGCAGCGGCATCGTCTTCATCGCCGTCAGTTTTATCGTCCAGATCGCGTCGTTGGCCTTCTGGCTGCCGCTGGAGATCTACCAGATGGAGACGCTCGGTAATCCCACTTTCGTAATCGCGCTGCGCATGAAAAACATCGTCGCCTTCGCACTCGGCAAAATGGACGCGTGGGGACTGAACACCGAAACCCTGACGCAAGACCCGTGGGATTACGTCCACATCACCTCCTGGAATTTTCTGCCGTTCCTGCTGCGCCGCGTTGGAGCTGCGCCAGCGTGGGTCATGAAGGTGGTCTTCGCAATCTGGGGCGTCGCGCTCGCGGTACTGGCCGCAGTTTTGTGGCGGCTGAGAATGACGCTCCAGCGAGAGGTGCCGAGCTAACTTTCCCCTCCGCTCGAAGAAGTTTATTGATTGTCTCAGTCAGGGCAGAGTGAAGGCGACGAGCGCGTCACTTAGTGACTCTTCGGTGATCTTAGGATGACCGCCAGCGGCGATTACCACGTATTGTTTCCCGTTTGCGCTGCGGTAAGTCATTGGGGTGGCGTGTCCGCTAGCGGGTAGCTGGGCCTTCCACAGTTCCTTGCCGGTCTCAATATCAAAGGCGCGGAGGAAGGGATCAAAAGTGCCAGCGATAAAAACCAGTCCTCCCGCAGTAACAATCGGACCGCCCAGGTTGATTGACCCCGAAGGCAGCAGCGGTTGCTTGCCGCCGAAGTCCTGCATGGAACCCAGCGGAATTTGCCAGCGAATCTTGCCCTCGGTCATGTCCACCGCGGTCAGCAGACCCCAGGCCGGCGCGGTACACGGCAAGTCCGATGGCGATTGCAGGAATCGACGAAACAAACCGTAAGGCGCTCCTGCCTGCGGCGCATACTCGCCCCCTTCGGCGCGGATCTCGTCGCGCCAGAAATCAGCGCTAGGAATGAGCTTTATTTTGGCGACCAGGTTGTTGCTGTTGACGACCAGCAGGCTGTGCTGCGGATCAAAAGCGTAGCCGCTCCACGTCATGCCGCCTAAATTTCCCGGGACGGCCAGAGTGCCTTGAAGACTTGGCGGAGTAAAAATTCCCTCGTTGCGAAGTTCGCGAATCCAGGTGCGGCAGGTCTCACGATCTTGGGGCGTCGGGCCCCAAGCGTCCTCCGCCGACATTTTTTGCGTAGCGACCGGTGGCGGAGCTATGGGGAAAGGTTGCGTGGGCGATGCGACTTCGCCGGCTATGTCGCTTTTTGGAACGGGGCGCTCCTCCACCGGAAACACCGGCTTGCCCGTGTCGCGATTGAGAACATAGAGAAATCCGGTCTTGTTGCCCTGTATGACGACGGGAAGGTCTTCCCCGTTGTGCCGCAAGGTTGTGAGCAGTGGTGGCGAGGCCGTATCGTAATCCCAGAGATCGTGATGTACGAGTTGAAATCCCCAGGCGATTTCCCCTGTTTTTGCATGCAACGCCACGACAGAATTCGCCCACTTGTTGTCTCCGGGCCGAAGCCCGCCATAGTAATCCGGGCTGGCGCTTCCGGTGGGAACGAAGAGGAGATCGCGCTGCAGATCCACGGACATGATGGACCACGCGTTGGCGGCGCCGGTGCGCCGCTCGAGATCTTTACCCGGGGTCGCAGCCGCAGTGTTCGGAATGGGATCCCAGCTCCAGCGCAACGCGCCGCTGCGGGCATCAAAAGCGCGCACTACGCCGGCTGGCATAGCGGCACGCTGATTGTCATCGATCGCTGATCCTACGACGACAAGATCGTCGATCACCGCGGGAGGCGACGTCATGTGGTACCACCCGGCGCGATAACCCGGCACATCTCGAAGATTTACCTGACCGTAGTCGCCGAAGTCCAAACACGGTTTGCCTGTAGCGGCGTCGAGCGAAACCAGCCGGGCGTCCTGCGTCGCCTCGTAAATCCGGCGGCGGCAGGGCTGGCCCGAAGATCGAACTGGATCGAGCCATGTGGCCACGCCGCGATTCACCAATCCATCGCCGTAATCGAGTGTGAGATCAATTTTCGGATCGTAGGCCCACCGCGGTTTTCCTGTTTCCGGGTCGAGTGCGATCACTCGATTGAAGGGCGTGGTGAAATAGAGGGTCCCATCAACGAGAATCGGCGTGGCTTCGAATCCGCTTCGTTTCCTGTCGCGGCTACCGTCCGAGACGTCCCCGGTATGAAATGTCCAGGCGATCTTCAGCTTCGATACATTCTCGCGGTCGATCTGAGAGAGCGGCGAGTAGCGCATTCCACCTGGATCGTTCCCATAGTTGGGCCATTCCGTACCGCCGGACACTTGGCTGTGCGCGACCGCACTGGCAAATGCCACGCAGATAATGAGGAGCAATTGCAACATGTTTTGCGGAGCTCTGGCTTGGCCCATAGGCAGATATGTTCAATGAATCGCTTTCCGAAAGCAACTCGCGAACATACTTTCGCGCAGCATTTACAAGCCGGCCAGGCTGCGTGTATTGTTGGTCCCGCAAATCCCTCATCTTCTTACAAGTGGGTGACTCCCATGTCCATGTACCGAGCGTCTCTTCGTCGAGCTGCTTTCTTAGTTTGTCTGGCGGTTGCCATCTGTGCTGCCTCCTGCCTCGCCGCGTCGCCGCAGGCGGCGGAAACAAAGCCAGCGATTGAGCGGGTAACGGCCGACACGCCGCGGGTGACGTCAGCCGGAGCCAGTTTCAAAGTTCCTTCCGGTTGGTCCATCGAGACCAGGAAAGACCTGGTCATCCTGACGCCGCCCGAGACCGATACCCACATCGCCATCATCGACTCGCAGGCGGCCGACGCCAAGGCCGCGGTCGCCGCTGCGTGGGCTGCCTACAATCCCGAATCCAAGCGGCCGGTCAAACTCGTCACGCCTCGTCCGGCGCGCGAGGGATGGGATGAGCGCCAAGTGTTTGACTACGAGACTTCTCCCAACGAGCGTGCGGTCGTCCAGG
>Ga0182024_10007993_pt1 | contig 22562 bp, 16 predicted proteins | sample P32metaG_FD_120480 | JGI IMG/M metagenome (GOLD analysis project Ga0182024, IMG submission 120480) | Permafrost microbial communities from Stordalen Mire, Sweden - P3-2 metaG (Illumina Assembly) | ecosystem: Environmental > Terrestrial > Soil > Wetlands > Permafrost | place: Sweden: Stordalen... | reverse complement strand
GGGGGAAGAATCCGAATGCCTCGAACAGGCTCCAAGTTCTTGCACGGATGATGATTCTCCCCCTCACCCCCGACCCCTCTCCCCCGAGTACGGGGGAGAGGGGAGCCGGCGCGGGCCTTCTTTTTCGAAATCCGACGGACCTATACGGAAAGATACAGCTTCTTTTCGCCAATATAAACTTCGACGGCCCGCGGTACCATGAAACGGATACTCTTGCCCTCGCCGACCCTCTGCCGCAGATCCCGGCTCGCGATGTCGATCAGCGGACATGGCACTATCTGCCGGCGCAGCGGAAAGTCGTCGGGGCACTTGAGCGCTTGCCGCCAGGTCTCCAGCGGCGGCACTTCGCAGCCGGGTCGGGCGACGATCAGCAGCGTCGCCAGCTCGACGATGCGGCGCGGCTCATACCAGTACGGCAGATCGTTGAGCGAATCTCCTCCCACGATGAGAAACAGCTCGGCGCCCGGCCGGCGTTCCTTCAGGATGCGCAACGTCTCGACGGTGTAACTCGGGCCGGGCCGATCCTTTTCCATTTCATCGACGTGGAAAGCCGGCTGCCCGGAGATCGCCAGGGCGAGCATTTCCACCCGGCGTTCGAACGGCGTGAGCGGCTGATTGAGCTTGTGCGGCGGCCGGGCCGAGGGAATGAACAGCACCTCATCGAGCCCCGCCTGTTCCCGGCATTGCTCCGCCAGGATCAGGTGTCCGAGGTGAACCGGATCGAACGTACCGCCGAAAACGCCAAGACGCACTGAAAGTTCTCCGATTCTTCGTTTAGGAACGCGTGAATAATAACTTTCGCAATTCAATGAACAGCGGCCAGCGTCGGCTCCCCTCTCCCCCGTACTCGGGGGAGAGAGGTCGGGGGTGAGGGGGAGAGTCAGCATCCGTGCAAGAACTCGAAGCTTTCTCGCGGGATTCTGATTCTTCCCCCTCACCCCCGACCCCTCTCCCTCGAGTACGGGGGAGAGGGGAGCCGGCACCGACTCTCGCAGTTGAAAATCGGGAAGTTGTTTCTCACCGGTTCCTTAGCTTAGCGACAATCCCTCCTTGTGGCGCGGACGCTCCGCTTGCGCAGCAGCGAGCGCGAAACGATAAATCAACCACCGATAGCATAGCAATCCACCCGCCCCCTTGCACCGGTTTCTCCGAAGCGATAACCTTGGAATATGATCTGGTTTCAATGTCAGGAATGCGGCAAGAAGCATGGCCGGCCGGAATCATCGGCCGGGGCGCTGACGTTTTGCACCTGCGGCCACGGCAACACGGTGCCGTGGGAGAGCCAGGCGGAGCCGGACCCGGTGGTCGTCGTGGATGATTTGCCGACGTCCCCGCTGCTGGCGCCGATGAAATTCGAGCTGGAAGCCCAGCCCCTGCCGCCGCCGGGTCAGCGGCCCGCCGCCGAAAAGCCACGCCGGCGCGGCGAATCGCGGCCTCCTCGAACGAAGCCAAGCGATCCGACCATCTGCTTGCATCACCAGGGCCGAGCCAGCCAGGCGACGTGCGTCGATTGCAGCCAGGGCTTTTGCGAGGATTGCCTGGTCTATGTGGAAGCGAAGCCGCTATGCGGCCCCTGCAAGAATCGCCGGGTGAAAGCGCTGCACCTACCGCCGCCGAATTCGCAACTCGCCCTGGTATGTCTTCTGCTGGCTCTGGTCACGGGACCGCTGGCGTTTTGCCTTTATCCGATGGGACTGAACTTCCAGACGCAAAGATTGACGCTGTTCGCCCTGATGCCGCAGCTCAGCGCTTTAGCGCTTGGGATCCTGGCTCTGCGCAAGCTGCGGGAGAATCGCAAGCAGGGCGGACAGGCGCTCGCGCTGACCGGCATCCTGGCCGCGACCTTTGGGGCTTTCTGGACCGTGTTCCTGGCGCTCTATGCTTCGCGCTTGTGGGTGTAGTGGCTACTTCGTCTTGCGCAAATGCGGCATCACTTCCCTTGCCAGCAGTTCCATGCTCTTGCGTGCCAGCTCGTGCGGCACCGGCCCCGTCTGGCAGCCCGTCAAAATCACGCCGGCCCCCAGCTCCTTCTGGTAGTGCTCCAGCTTTTGCCTGACCGTCGCCGGGCTGTCGACGATGGCGTAAACGCCGTTCTCGATTTCGTCCCAGGTCTTCATGTTGGCCAGGAAATGCTTCTGATTCTTCATGATGGCGACGGCCGATTTCGCGGATGTGTAGCCCGGCGGCGACAGGCTGATACCCTTCAAGAGATTGCGCACGAAGTACCAGAAATGCGGCTCGAATTCCTCGCGGGCCTGCTTGTCCGTCTCGGCCACGTATACCGGCACGCCCCAGCCCATCTGCTCGGGATCGGCCGTGTAGCCCGCTTTCTCGCAGGCCTCGCGGAAGCGGCCGAACACCTGGCGAAACACATCGATATGGAAGTACGGAATGCCCATGTAGGCGAAGCGCTTCTGGGCCACGAGTTCGATGGTTTCGAGGCTGCCGACGCCGGGAATCCAGACGGGCGGGTGCGGCTTCTGCAACGGCGTCGGCCAGGGATTGACGTAGCGAAAGTGGTAATGCTTCGAGTTCCACAGGAACGGCCCAGGCGTCGTCCAGGCCTTGAGGATCAGTTCGAGGGCTTCGCGAAATCGCTCCCGCGCCCTGGTTGGATCGACGCCGTAGGTGAAGTATTCCGGGCCGCCGCCGATCACCATGCCCGCGATGAGCCGGCCGTTGGACATCACGTCGAGCATGGCAAATTCCTCGGCCACGCGCAATGGCGGATTGTACAGCGGCAGGGCGTTGCCGATGACGGCGATCTTGCACTTCTTCGTCCGCTGCGTCAGGGCCCCGGCAATGACGTTGGGCGACGGCATCAGCCCATAGGCGTTCTGATGATGCTCGTTGACGCAGACGCCGTCGAAACCGAGTTCGTCGGCGTAGGCCAGGGTGTCGATGTATTCGCGGTAGAGATCGTGTCCCTTGACCGGATCGTACAGCGAATTGGGCAGCCAGACCCAGGCGGAGTCGTATCGTTGATCGAAGTCGTCGGGCAGATAGGGCCAGGACATGAGATGGAAGAAGAAGAACTTCATGAAGATCAGATATATGAAACGATGGTGGTTGGGGCGCGGCGCGATCACGCTCCCATGAGAAACACTTTCGCAACAAGGACGATCGGAAGATTCTCGTGCACGGCGAAATGCACGGCAACAGGTCGCAATGCGCCGATCCGGAAATAGAGTTTCTGTTTGCCTGTCGAGAATCGGTGTTCCCCGAATTCACGCGGATTGTTCCTGAGGTGATGATAGATGGCCTCAAGAGCGGTCAGAAATGCCGCTCGCTGGCCCATCGATGTGGCAATTTCGGCGAGCGCTTTGATCTCCTGGACTATCAGGCCCGACATGCTCACGCGGAAGAGGTGACCGTTGCCGCTCATGTGCTTTTCTCACCGCAACTTCCGTTCAATTCAGCTAGTACGTCTTCGAAGGGAATCATTTTTCCCTCTTCCCAAAGCCTCCACATCTCGGCGCATTCCGCCTTGAGCTTGTCGAAATCGACGAACGCAATCATATTGGCAATGTACTGCGCCTCCTGCTCGGGAGTCAAATTCAGAGGCACCCGTATGGTGACGCCGTCGGCCACTTCCACTTCTTTGTATTCCATATTTTCACCTCCAGCCCCATGCTAAAGCCGATTCAGCGATAAAGCAAGGTGATTTACCGATGCCGTCCACTTTGCTTGACACCTCATGCTACCCTGTTAGAATGGCGCTGGAGACATCATTGTCCCACGCCGCGGGGTGAGGTACTCCGATCCCCGCGGGTCAGGACAACAGGTTCATGTTCCAGCACCCCTGACCCGCGGGGTTCGGAGTACCTCACCCCGCGGCGTGTGCGAGGAAACACGGCGATGAAATGCCAGAAATGCAACAACGCGGCCACGCTGCACATCACCGAAGTGATCGCGGACAACCAGTTCGAAGAGCTGCACCTGTGCGAGCAGTGCGCCAACAAGTACCTTTATGAGCCGACTCCCAAGGCGGCCGGCAAGGTCAGTGCGGGCGAACAGCTCGAAGAAGGCATGTTCAGCCATCTGGAGTGTCCCACGTGCGGCATGAAGTTTGTGGACTTCCGCAACACTGGCCGGCTCGGCTGCCCTCACGATTACGCCATGTTTCGCGACGATCTGCTGCCCTTGCTGGAAAACATCCACGGTGATACAAGGCATTGCGGCAAGACTCCGCGCCGGTCGCCCGAGATTCGCGAGGCGGAATCGGAACTCATGCAGCTTCGCAACCGCCTGAAGATCGCCGTGAACAAGGAAGATTACGAGGAAGCAGCCCGGATCCGCGATCGCATCAGGCAAGTTGAGGAGATGTAGCGTGAAGTGCCAGGCATGCGACAATCAGGCGACCGTGCACGTGACGAACATCGTCAGCGGCCAAAAGAAGGTCGTGCATCTGTGCCAGGAGTGCGCCGAGAAGAAGGAACTCATCAAGCAGCAAGAACTGAACCTCTCCGCCATCTTGCAAACCGTGATCGGCCAGCACATCGGCCAGCTTACCGATGAATTGTCGCGATTGACCTGCCCTGTATGTGGTATAAAGTATATGGAGTTCAAGGCTGAGGGCCGGCTCGGCTGTCCGCAGGATTATGAGGTGTTTCAGAGCGCCCTGGAGCCGCTGCTCATGCGCATTCACCGGTCGCAGCGGCACATCGGCAAGTCGCCGCGCTACAGCGCTCAGCACAAGGTGGTGCAGGCCGAGCTGATGGAGCTGCGCCGGCAACTTCGCGTGGCCGTGGAGAACGAAGGGTATGAAGAGGCCGCCCAACTGCGCGACCTTATTCGACGGAAGGAAGCCAGCGGATGAACCTGGACAACCTCACGCAAAACAACGGCGAATGGCTGCGCGGCACCGGGCCCGAAGCGGATATCGTCATTTCCAGCCGCATTCGCCTGGCCCGCAACCTGTCCACCTTCCCCTTCACCAACCGGGCCAGCGCCCATCAGAAGGCCGAGGTCGAACAGCTCATGCGCGACAAGTTCGCCAAGCTCGACGCCAGCCCCAAGCTCGACTACATCCAGGTCCCGACCCTGTCCGCCCTCGACCGCCAGTTTTTGGTCGAACGCCAGCTCATCAGCCGCGAACTCGCCAACGCCGAGGGGCCGCGCGGCGTCGCCCTTGTCCCCAGCGAAACCGTCAGCGTCATGGTCAACGAGGAAGATCATCTTCGTTTGCAGGTGATGCGCAGCGGTTTCGCCCTCGACGAAGCCTGGCAGGACATCGACCGGCTTGACGATCTGCTGGAGCAGAAGATCAACTACGCCTTCAGCGAGGAGTTCGGTTATTTGACGGCGTGTCCCACCAACGTCGGCACCGGCATGCGCGCCAGCGTGATGCTGCACCTGCCGGCCCTGGTGCTGACCAAGCAGATCGAGAAGGTCTTTCGCGCTTTGCAAAAGATCAACCTGGCCGTTCGCGGATTGTACGGCGAAGGCAGCCGGGCGTCGGGCGATTTCTACCAGATCTCCAACCAGGTCACACTCGGCAAGAGCGAGACGACCATCCTCAACGAGATCCGCGAAGTCATTCCGCAGATCATCGTCTACGAGCGCACGGCCCGCAAGACGCTCACGAGCGAGAGCCGGCAAGCTCTGCACGATCGCGTCAGTCGGGCTTATGGCACCCTTTGCTCGGCGACGATGATGACCTCAGAAGAGACCATGGACCTGCTCTCCAGCGTTCGGCTCGGCGTCAATCTGGGCCTGCTGGAAGAGATCACCATTCCGGCTGTGAACGAGCTGTTCATCCACACGCAGCCTGCTCATCTGCAGAAGATCATCGGCTCCGCCCTCGACGGCGAGGAACGCAACTCGGCGCGGGCGAGGTATCTGCGCACGAGGTTGCGGGAGATGGGACCGCATTTGAATTAGGCAATAAAAGCATCGGGTCGAAGGCGCTACAGCACAGATCTATCGGCGAAGGAGACGGTGATGAAATCACTCTTGGCCGGAAGCGTCGTGCTGATCATGCTGGCGGGATTGCATGAATGCGGCAACTGCCAGACTCCACCAGTGAAATACTCGTTGAAGAGGACGAAAGACTATTTCTTTGAACTCACATTTACTAACGCGCCAAAGTATATTCACTCATTAAAAATGAAGCCTGAATCAAAGGAAAAGGAACTGGATCAGGGTGACTGGCTTGTTCTTTCGGTTGGCGCATTCAGCGTTCCAGACATCGAGTGCATCAACGTCGCCATCGACTCGGCAGTGAAGTTCGGTGGCAAGGTTCAGCTTGGAGTCCGGCCATTTTGGGATTACGAAGAGGTGGCCAAATTGCTTCCAGAATTCAAAGATCGAACGGGCAGCCCCATCTGGATCTATTATCGAGACGGAAAGCTGCTTTGGTGGCAGGATTCGCCTTTGACGGCGAGGGAGCTTGAAGCGCGACTCAAGATGCTGACGAAGGGCAACTGAATCGCTTGACCTGAAAATGTGCGTTTACGCTCAAGGCCCGACGCGGTGACCTGGGAGGAATCGGTCATGGCTCGCAAAAAAGCGGACGACCCTGGGAAGCAACGCCCTTCCGGAATAAATCGGACCGCCGCATTCGCTCGTGACAAAATTGTGGTCGCCGATGCCAGTGACGTTGCCGAGTATCTGGACGCCCATGCCGATCTGGCAGCCATCGTTCCGGCAATCTGCTCCCGGGCACGCCAGGAGTTTGGGAAAGACGCGGAACTCATGCTTCGAGTTTACCGTGATCCGGAAATTGACGACCACTATCTGTCGATGTGCGTCCGTCTCCCTGCCTACGACGACACAATCATTGCCAGGCTGGAAGGTGTGACTGATCCCTTTGACGCCGACCTCTGCGGAGCCACCGGCTATTTCCTGATAACCACTGACTTGCAGCCACCACGAGCCAAGATGCATGCCATTTGATTGGAAAACTTATCTTGAACTTGCCGAGTTCCTGCGAACACAGGCCGAAGCAGCGCCAACACAGGAGGCATTCCTTCGAAGCGCCGTTAGTCGCGCGTATTATGCCGCCTTCTGTTATGTTCGCAATCACGCGCGTGACCGTCTTCGTTTCCAGCCGCGCGACGATGGAGACGATCACGGACGGCTGCGAGCCTTTCTGAAAAATGGCAAGTTGCGCGGTGTCTCGAACACATTGCAGCGTCTTCGCGAATGGCGAAATGAATGCGACTATCTCGACGAGCTTACAATCCAAGCAAGAAGCACTCTCGATCTCGCGCTGACAGAAACAAGAAGCATCTTCGCGCGTCTTGCGCCTCCGACCAGTTCGTTCGAAAGCTAATTCGGATAGCTGCCTGCGCCAGTTTGCTTCGGCCCCGGCAGTTGGTAAGACTAAAATGTATGGAACGGGCACAGACAACTTCACCGGCGACGATTATGACTCCCATCACGCAACCGGTCTCCCTGGAATCTCCGCCGTGGCCCATTTCGCCGAGCGGCATCCCCATTATCTATGAGGACGAGGATGAAGAAGACATGGGCGAGGCGAGCTACCATTACTGGGCGGGCCATATTGCTTTCACATGCCTGACGGCGTTCCTCAAGGAAACGTGGCCCGACCTCAAGGTGTTCAACAACTTGAATTGCTACTACGCCCGCGAACCTCGGGACCCGAAGTCCCGATCGCTGCCCTGTTTTTCCGCGGACCTAATGATCGTCCGTCCGAGCTCGCCGACGCCCTGGGACTTTGATTCATACACGATTGGCCAGGAAGGGCCCGCTCCCGAAGTCGTCGTCGAAGTGATGTCGGCCAAGACCGCCGGGACGCGCGACCTGGGCGCCAAGCTAATCATCTGCAGCAAGCTCGGCATCAAGGAATACATCCTCGTCGATCCGACGGGACAATTCCTCGCTGAAAGACTGCTTCTGAAACAGCTGCAAGCCGAGGGCGACTGGAAGAATCTCGCCAACGAGGATGGCAGCGTGACCAGCGAGCTTGGGTTTCGCCTCGTGATCGACGAAAACGGCGAACTGGCTGTGTTCCATGCCAGGACGGGCAAGCGCTATGTTCGCCCCCAGGAAGCGGAAGCTCAGGCCGACGCCCGGCGCATGGCTGAAGAAGCACTTGGCCAGGCCGAAGCGCGCGCCCTGGCGGAAACCGAGGCGCGGCGACTGGCCCAGGCGAGGATTCAAGCCCTCGAAGAAGAACTCAAGAAGCTGCGCCAACCTCCCGCAACGAGCTGAACGAGTTGGTGATATCAACTCATTTGCAACCGCCGCGGCAGTTGGTAAACTAGATGCATGGGAAGCGAACCTCGCCACCTTCTGGCTGACTCTTCGGGACCGTCCGTGCTTCAGGTATATCTGCTCGGCACGGTCGAGTTCGAGACCGCGCTCGCCTTCCAGAAAAAGCTGCTCTACGACGTCTCCGGAAATCGCGAGCAATCGGCCCTGATCCTGTGCGAGCATCCGCCGCTCATCAGCGTCGGCCGGCAGGGCAGCCGAGCACACATCCACTATGAACCCGCTGAGCTTCAGGTCAGACGCTGGCCGATTCGCTGGGTCAATCGCGGCGGCGGCTGTGTTCTCCACCTCCCGGGTCAATTGGCGATGTATCCGATTCTGCCGCTGGATCGGCTCGGACTTTCCCTGGCCGGGTATTTGCGGCTCATCGGATCGATCGTCACGGATGTGCTGGCCGATTTCCATTTGCGCACTCCCGTGCAGGCGAAATCGTCAGGCGTCTTCGTCGGGCCGCGACCGCTGGCGTCGATCGGTGTGGCGGTGCGCGATTGGGTCAGCTATTTTGGGGCCTATGTCAACGTGCAGCCTTCGCTGACGCCGTATCGCAAGGTGCTGCCGGGCCGAGGCAACGACGAGCCGATGACGTCGCTGGAACGGGAACGCCGCGGGCCGGTGCGGGCCGCCCTCGTTCGCGAACGGCTCATCGAGCTGTGGAGCGAACGGCTGGGCTGCTCAAGCACGGCCCTGTTCTCCGAACATCCCTTCCTTCGAGCGTTCGAGCGCCGCCCAGCCCAGCCGAGCCTGGTCGGGCGCCAATCAACCTGAGGACCCGTCATGCAGCCGTTGCCGATGCTCGATTCGCCCCGGGAAATCCAGCCCGCGCCCTCGCGGTCGCGCCGCTTGCCGGATTGGCTCAAACGGCCGTTGCCCATCGCCAACGAAAACTCGTTCACCCACCACTTGCTGCGTGAGCTGGAGCTGGAGACGGTGTGCGAAAATGCCCGCTGCCCCAATCGGCCCGAATGTTACGCCCGTCGCACGGCCACGTTCATGATCCTGGGCAACATTTGCACCCGGCCCTGTGGTTTTTGCTCGGTGCCGCGCGGCGCGCCGGAGGAGCTAAGAGACGACGAGCCGGAGCGCGTGGCGGAAGCCGCCCATCGGCTTGGGCTGCGGCACGTGGTCATCACGTCGGTGACGCGCGACGATCTGCCCGACGGCGGCGCCGACCATTTCCGCCGCTGCATCCTGGCCGTGCGCCGGCGAACCGGGGCCGTGGTCGAGGTGCTGACGCCGGACTTCCTCGGCGACCTGGCCGCCATCGATTGCGTGCTCCAGGCCAAACCCGAGGTCTTCAATCACAACATGGAGACGGTGCCGAGGCTCTACAAGAAGGTGCGCGGCCGGGCCGAGTATCGCCGCAGTCTCGATTTGCTGGAGCATGTCAACAAGCAGTCGCCGGGCACCGTCACCAAGAGCGGGTTGATGCTCGGCCTCGGCGAAACGCGTGAAGAATTGTTCGAGGTCCTGGCCGATCTGCGCCTGGTGAAGTGCGACAATCTGACGCTGGGCCAATATCTGGCGCCGACGCTCAAACATCTGCCGGTGATTCGCTATCTGCCGCCCGAGGAGTTTGACGCGCTGGCGGTGTTGGCTCGAACGCTGGGGTTTGTGAAGGTCGCCAGTGGGCCTTTCGTGCGCTCCAGTTACCACGCCGACGAAATGGCCAGCGATCATGCTTAGTCCCATCGTCATGCCGGACCTGGGCGGCGGGCCCGTCCTTCTCAGCGCCTGGCTCGCTCGGCCCGGCGATCATGTTTATGAAGGCGATCGCATCGTCGAAGTGCTGCTCGATGGGGCGACATTCGATATCGCGTCGCCGTGCACGGGACAGTTCGTGGAAAAATTGGCGTGGCCCGAGGATGCGCTGACGCCGGGGCAGGTGCTGGGCCACGTTGAGATCGAATGACAATTGTTTCCCGTTTTCTTCGTTTAGCGTTCGCAGGATGCCGCGAACGCTAAACGAAGAAATCGGGAACGATTATTCACGCGGTTCGCGCACCATGGTCAACAAACCCACGGCCAGCAGCGCCAACCCCGCCCCCCAGCCGAACGCGACCAGCGGCCCGAACCAATAATACAGGGCGCCGAAGAGCGCGCTCGCCGGCAGCGTGGCGATGCCGATGGCGAAGTTGTACCAGCCGAACGCCAGGCCCTTGCGCTGCTGGCCAACGAGCTGGGCGACCAGCGTCTTTTCCGCCGGCTCGGTCAGGCCGTAGAACAGGGCGTACGTCAGGAACAGGCCCCAGACTTGCCAGGCTTCCGTCGCCAGCCCGAACGCCAGGTAAACGGCGGCGTAAAGCAGCCACCCCGAGAAGATGAACAACCGTGGACCGAAGCGATCGACGCCTCGGCCCAGCCCAATGTTGCTCAGGCTTTTCACGATGTGGAACAGGCACCAGAGGACCGGTAGCTGATACGCCGGCACGCCGAGCTCCCGCGCGCGCCAGAGCAAAAAAGCGTCGCTCGAATTGCCCAGCGTGAACACCACCAGGGCCAGCAAGAACAGCCGAAAATCGCGGTCGAACGGCTTGAGCGTCAGACGGACTCGCTCCCGCGGAGGCTCCAGGGCGGGCGGCTCGCTGAGGCCGACGAGCAGCAGCGCGACCACCACGGCTCCGGGCACAAGCGTCAGGAGAAACAGCGTGGCCAGATGATCCGGCCAAATTAAGAGAAACCAGAACGCCAGCAACGGACCGATCGCCGCCCCGAGATGGTCCATGGCCCGGTCGAACCCAAAGGCCCGTCCCCGCATCTGCGGCGCCGTGGAGTCCGCGATCATGGCTTCTCTCGGCGCCGAACGCACACCCTTGCCGAGCCGATCCATGACGCGCAGGACGCCCAGTTGCCAGGCCCAGGCGGTAAGTCCGATGAGCGGACGGGCCAGAGCGGCCAGGGAGTAGCCGAAGACGATGAATCCCTTGCGCCGGCCGCCCTGATCGGAGCGTCCGCCGGACCACAGCTTGACGATGCTGGAAACGGAATCGGCCAGACCCTCGATCACGCCCAGGTGCAATTCGTTGCCGCGCAGAACTTTGACCAGAAACTCGGGCAAGAGCGGAAAGACCATGTCGCTGGCGATGTCGTTGAGCAGACTGGCCAGCCCCAGGAGCTTGACGTTGCGCGGCAAACGTGACGGAGGCTCGCTCATGCACGCATTCTATGCAAAGGTTCACGATGCGTCGTTTTCGCTGGCGGCAGAACTCTGCTCCGGCCGGCGAGAATTCGTGACACGGCACCCCCCCCACACACCCTCTGCCGACGCGTAATGACAATCGCCGCGGTGAACGGTCTCAGCTCGCAACTGGCGTTGCAACAATAACTAACGGCAAACGGTGAGCCGCGGCGTGCTGGGACGGATTCGTGACAAGGGGGTGCATGCTTTCGGAGGTTCGTTGAAGCTGCACGGTTCGGCGGCCTGGCCACGCTATTACGGATAAGCGGGATATTACCAGGATGACGGTAGTTCGCTTTGTGCCGAAAAAAAGGTCAAGCGCCGCACCTTCCGCAGACGATGATTACAAGGAATTTGACGCTAACCAACCGGCCACGCGCCGCCGACCCAGACTGAGGGCGGCCGATAGCCGGGTGCCGATCTCCCGAGCAAGAGAGGATTTCCCATGCGCCGCTTTTTCTTTTCGCTGCTGGTCGTATCGCTGTTCACCGGCATGATGGGCTGCCATCACATCGCCGGCGTGTGCGATTGCACTCCGGATGATGAACCGTGCGCCCATCGGGCGCCGTGGGTCCGCATGAGCTACCCGGTTCCGGCCCCGCAGCCGTTGCCGCAGCCGCTGCCGCAGGCGAAGGAAGCGAATTAGTGTAGTCCTCACGCTCCGCGTGAGGAAAGGGCGCAGCCCTCAATAACCGCCGCCTTTCACGATGGGATGGTTCCCGCGGTCGCCGCTGGGATGGGTCGCAACGTGAAGGGCCGCGGTTATTGAGGGCTGCGCCCTTTCTTCACGCGGAGCGTGAAGACTACACTGGGTTCGGCTCGCCATGGCCTCACGCGCAGCGGCGTTGATGAGAACCGGATGAAAAAATCGCCATGTTGAGTGCGCTTTCGAGGACCCGTCTTAATAATTGGCCGTCCTCGTTGTCGGCAAATGGGGCCGAGACTCCCGGAAGCGCCGCTGGGCGTCGCGACCCGCATGCACGGAAAACCCGCAAAAAACGGCATTTCCCGCACAATCCGCACATTGGGTGCATGAATATCCTACGGGTATTCCATAGTCTACCTGACCGCTACATTTTCGCAAAAATCGCTTGCAACCGCCCAGGCGCCGGTTACAATAGATGGACCGTCCGTTCCCGTGAGGGGAATTTCCTCATGCACATCGGCGTGCGCGTTCTCCACCCAGTAAAAGAACGTGCAGGCACGAATCGTGGAAGGTGCGGTCGCAATTGCGGCCTGGTACCTTTTCCGATGTGATCGCAGGGAGCACCAAACCTCGTCAAAAAGAGAGTGATCCGTTCCGTGGGGCTGACATTCCTTGCCGCCGCGCCCAGGGCAGAAAGGAAAGTTTGCGCCGCGAAACAATTTCAGGTGTCGGGAAGTAATTCCCATAACCTGCTTGCAGTGTCGTCATACAGATTGACTTCTAGAAGAGAGCAACCGCTATGTTTTCCTGGTTAAAGCGTATCCTCTGGTCCCGTAAACCCTCCCGCCCCACCCCGGCTCAGAGACGCAAGCCCGCCTGGCGGCGCAGCACCTTCTTGCAGATGGAAGCGCTCGAGGATCGCGTCGTGCCCGCGATGACGTACCACGTCACGCTTAATTCGGACACGGCGGCGTCCGGGGTGGCCGGCGAGTTTCGCTCCGAGCTGGCGCTGGCCGATGCCGATAACAACGGCAGTCCGGTGACGATTCAATTCGACACGGTCGGCACCAACACCATCAACCTGTCGAATGCATTCGGCACGCTCAATTTGAACAACACCCACGGCGAAGCCATCGTCATCAATGGTCAAGCCAGCGGCAGCATGACGATTATGGGCGGCAGCGGCAATTTTTCCGACTTCACGGTAGCCAGCGGGCAAACGGCGACCATCAGCAACTTGACTATCTCGGGCGGCTCGGCGGCCAACGGCGGCGGTATCGACAACAGCGGCACCTTGACGCTGCAAAGCGATGTCATCAGCGGCAACTCGGCCGCGGGCGCAGCGCCCTATGAGGGCGGCGGTATCTTTAATGCCGGCACCCTGACCTTGAATAGCACCACCGTCGAAAACAATTCCGCCGCCGAAGACGGCGGCGGCATCTACAGTACCGGGACCCTCAACGTCAACAACAGCACGATCACTGAGAACACGGCCGGCAGTTTCGGCGGCGGCATCCAGATCGAGCTTGCCACCGGCACTACGACGATCAGCAATGGCAGCATCATCTCCGATAACCAGAGCGGCACTTACGGCGGCGGCGTCTTCGACGTCGAAAGCACTCTGACGGTCACCGGCAGCACGTCGATCAGCGACAACAACTCGACCACCGGCGGCGGCATCATGAGCGATCACGGCCTGGTGACCCTGGGATCGGGGGTCACGGTCAGCGGCAACACCGCGACCGCTGCGGGCGGCGGCATCTGGACGAACGATGACCTCACCGTCACCGCGGCGACGATCGACGCCAACAAGGCGACCGACAACGGCGGCGGCGTGGACATCAGCGGCGACACGCTCACGCTCACGAACTCCACCATCGCCGGCAACTCCGCGGGTGCGCTCGGCGGCGGCATCAACATCGAGGCGGGCGCCACCGGCGCCGTCGTCAACAGCACCATCACCGGCAACACCGCGGCCACGAGCGGCGGCGGCATCTACAACACCCAGGTCCTGACCGTCGTCGCCAGCACCATCAGCGCCAACACGGCCGCGACCGCCGGCTCCGGCATCGCCAACGACGCCGCGGCCACGGCTCTGACGATTTATGATTCGATCGTGTCGGCCAATGCGACGTCCGGAACAGCCAACGACCTCGACAGCGCCGTCGCCCTGACCGGCACGAATTCTCCTGGGACAAGCGACTACGATCTGATCGGCACCTTCGGCGCGAACGCCGACTACATTGCCAACGCGACCCACAACCCGACCCACACCGACTCGCCCGGCCTGGGAGCGCTGGCAACCAACAACACCTTGCTGGACACCGAGACCCTGGCGGTCACGTCGGGCACGCCGCCTTACCAGGCCGGTCCCACCAGCGCCGCGCTGACCGCAGCCCTGGCGTTGGACCTGCCGGCGGGCGTGACGCCGACCTTCCCCGTCGGCTATGGCATTGCCCAGGACCAGCGTGGGTACACCCGTCCGGCCAGCCCGACCGCCGTTGATATTGGTGCTTACCAGTCGTTCCCGGCGGTGCACCTGACGCCGAACATCACCAATCTCGCCAAAGACGCCACGACCCTGGTCATTAGCGGCAGCGGCTTCGACACTGTCGATGCGCCGAGCGCCAACACGGTCGTGTTCAGTACGCTGGGCGTGACGGGGACCGTGACCGCGGTGAACGCCGCCGGCACGCAATTGACGGTGTCCATCACCACGGCGCCGTCGGGAACGGGCAATCTGCTGGCCACGGTGTACGCGTTCGACAAGTCGAGCGCTCCGGATGAACAGGTGGCGACGATCGTCAACTCGCCCATCGCGATCAAGACAACCACCACCGTCGCCAAGGACAATCCGACCATCATCATCACCGGCAACAATTTCGACACGACGGATGCTCCGAGCGCCAACACGGTCAGCTTCAACCTGGGCGCCGTCGGCACCGTGACCGCCGCGACGCTCACGCAGCTGACGGTCACCCTTTCGACCCAGCCGACGTCGCTGGGCGCCTTGACCGCGATCGTCACCTCGTTTGGCGGCACCAGCGGGGCGGCCGTGGAGGTTGCCAATGTGGTGGCGGCGCCGACGGTCACCAGCAGCGCGAGCCGGCTTGGCATCAATACGACCACCCTGATCATCAAGGGTTCGGGCTTTGACGCGGTCGATGCTCCGAGCGCCAACACGGTCAGCTTCAACCTGGGCGCCGTCGGCACCGTGACCGCCGCGACGGCCACGCAATTGACGGTCACCTTCTCGACCCAGCCCACGTCGCTGGGCAATCTCACCGCGGTGGTGACCTCGTTCGGCGGCATGAGCAGCGCCGTGCAGGTGGCGACCGTGTCCCCGGCGGTGACCTTGAGCATGATCGGCCTGGCGATCAACTCCGCCACCATGACGATCAACGGCTTCGGCTTTGACCTCATTCCGGGCAACAACAGCGTGCTGCTTTCCAGCGGCGCCGGCAACGTCACGGCCGTCAATGGGACGGGGACGCAGCTGACCGTCACGTTTACTGCCCAACCGACCCAGGTGGGGAGCTTGACGGCCGTGGTCACGACGGACGTCACCTTCACCAGCGGCGGGGCCGTGCAGGTCGCCACCGTGGTGCCGGCCATCACCGTCGGTTCCCCCGTCCTCGCCGCCAACGCTTCCCCCGCGACCACGCTGACCATCAACGGCTTCTTTAGCAGCACCAGCAATACGTCGAATGACGTCGTCACCCTCAGCGTCGGCGCGACGGTCGTGACGGCTTCGATCGTGTCGGCCAACAGCACGACAATCGTTCTGAACAACTTGAGCGGCCTGATCGGCGGCACGCTCGACGCCGTCGTCAGTGTCTCCGGCAACGCCAGCAGCTCCACGCAGGTCGCGCTGGTCAAGGCCTTGGTGCCGGCGGCGAGCACCGCTGTGCTGGCGAATGCGGCCAGTTTCACCATTACCGGCACCGGCTTCGACACGACGGCCGCGAACAACTCCGTGACCTTCCAGACGATCAACCCCGGCTATCCGACCATCACCTATGCAAGCGCGGTCATTCCGACGAACTCCACCGGCACCGTCTTGACGCTGGCCCTGCCGTCGGGCATTGTCGCAGGCGACCTGTATGCCACGGTGACGGTCAACGGCCAAGTTACCGCGCAGGTCAAGGTGGCGGTCGTCAGCCCCGTGGTGACGGCGGTCGATCCCAATCCCCCGGCGAACCAGCCGACCTTCGTCATCGACGGCACCGGCTTTGACCCGGTCAAGGCTAATGATTCGGTCACGCTGATCGACAACGGCGTCACGTACGCCAGTGTGACCATTGTGAGTGTGAATGCCGGCGGCACGGTGATTACCGTGGACAACCCGGCCCCCAGTCAGCTGGTCGCCGGGACGAATGCGTTGACGGCCGACGTCACCGTGGACGGCTTCCCCGCCGGCTCGTTCCAGTCTTCGCTGACGCCGGTCATTACCTCGGCTGCCGCGACGGTGCCGGTGACCACCACTTCATTCACGATTAACGGCTTCGGTTTCAACCCGGGCGCGAACACGGTCACCTTGTTCGACAACGACGGGAACAGTTATGCGGCCACCGTGGTGGGCATACCGACCGAGACGTCCATGAACGTCACCGTCGGCAGCATCTCGGTCGCGGGCGACCTGTATGCCATTGTGACCACTCTTGGACAGAGCAGCGGCGCCGAAACCCAAATTGCCACGCTGGCCCCGACGATCAACGCCGGCCAAAATACGAATTTCGTTTCAACGACCTCCACCATCATCATTGCCGGGCACGGCTTCGATCCGAGCGGGACCAACGTGGTCGCGTTCTCGTCGCTGGGTGATCCGACGGTCAACACCGTGGTCGCGAATTCGACCACGCAGTTGACGGTGACCCTCTCCTCGCAGCCGACCGGACCGGGAGCCTTGTTTGCGACGGTCACGACCAACGGCGTGCCCAGCGCCTCGACGCAGGTGGCGACCGTGATCACGGCGCCGGTCTTCACCAGCGGCACGCCTGCGCCCTTCATCGAAGGTTCTTTCAATACTTTCACCGTGTCCGCCAGCGGTTCGCCGGCGCCGACGATCACTCTCACGGGCGGCACCTTGCCCAACGGGGTTAACTTCAGCGCCGGTACATTGTCGGGAACGCCGACTTCGGGCACGGGCGGAACCTACTCGCTGACCTTCACCGCCAGCAATACGGCCGGAAGCACGATGCAGACGTTCACGCTGACGGTCGATGAAGTGCCGACCTTCGCCAGCGCCAACAACAAGGCGTTTACCGCGGGAACGGCGGGCACATTCACCTTCGTCGCGGCCACCGGGTATCCCACGCCGGTCACGTTCAGCACCAGCCCCTTGCCTTCGGGCGTGACGCTGACCGGCGTCAACAATGCGACGCTGAGCGTCAGCAATACCGTGACGCAAGGGGTCTACACCTTCAGCGTGACCGCGACGAACTCGGCCGGCAGCACGACGCAGAATCCGTTTACGCTGACCATCAACCCGGCGCTGGCCCTGAGCCAGACGCCGCCGCTGCCCGGGGCGACCGTGACCGCGCCTTACAACCAGTCGATCACCGCCCTCAACGGCACGGGCGCCAACACGCTCGTCGTCAGCGCCGTCACCAATACCACCGGTTTGACGATCTCCGGCTCGGGCACCGGCACCGTCAGCATCACCGGCACGCCGTCTTCGGCGGGCACGGTGACGTTCACGGTCACGGCCACGGACTCGGTCGGCGCCACGACGCAAACCATCTATACGATCGCGGTCGCCGCGGATGTGACGCTGACCCCGAATAGTCTGCCCGCGGATACGTCCGGGGTTTTGTATAACCAGACCATCACGGCCTCCAACGGCACCGGCAACAAGTCGCTCGTGGTCAGCGGCCTCACCAACACCACCGGGCTGACCATTCCGATTTCGGGCAACAACTCGATCACCATCACGGGCACGCCCACGACAGGGTCGGCGACCTTTAAGGTGACCGCGACCGATCAGGCCGGCGCTTCGACCTCCACAATCTACACCATCACCGTCAACGGGGTCATCACCGGCACGGCGCTGACGGCCGAGGCGACGGCGAACACCAACTACGACCACACCATCACGATCAGCGGCGGCACGACGACCGGCGGGCTTTATAGCAGCATCACGATCACCGGCTTCAACGCCAACGGCACCGGGCTGACGGCCGGCGAGATCTCGACGAACCTGGCGGGCGTGGTCACGATCAATGGCACACCGACCAGCGCGGGCGCGGGCCCGGCGAGCTTCAACGTCAACGTGACCGACGCTGCGGGCGGCACCTTCGTGCAGAACTACCAGATCACCGTCAATCCGGCGCTCAGCATCACGGCGGCGCTGGCGACGGGCACGTCCGAGGGAGCTTACAGCAGCACCGCGACCGTCAGCGGCGGCACCACGCCTTTGACGGCGCTCAGCGTCAGCGGCTTCAGCGCGGGCACGACCGGATTCACGCAAGCGTCCAATATCTTGATCAACCTGGGGGCGGGGACCGTCACGCTCTCCGGCACGGCGGCGAATGCGGCGGTGACCGCGGTGACCTTCACGGTGAACGCGACGGACACGGCCGGGGCGACGCTGACGAAGTTCTACAGTGTCACGTTCAATCCGCCGCTGGGCCTGGCGCCGGGAGTTCTGCCCGAGGCCACGGCGGGGACGAACTACGACCACGTGGTCACGGTCAGCTCCGGCACGACGCCGTACACGTCGCTGACGGTCAGCGGTTTCAGCGCCAACGGCACCGGCTTGCTGCTAACCGAGATCCTGACGAACGCACCTGCGGGCACGTTCACCATCGACGGCACGCCGTCGGCCGCGGGCACGGCGACCTTCACGCTCAACGCGACCGACTCGGCCGGCGCCACGATCTCGCAGGGTTACAGCCTCGTGGTCAACTCGGCCATGAGCATCACGGCTTCGCTGCCGCAAGGCACGGCGGGCACCAGTTACAACCAGACGGCCACGATTTCGGGCGGTACCACGCCCTACACGAGCATCTTGATCAGCGGCTTCAGCAGCACCGGCGCGACGGGTTTGACGTCGGGCGCCATAAGCGCGAATGCCCTGGCCGGCACCGTCAATGTCAATGGCTCGCCGACGGGGGCCGGCTCGATCAGCTTCACCGCCACGGTCACCGACACGGCCGGGGCGACGCTGGTCAAGTCGTACACGATCACGTTCAACTCCGCGATCACGCTGGCGCCGTCGTCCTTGACACTGCCGAGCGGCACGGCGGGCTCAGCGTACAACGAGACGATCACGGCCTCGGGCGGCACCGGCGCCAAGACGCTCACCGTCAATCTCCTGTCGGATTCCGCGGGCCTGACCATCCCCGGCTCGGGCATCGGCTCGATCACCATCAACGGCACGCCGGTGCAGGGATCGGCAAGCTTCACGGTGACGGCCACCGACACCGCGGGCGCCTCGATCACCTCGGGCGTGTACACGATCAACGTGAACCCGTCGCTGTCCTTCAGCCAATCGTCGCCGCTCAATCCGACCACGGCCAATTTCCTCTACAGCAACGAGATCGACGTGACCGGCGGCACGGGGCCGTACACGGTCCTGTCGGTGACCCCCTTCACCTCCGGCGGCACCGGGCTGACGACGGGTGCGTTCTCGACCGACCTCGGCACGGGCCAGGTGTTCATCAACGGCACGCCGACCGCGGCGGGCACTGCGAACTTCACCATCAACGTTACGGATTCCGCGGGCGCCACCCTGTCGCAGAGCTTCTCGCTGACGGTGAACTCGGCGGTCGCTATCACCACGGCGTCGATCCCGAACTGGACCGCCGGCGCCAATGAATACTTCGAGACGATCAGCGCCACCGGCGGCACGGGCTTCTTGACGTTCAGCTCGTCCAACCTGCCGTCGTGGGCGTCGCTGGATTCCTTCGGCGATATCTCCGGCTTCCCGACCGCGGGCAATTACTCCATCCCGATCACGGCGACCGATACAGTCGGCGCCAGCGCGACCAAGATCTACAGCATCACGATCAATCAGCCGCTGCAGATCACGACGGCCACGCTGCCGACGAACTGGACGACGGGCACGCCTTACAACCAGACGATCAGCTTCACGGGCGGCACGAATCCGGTGACGTTCTCGGTCGTCGGCGGTTCGCTGCCGTTCGGGCTCAATCTGAACAGCAACGTGATTTCGGGCAACCCGGACTTTGCCGAACCGTTCGACTTCACGATCGAGGCCAGCGATCCGGCGGGCGCCGTCTCGACCGTCGAATATACGGGAACGATCAATTCGCCGGTGCAGATCACCAACTCGTCGCTGCTGCCGGCCACGGTGGGCGGGGCGTATACCGACTCGGTGCTGACGACGGGCGGCACTTTGCCCATCACGTTTGCCCAAACGAACGGCACGCCGCTCGCCTCGCTGGGCCTGAGCCTGAACACCTCCAGCGGCGCCATCACCGGCACGCCGACCGTGAACGGGATTTTCTCGATCACGGTGACCGCCAGCGACGCGCTGTCGGGCGAAGGTTCGCCGACGTCCACGCAGACCTACTCGTTGGACATCTCCGCCGCCCCGGTCGTGCCCTTCGAGACCCTGGCCAGCTGGACCGACCAGCTGCCTGGGTATAGCCAGACGCTGACGGCGACCGGCGGCTCCTTGCCGGTCAGCTTCAGCCTGGCCAACGGCTCGGGCCCCTTGCCCAACGGCCTGACGCTCGACAGCAGCGGGAACATCACCGGGCAGCCGTTCACCGGCGTCAGCTCGGCGACCACGTTTGACTTCTCCGTCGTCGTGACCGATGCCAACGGCGTGGTGAGCGGGTCGCAACCGCTCTCGATCACCATCAATCCGGTGGTGACGTTGTCGCCGACGACGCTGCCGAACTGGACGGTCAATCAGCCCAATTACGGCTTCGGCGGGGCGTTTGTCTTAGCCACGGGCGGCACGGGTTCGCTGCAGTACTTCGTGACGAGCGGCCAGCTGCCGGCGGGCCTCAGCCTGATTCAGTCCACGGGCCAAATCATCGGCACGCCGACGCAGGCGGGCAACTCCGACTTCTTCATCACGGCCGAGGACACGACCGTCGAGACCCAGGGCCTGGTGCCGGGCGTCAACAGCGCCTCGGAAGAATTCAACGTGACGATTGCCACGGCGATCACGATCTCGACGACGTCGCTGGCCGACTGGACCGAAAACAATCCAGGGTACAACCAGCAAGTGGTGGCCAACGGCGGCACGCCGGGCGGCACTTACACCTGGTTCTTCGGCACCGGCACGCCCCCGACCGGCTTGGGCATCAATCCCTCGACGGGCCAGATCACCGGCACGCCGACGGCCATCGGCCCCTTCACGTTCACGGTTGTGGCCGAGGATTCGACCGGGGCCACGGGCACGTCCGGCAACTTCACGGTGAACATCAACTCGCCGGTCAATCTGGCGACGCAGACGCTACCCAACTGGACGCTGAACACGCCGGGTTACAACTCGTCGTTCGGCGGCTCGGGCGGCACCGGGGCGCTGACCTACAGCTTCACCGGCAGCCTGCCGCTGGGCCTGACGCTGAACACCAGCGCCGGCACGCTCACGGGCACGCCGCTCGCCACGGGCACCTCGACCTTCACCATCACCGCCACGGATACGGTCGGCGCCACGGCCTCGACGCAGTACACCGTGACCATCAATCCGGCGCTGTCGTTCATCACGCTGACGCTGCCGTCGTCCACGATCAACCTCGGTTACAGCCAGCAGCTTGTGACCAGCGGCGGCACCGGCACGGTTGTCTTCGGCATCACGAGCGGGGCGCTGCCGAACGGCGTGACAATGACCTCGACCGGTCTCATCAACGGCTCGCCGACGCAATCGGGCAATTTCAACTTCACGGTCACCGCGACCGATGAAATCGGCGCCACCCTGGCCGAATCGTACACGCTGACGATCAATCCGGCGGTGACGGTGACCACGGTGTCGCTGGCGAGCTGGACGGCGAACCTGTCCACGTCGCCTTCGACGATCACGGGCCAGTACCTGCAAACCCTGGCGGCGACGGGCGGCACGGCGCCGCTGACGTTCGCCCTGGCCGCGGGTTCCGGCCCGCTGCCGGCCGGGTTGTCCATCACCAGCGCCGGCGTGATCTCCGGCATTCCGACGGCTCCCGGTGTGTACAGCATTCAGGTCCAGGCGACCGATTCGCTGGGCGCCCAAAGCAACCCGGTGTCGCTGACGATCACCATCAACGCGCAGCCGTCGATCAACACAGTGACGCTGCCCGACTGGACGCAGGGCGCCACGGGCTACAACCAGACGCTGTCCACCTCGGGCGGCACCGGTGCGCTCACGTTCGCGATCAGCGCCGGCAGCCTGCCGGCCGGCATGAATCTGAACACGACCACGGGCAAGATCTCCGGCATCCCGAGCGTGGCGGGCCCGGCCGACGTCTTCATCACGGCCACCGATACGCTCGGCGCCGTCAGCACCCCCGTCGAATACCAGTTCACCATCAACCCGTCCATCACGCTCAG
>Ga0182024_10007992_pt1 | contig 22562 bp, 17 predicted proteins | sample P32metaG_FD_120480 | JGI IMG/M metagenome (GOLD analysis project Ga0182024, IMG submission 120480) | Permafrost microbial communities from Stordalen Mire, Sweden - P3-2 metaG (Illumina Assembly) | ecosystem: Environmental > Terrestrial > Soil > Wetlands > Permafrost | place: Sweden: Stordalen... | reverse complement strand
GCAATGGTGCCCAGACAGAGCCGCATGATGTTGAGCATCGCTCAGGTGTAACATCACAACGAGAAGAAACGAACCGTCGTAAGCCCTTGATTTCAAAGCCGAGCAGGGTTTTGGCGAGCCACAACATATACCAAAATTGCATTTAAGCATCGGAATCCTGCATTTGTGATAGGCACCATCAGGACTGTTCGGCATCAAACGATATAAGCTCGCTGACTGCGATGAGCCCGTGAGAGCAACAGCCGAGCCACGGGGATTTTGCGGGGGCATCGAAATCCGTCCGATCGTCCGAAAACGGCGCCGTCGGCAGCTTTGTCCCTAATATAGTGCACTTCTCGGGCCGCGCCGAGCACTACACACGGATGTTCATTCAGGGGAGCTTTTCGAAGAATTCTTCCGCCGGTTTTCCGGCTGTGAGGTGGTCGATGAAGTTTACCCCCATCTGATGCCACGTCGCTCTTCCCGTTGCGACCATGGTTTCGTAGCTTTTGGATTTGGTGTAATTTCTGACTCGGTAGCAAGGATTTGCGTTGGAGGGCGAGCCAAAATATCACGATTCCGAGACCTTGCAGCTAAACTATTAACCAGTCATGCGGAGAATTCCTGACACGAGAGGCATCAGCATTAACCAACATTCCAATCTGCATCAACGTCTCGTCGCCCGCTTTTTCCTCATTTGTTGCTTGCTCCAGTCGGGCTATGGCCTCGTTGAAGCCAAGAACTCGAGCGAGTGCGCAGAGCGAACGATACAGGGCGAACTTATGATGATGCACTTCACTTCCAAAAATGATGAGCGCTGAATCGAGTAAGGGCGACCGATCAATGTTTTTAATTAGCTTCTCAGTTTCATTGGAGATGCCCTTGAAGGCATGGTCAGGTTCCTCTGTCGGTAGGCGATTAAGAGATGCGAAAATTCGATCGAGACAATCCAAATGAGCCGCGCTTTTCTCCAAATCGAATTTGAACGCGCTCTGTACCTGCGGTGAGAATGCAGCATCGATCATTTTCGGCAATCCCTTTATGAGCCGACGTTCGCAGTCGTACACAATTTCAAGGTCGCGCTCGAAAAGGTCCTGCAGCTTGAGAATTATCATGGCAATTATCCACGCTTTCGGGGCACTCTCTTCATTTCTGGCAACCACACCGTGCTGGTCTTCAACGCGAGCGAACCCACACGAAAAGTTTTTCTGAGGGCCACGCTGCTTGTTTCCGCAACTGCGTGAGCGGTACTTTCCGTCATGCTGATTCAGCCGGCGCGAAATCGTCTGTGGAAATCAAGGACAACTAACCGCGCTTGATTTGTGTCTGGGCACTCAAAGCGATCTTCCAGCCATCGCCCTTATTTACGAACACTCGCATCACCCAAGTTCTCGGCTTCGCGCTGTTCGGCCCTTGGAAACACTGCTGCACAACTACATTGCCGAAATCAAACATGCGCATCGAAATGACGGGTTCACCCGGATCGCCGCCGTGTTCGCCGTAAAGCTGTCTTTGCCTACCTAATTGAACAACGTGCTGAAGCTTCGGCAAGTCCAATGCTGGCGTAAGGGTTTCATGGTCGTCATCAGCATGCGCGGCCCAGTCTTCCGGGTTCGGATGCCATTCCGCGTTCTTCAGACGAAACCACGCATCCATGGCGCCCTTTTGTGCCGCATTCTCTGGATTATAGGGCAACGTGCGACACGGGTTTTCGCAATCCGCATCTGGATGGCTTGGCGCTTTCGGAACCGCTGTATTCTCGGCTCTCTCCGCTGGAATGGGGATATCCAGGAACGCGAACGCCTGCCATCCGCCACCCTTGTGAAGCACCCAAATATGCGCAAAGCGCTCGTTGTGGTGCATCCCCAGAACGCGCTCGACCCGACCAAGAAGGTCGACGGTCCGCACATCGACCGCCCCTTCGTTGTTGCTCGCCAGCGATCCCAGGTCCTTGAGTACGTCCGCCTTGGTATTTATTTTTCCGCCCGACTCAACCCACTGGAAATTATCATCTAGCAGAGTTGCGACTGTCTCCTGATCGCCCTTCGCAAGGGCCTCACTGAAAGTGTGTTCTGCCTGAGAGTAAACGTGGCCCTCGTCGGCCGGCATGGCTTTGGCCGCTGGCGTGGCGACTCCGGCGCACACAGATAAGAAAACTATAAGCCCATGCGCAAAAGAGCATCTCATTATTTAATCTCCCTTTCGTTCACAGGCTCTCCTGATACCCAGGATTCCCGATTCTAACGCGATTGGTGAGATTTACTCTGATCGATAGAAAAACCGGAAAGGCGGACAGCCGATCGGTTCACGCTGTCAGACGATCAGTGCTTCAGTTCGATGCAACGACACTTGCAGAACCCGCAATACAAAATCTCTGTCCACTCAGTAATGAGGCGCCATTGTCGTCAGTTTGGAAACATCCGGATATAGTACGCCAACCGCCTGTTTGTCCGAATCTGCGGACCGTGTCGTATACCAGATTGCGCCATCACGTGTAATTTCGATCTTAGGCATGTCGGTCCGCTGTGGACTCGGATAGTAAGAAAACTTCTGAGTTTTCGGCTCGAATTTGACAAGCGCACCACCCTGCCCTGAGTCGCTGATCCACAGGTTGTCATCCTTATCCGGCTGAATGTCGTACGGCCATCCGAATTTTACAGGCATCTCGTATTCGGTGATCTTCGTTGTTAGTGGGTCAAGCTTGCCGATAATCCCATTGCCATCCAGCGCGTACCACACGGTTCCCTTATGATCGACAGAAAGACGCCGCATCGTACACGGCCTGGACAGCGGTGAGTACTCGATAAACTGCTGGTTGTCCGGATCAAATTTCACCACCTTGCAACGACTCCACTCTGCCATCCAGAGCTTGTCGTTCTTATCGAGCACCAGAGCGTACGGGAATGAGTAACGCGTCGGAACCTTGTACAGTGTTATCTTCTTTGTCTCGCGATCCCATTCTCCGATTTCGTCGGAATAGCTGGCAGTGAACCACACATTATCCTTCGAATCGACTACCGGCGTATGGCCATGGCTCTGCTTGTTCGTCTCATGAATTCCGAAATTGTACATTGTCATTTCGCCCGTCGAAGCGTCCACCTCTCCAAGCGCAACGTTCGATGTGAACCACATGTGTCCTTCGTGGTCCATCGTCAGTCCGTGCGGTTGTGCCAGTCGGTCGGGAACCGCATAATCGGTGAATGTCGCCGTTCGGGGATCGAGTTTTCCCACCTGCAATCCGATTCTGTCGACATACCAAATATTTCCCTGGTTATCAAAATGCGAGTCATGCAGGCCGCGGCGTCCGCGCGAAAGCGACGGCAGGTGATACTCTACGTACATCGACTTTCCCACCACTTGCTCGTCCACGGGCATTTCGGGAGTCTGAAGCCCGCGAAGAGTGCTGTCGGGGCCATAGTTCTTCAGCAAATAGGCCACCAGGTTCTTGCGCTCCTGCGGAGTAAATGTGCCGGGGAGAATCCTGCCGGGAATCGTTGCGCTCGTATCGCTCATCAGATCGATCGCCGCATTCCACTGCGATTCGTCCCATTGGTGGCCCGGGATGAAGTCCGGGCCATGGCAATGCATGCACGTTCTCTCGATCAATTCTCTTCCTTCACCCGCGGGGTATAAATCGTCGTAGGCTGACAACGGCACATTTTTCAACTGCAGGGGACGTATGCCCTGAGCACCGTGCAACGGGCCTTCCTGAAGCGTAAAATCCGCGGTGGCGTTTGCTCCGGTCTTTATAGTTATGCTCTGCGGGTCTCCGCCAGCAAAGCCGTTTTTGCTCACGCTGACGTCGTAAGTGCCCGGGAACAGGTTGACGAAGCGATATCGTCCATCCACGGTGTAAACCATGAACACGACGTGATTATCCCGGTTCGTGGCGTACACCTGGGCGGCCTTGAATTCTTTCGTCGCCTTAACCGCGCCAGACAGCGTTCCCGTTCCGGCAATCGGAACCGGGGATGTTGCTTTGGTGTTGCGAGCCTCACCGTGCAAGTACGGTTGTGTCACAAATAGTAAGACTGCTATCGCTACGCCAAAAACTGCCGGTGCAGAAGAGATCTTCTTGTCCATGGCTTTACCCCTCCGAAATCAACAGTGCCGCTCGATTTCTGACCTTTATTCAGCACTTAGGTTCACGCGCCTAAACCTTACTTCCTCGTGCCTTGAATCACGCGCAGGTTGCATCGAAGAAGACAGGAACTACTACTTGTTTCCCTCGGTTGCAGTTTTCTGATATTCCAAAAATGTGTCGTTATCTTCACAGATGTATTCAACGATATTCCACCCCGCCTTCAGAGTAAGGATTCGTTTTGTCGTTAACGTCGTGGTATAAGCCTTGGGATCCTCGAGATTTATGTCATCCTCCATTGTCTGATGGTCTATGCGCCGGATGCGCTCGATCACGTGCAGCGCGTCGGAATGGGGATGGCCCTCGTTGTCGATCCATGTCTTGTCATTAAACCCGTTTGTATCGATGACAAAAGAATCGCCTTGCCACTTTCCAATTGAATCACCCATCCACGTAGGAGTGAGATTCTGGTGTGGCCTTCCATCGGTAAAAATCTGGCGCACGTAATGATCGTACTCGAAGAACATGATCACACGACCGGGGATTTGCACAATTTCCATCGGAAAAGTCATCATATAGATTGAAGGGACGCCCGGTGGCAGACACTTTGCGATTGGGTCCGTCGAAAGGACCGAGGAGACCTCGTTGGGGCCATGGGTGGGGCTGTTAGCTTTGAATTTCGTCTCAGCCCAAGGTGTCATAGGAAGGTCTTTAAGACGGTTGCCCTGGGAGTCGAACCATTGGATGCTAACAGCTGACGCCTGTATCCAAACCCCTGACAAATCCTGTGCGGATATTGTTGGCTTGTCTGAGAGCGTCGCCGAGTGCTCTGTATCCTGGGCCGGAAGGAGCGGAGAGAACCCGAGAATTATCATCAGCACAATCCGAACTCTAGACCATTTCATGTGAAACTGCTCCTTCGGTAATGACCATGCTAAAGCTCTTCAAGAAATCATCGTTCCCGGCATCTCTTGACCATTGGCCAACACGATTTTTTTTATTTGCATAGCGTGTGAACCGTTTTTAGCAGGTGAGCCAATCACCGTGATCTGGTCCCCTGGTTTCACAGTATCCTTCGTCCAGCCAGCGCGTCTTGAAAGAAGCCCAGGGCTTGGGAGCTCGCCTTGCCATTCTTCGGCCTTGCCCTGCTCGTTTTGCACTGTAAATTTTATGAAGGAATGAGGATTTATGAACAAGAAATCGGTAACTGTCACGCGCAAAGTTACTTGGTTTTTCAGATCGTAGTCGGAGTTACCATGATGGCCGAGCGCAGGAGCTGAAGCCAAAAGAAGACCAATGACCATAGCAAAACAAGTCGTCCACCCGGCTCTCATTTAAGACCTCCAGATGTTCTTGCAAGCCATTTTGAGTCTGTCATGCTTAATTGGCGGCCAAATCACGCCGGCTGTGCCGCAGAAGTCTCCGCGCTAAAAGCGCTCAAAACGCGCTGCGGTGTGAAAGGAATCTCGCGAAGGCGCACTCCAACCGCATCGAAGATCGCATTTGCAATCGCAGCCGGCACCGGAATGATTCCCGCCTCGCCCGCGCCGAGAGCAGGCATCTCCGGTTGATTGATCAGTACAATGTCGATGTCGGGAATTTCTTTGAATTTAATTATGGGGTAGCTTGCCCAGTCGAGGCTCCGAATTCCGGACTCATCAAATAGAACTTCCTCCATCAGTGTTCGGCTCACTCCCTGGATGACATTCCCTTCAATCTGGTTCTGTAACCCGTTAGGATTCACTATAAGTCCACGATCATGCGCCATCGTGACCCGCGTGACCGCGACATGCCCGCTCGTCTTATCGACCTCAACTTCAGCCACGGCTATAATAATGGCGTTGTCTCGATTGGCGACCGCTACGCCTCGCCCTGTTGCTTTGGATCCCGTAGAGGGGGGGGCGGGTGACGGGCGCGTTTGCCACGCGGTCTTTTTTGCCGCCGCAAGCAAAGCCTCGACCGTCCGCTTGTCCGTCAAGTGTCGGAGCCGGAACTGGACCGGATCAACTCCCAAATAAGACGCGATATCATCGATGTGGGACTCGCTCGCGAAGCAGCGGGCCGGCTCCCCCGGTGCACGCAACGGGCTCGTTCTCAAAGGCATTGGATCGGGTTGGCTCAAGGGAATACCTACCGCCACAATCCTCTGATTGTCGAAATTGTAGATTTCGCCGCCTGCTCTGATTGGCGATGAACCGTTCTGATTTCCATCATTGATGGACGGAAAGCCGATTTGCCTGGCCGCCAGCAAAGGGTTTCCAAGTCCTTCTGTCCAAGGAAAGCTTCGATCCTGATAATCCCATGCTGTGACTTTTCCTTGTGCATCGATAGCAGCCCTCACCGTCAGGAGCTGGGCCGGCCCTTTGGATTCCCATCCGTGCTCATCTTCCCGCGTCCATTGGACGCGTACAGGCTTTCCCACGGCGCGAGACATAAGCGCAGCATCTTCCGGGGCATCGTCAAATTCTAACCGGCCATAACATCCAGAACACTCTCGATAGATTACCCGCACGCCCTTCTCTGGCAGTGCTAGCAAATCTGCCACTCCCTTTCGTGTAAAGAACAATCCTTGCGTGCCAGCCCAGATGGTCGCCTTACTGTCACTAACATCGGCAACGGCACAGGAGGGAGCCAGCATGCCATGTAATTGGAAAGGCCACCGGTAGGTGGATTGAACCGTTTTATTCGCCTGAGCAAACGCAGAATCCAAATCTCCCCTATTGACAGCAACTTGTTCTCGGAAGCTTTTCATATCCTTCAATTGCGAGTAGACCTCCTCCCGGCCGGCCGGAAGCTTTGTCACTGGAGTCGACCAGGTCACCTTGAGCTTCCGGGCCGCCTGGATGGCGGCCCATTCGGTGCTGGCGACAACTCCCACAAAGTTTCCTTGCTTCACGACCTTAACCACACCCGGAATCTGCGCTAGGGAGCTTTCGTCGACGTCCAGCGGCTTAGAACTCACCACCGCGGGACGAACGACGCGACCGTGGAGCATCCCTGGAATTCGGACATCCTGCGTATACGTAAACTCCCCTGTAAATTTGGGTGGAAGATCAATACGAGGAACCGAAGTGCCCACGATCTTGTAGTCCTTCGGATCTTTTGCCTTTAACTCCGGAGCCACTTTCAGTGCATAGCCGGTGCCAGTTGCAGTTATCTTTAGGTTGAAGCGCCTTCCCCCGATGAGGTCGCCGTAAGAAACCTGCCTTGAAGGATCGTCGATCACACTTACGACGCCATTCGTGACCGTGAGCTTTTCGACTGGAGCTTCAAGACGCACCGAGGCTAGTTTGAAAAGTTGTTGACGTGCTGCTGCCGCGGCTTGACGTAGTTGCGGACCTCCGCGCTCCAGCGTTCTGCTAGCAACCGTAGCAGCCTGGTCAATCGTTGTGGCAGTGTCACCCGTCACCATTTTAATTTTGTTAAATGGTACGTCTAGCTCATCCGCCAGGATCTGAGATAACGCTGTCACCACACCGGTTCCTAGATCGACCTTACTGGTGAAGACTGTAATCGTCCCGTCCTGACCGACAGCAATCCAGGAGTCAAGAGATGTGGCTTCGGGTTCGCCGCCATCGGAAGCTTCGGATTGGCCGAAAGCCGAAATTAAGCGGCCAGAAAACGTGAAACTCACGATTAGCGCGCCACTTTCCTTAACGAACTGCCTGCGAGAGGTTTTCTTAAAGTGCATGACGGAGACTCCTGATCACGCTTTCTGGCTTGCGGCCCGTTTGACCGCGCGAATCACCCGCAGATGACTGCCGCAAGGGCAAAGATTACCGATGAGAGCCAGCTTAATCTCGGAATCGGTTGGATTAGGAAGTTTGTCGAGGAGGAACTTGGCGGTCATAATCATCCCGTTCATGCAATATCCACATTGGGCCGCCTGCTCTTCGATGAAGGCCCTTTGGAGACGGTGAGGATAAGCGACGCTTCCCAATCCCTCCAGGGTTGTGATATTTCGGTTTTGCGAAGCGCCGACGGGAAGGGACAGGATTGAATAGGTTTGTTGTCCATTATTACTGTGCGGGCGCCGCATTGGGAAAGACCACGACCAAACCGCGGTCCGTTTAGTCCCGGTTCGTTGCGTAGAATATAAAGAAGTGGCGTGCTCGGATCAGCGTCATTGAGGTGCGACGGGTTGTTCACCTTAAGAGCGATTCGTGACATGATGAATTTCCTGTCCCGATAATTCGAAGGCTTCCTTTCTTTAATACGGTCGGGCAACGATTCCGGTTACGCGGAGATGTGAAAAGGACTGTCTCGCGCGGGATACTGTACTACTTCACTCCGTATTGCTCAATATGACAATCTCAACCGCGGCATGACAGCATGAAAAGGATGATTGGTAATGGACGTTGGTTTATAGAGAACTTGACAGGATTTGTTCGTCCCCAACATGATCCCATCGTCCGCTTTGAAGCGCGCTCGCTCACGTGGACGGTACCCGCCCTTCAGGTAAATTGCCGACGCGCCGGGCTTTCGTTTTTCGCAATGCCTGCGATCGTGTAAACTTCAAAATAGCGAATTTGAGGGGCTAATTTTGTGTCTACGAATCCGTTTGGGTCTCAAGCCTTCGATAATGGGAACCAATATAGGTGCGAAAAGAATGGCGTACGCGAGAGCAAGCATTGAAACGACCTCGGGGAAAATTAACTTGACACCATAAATGACGAGGGTAGATAACCTTGGGCTGTGAGTGGTTTGCAGAGCTCTCCCGGTCCTGCCAGTTGAACATAAATGCGCAATCGGGCGCACAAGCAGTTCGTGCGCCAGGTCACCAGATTACGAATGGTTACTTTCATTCTTGAAGTCTGCGAATCGAACAGAACGCGCCTACCCGACAGCGCTGCATCCACGCGTACACATTCTGAATGAGAGGCGTGATCGTATCACGTGCAGAACTCAAGCAATCCGGTCGGAGCGTCTTAGCGCTGGGTTTCGAGTAGGAAAGAGGAGGAAGAGATGCATTTTCTCAATAGAGTACTAATTCTGACAGCTTTGTCGTCGTTTATGGCGTCGATCTGTGTGGCGACTACCGTCTCAGGTACGGTAAAGGGCTCCGATGGAGCCCCTTTTAAAGGGGCATTTATTCAGGCTCAAAATACGCAAACCAAGATCACTGTGAATGTGTTGTCCGATCGAAACGGACGATACGAGGTGCAGAATCTCCCGCCCGGAAAATATGATCTGCATATCAGGGCGATCGGTTATAAGAGCGATCCTCGTCTGGGTGTGATCCTGAAAGCCGGTCAAGCTGTCAGCTTTGATTGGAATCTTGAGAACGGAACTGTGCGCTGGAGCGATCTAACCCTCTATCAAGGTAAGCAGCTACTCCCCGAAGGCAAGGGCAAGGAAGTCCTTTCGATGAACTGTTTTGTGTGCCATGGATTTCAGACGAGAATGGCTGCAGCCACTCGGGACGAGGTTGGCTGGCGGGATAGAGTAGATTACATGCGCGAAGCTATGCATGCCCAACTTAGAAATTTCAGCGACGAATCGGAAAATGAGTTAGTTGCTTATTTGGCTGCTGTTTTCGGACCGAATTCAACCCTGGCACGCTCCCCGGCGGACCTGCCGCGCTATAAGGAATTGGAGCGCACATTCAGTGATGAAGCCATGAACGTCGTGTATGTAGAGTACGATTTACCTGCCCCCACTCGTGCAGCTTGGAGTGCCGCTCCTGACAGGAGTGGCGCCCTGTGGATTCCCTATTACGGAAGAGGCAACAAGATAGCGAGGCTAGATCCAGAAACTGGCGAGCTTCAGGAATATTCTGTACCAGAACAAGATCCCGCTGGCGTTCACTCGGCCGTCCCAGCTGACGACGGAAATGTTTGGTTCACTGAGTTTTTCCTCAATAAAGTTGGGAAATTCGATCCCAAGACCAAGCGTATGACCACGTATCAAGACAATGATGACGAGACTCCTCATCCATCAAAGCACACCGTACGCATTGATCCACAAGGGAATCTTTGGACAACGGGTAGTCCGATAACGCGTTTTGACCCCAAATCAGGTGAATTCAAACACTTCAAGGAGGTTCCTTCGGCTTATGGCATCGCCGTTGATAAGGACGGGAACATGTGGTTTGCTGTCCTAAGAAAGGATGGAAAGATTGGAAGGGTGAATACAAAGACTGGGAAGGTGAACCAGTGGTCTCCGCCGACACAGGGCACGCCACAACGGATTCAAGTGGCGGCTGATGGCATGGTGTGGTTTGGCGAAAACCCGATTTTCCCCCCTCCCGGCGAGCCGGGGGGCGGCAAACTCGGTCGATTTGATCCGCAGACCGAAACATTTAAGGAATATACGCTACCAGGTCCGAGCGCAAGTCCCTATGCTGTTGGCATCGACAAAGAAGGCAAGATTTGGTACGCATCAACCGATCTGGACACCATAGGCCGATTGGATCCGACGACGGGTCACGTCATCGAGTATCCTTTTCCTCATTCAGAGAACATTTCGAGAGAGTTCTTTTTAGACTCACAGGGCAGAATGTGGTACACGTCTCCTATGAACAACAAAGTTGGCTATTTCTACCTGGCTGCGCCCGTGTCGCTTGCGGTGCACTAACCGTAGTCTAGATGCCAAAGCCGATGCGCTACTCGCGGCGCACGATCGTCATTAAACCTGCCATACAAATGCAACGGCATTCAGGCGCCGGCCGCCGCAGGCTCGAGACGTGCACGTCTGGGAATCCACTTCCACTCGCTGTAATTCTTCCAGACTCAATGTGACTGTTTCCCTGTTCATGGGATGGCTTATTTCACATGCGGTCCTCAGGGAGAGGTTATGGAGCTAAGACAAGTTAAAACATATTGCGCTTGACAAATATTTTAGACTGTTATAAATGCTGCATGAGGTCCGCAGGCTTACAAGTGTTCCCTGAGGATGTTGCGCTTGCGTCGGCGTTTACGGCTGTTTTTTCTACGATCAAATATTTCAAGTAAGGGAATTTGTGGTAGCGATCTTCCCAGGATGGAGAAATCAATGACTATGACGAGGCAGACGACTCGGCGGCGATTTTTGGAACTGGCGGGCGGCAGCGCGGGCTTGGCGATCGCAGCGGGCGCATTGGGCCAGCGCTCGGACGCGAAAGAGCGTGGCCAGTCCGACGCTGGGGGCCTGAATCTTCTGACCGATCCGCGGTTTCGGGTGGGAGCCGAGCGTCGGATGCAGCAATTCATTCGTCGCGGTGCGGATCCGACCGAAGCCGAAGCGATCTTCCGGCGTCTGCCGGATTTAGAGGCGACGCGCTGGGTGGCTGAGTGGACGCGGCTGGCTGAGCCCTGGGAGGAAAAAGCTCGGCAACTCGAAAAACAGGGTAACAGCGCAGAGGCGGCGAATGCGTATAATAAGGCCTGCGCTTATTACAGCATTGCGAAATTTCCTGTGCCTAATCACCCCGCAAAGCAGGCTGCCTACCAGAAGTGCACCGAGATGTATTTGAAGGCGTCGCCCTATTTCGATCCACCCGCGGAGCGCGTAGCGATTCCCTTCGAGGGAAAAGAAATTATCGGATATCTGCGAAAACCCGCAGGTGTATCGAAGCCACCGGTTCTTATCGCGACCGGCGGGATTGATGTTTACAACGAGGATCGGGATACGACCGATTTTCTGAAGGTGGGACAGGCGACCTTCTCGATGGACATGCCGGGGGCAGGGCAATGCCCTGTTTGGTTCGCTCCTGGATCCGAGCGTCTATATACGACAGTCATCGATTATTTGTCGACTCGATCAGATCTCGATGGGCGACGCATGGGAATGATGGCCCGCAGCTATGGTGGATATTGGGCAGCCAAGATGGCTTACATCGAGAAAAACCGGCTTCGAGCGGCCGCGGACCTCAGCGGACCAACCCATTACACGTTTCAGGAACCGTGGTTGAAAGGCCTGCTAAACGACAAGCTTTATCTCTGGCCAGTCACAGATTCCATAATTTACGCACATCATGTGAAGGATTTCGACGAGCTGCTGACGAATGCACCCACGTTATCCCTTATGACGCAGGGCTTGCTGGACAAACCGTCCTCCCCGCTTCTTTTCGTGGACGGGATTAAGGATGCTTGGATCACCATCGAGGATGGCTATCTTCTGATGGAAACTGGTGACCCAAAATGTATGCGTGTTTACCCCAACGGGGGCCACGGTGGCGGGGACCCGAACAGTGGGAAGATGGTGGCGAACTGGCTTAACTACCACCTGAGAGCGTGAATTAAAGGAAAGCACTGGGAGCGGAGAGTTCTCCTCTAAGAGCCCGTCGGATTTCGGAGGGAGACGAGTATCTATATTTCGTGTTCTACAATCCGCTCATGCCCCAGAGAGACCCTGAGGGGATTGTGCAGGCGGGCGCCTTCATTTCGCTTACCGTCTTGGCGGGAGGGGTATTCCGCTTCTCACGTGTCAGCGCCGATCTTGCCTATTCGCCGCCAGTTCTGTGGCAGATTGGAGCCATAGACAATGCACTACTTGCGGTATGTGAGAATTCCCCCGGGTGTTCACTGCTCTACGGACGTTGTGCTGTGCCGCGGGCAGCATGTTGCGTGGGCCTTTCCAGTTCAAGATGCTTGACAATTGCAGTAGCTGCACTACGATATGCCAGCATACCGGATGGAGGGAGAGCTTCTTCACCTTGAAAACGTTCGTACTCAATAGCGGTCATCAAGGCACATAATGTTGCGAGAAAGAAGCGCCTGATCTAGGTAAACGCCAGCCGGAGGTAGACACCATGGAGAGAATCGGTCGACGCGGGTTTCTAGAAAGTATAGTGGGACTTGGCGCCGCAGGCCTGATCACGTCTTCCGGTTTGGATGCGCGCGCCCAACAAGCCGGCGCTGAAGGGGGGCGCCCCTCAGGCAAACTACCCGCCCGCGGGGAATTCATCATTCGCAATGGCTACATCCTAACGATGGACCCGGTACTTGGCGATATATCCAACGGCGATGTTCACGTGAAAAACGGCGAAATCCTGGCCGTAGGGAAGAACGTTAAAGCTCCCGGTGCCACGGTAATCGACGGGCACAAAATGATTGTCATTCCTGGCCTGATCGAGACGCACTGGCACATGTGGACGACGCTTCAACGCGGCTTATCTGGAGACCGGGCCGTGGGAAAAACTCCGGGTGATTCCGAGCCTCGCGACGACATTGAAAAGGAATGGCCCGTTAATTACGGATATTTCCCAATGTCGGGGGCTTACGGCAAAGCTATGCTCCCCGACGACATGTATTGGGGGACCTTATTGGGCGCAACTGAGGCAGTGTATTCGGGAATGACGACGGTGCATGACTGGTGCCATAATGTCCGTAGTCACGATCATGCAGTGGCCGATATGCGCGCGCTCAAGGATGTGGGTATACGCGCAAGGTGGTCTTACGGGCCTTACCGGGGGATGCCAGCCGGGACCGGAATCGATTTCGCCGATGTTGAACGGCTACACCGAGAGTGGGCGAACTATTCAAATGATGGCTTGATTTCTCTGGGACTCTCACTATCTGGGGCAACGTCGCCAGAAGCCCTTGCACGGTCGCAGAAGGAGGTTGAGACTGCGCGCAGGTTAGGCCTACCGATGGCAGCGCACGTAGCCGATTCCGACGATGCCAAACCAGGGCAGCTTGAAGCGCTTGCCAAGGCTAACTTTCTTGGCAAGGATTTGCTGCTCTCACACATGCTTGGAACGACTCCTGCCGAAATAGAGATGGCGTCAGCGGCGGGTTGCCCAATAAGCGTATCCCCCGGAACGGAGTTGCGCATCGGGTTCGGAACGACCAAGACGGCGGAATTCCTCGATTCAGGGGCGGTCGTCAGTGTGTCAATAGACTGTACACCCCTTATAGGTAACGTCAATCTATTCGGCATTCTAAAGCTCATGCGGAATGCTGCAAACGGGAAAGCTCATGATGAATTCAAGATTTCGGCGCGACGCGCGCTCGAAATTGGAACTATCAACGGAGCACGCTCTCTTGGAATTGACAACCTTGTCGGCTCGCTGAAACCGGGAAAGCGCGCAGACTTGGTCATGGTGGCAACGAATCATCTCACGATGGGTCTTTTTACTGATCCGACTCACATGCTGGTCGAATCAACCGAGGAAGCGGATGTGGATACGGTCATTGTGGATGGCCGCATTCTCAAACGCGGCGGCAAACTTACCGCGCTCGTGCCCGAGCAAATCATCGCCGGTGCTTCCGGTTCGCTGGACGGTGTCCGTAAGCGTATAGGTACAGCTTGATTCGCGACCAAGGTAGATAACCGCCGCTAGATGCTGATGATCCGGGCCAGCCTGGAGCTGAACGCTCGGCCGAATTCGGCGGCCGACTACCGTGGTGGCACCGATGGCAAGGATTACACAAGGTGATCAGGTTTTCCTCCACATCATCACCAAGAGAACCCCGGGAGCGGACGTGGTGAACCTCGAGATTCTGCAGTGATCCGCATTGCCGAAGAAGCGTGAAAATTCTGTAGTCAGTTCAGCCGAGGGGGCTAATCGCTATTTTTGGAAGTTCCGGAAGAGACAGTGACACCCACCGGCTCTTGTTTGGCTAGGGACGACCCCAGAAACTCCAATGCGGCCTTGTCAAAGTCATGACGCGCCTCGGCTGTATCTCCAAACTCTATAAGTACGTCATGTTCCGCATCAGCGGTTGGCCATCTCGGTAACCCCGGTCCGTTTGGGTTTCCTGTTTTTGCAAAGTTCACCCAATAGGACGATATCGTGTCGGCGAGCTTACGGTCTATGTCAGCCCACAGATAAGGCCGCGCATCCAGATTTTCAAAGACGTACTCGATTTCCGCCGAATGATATGCGCCCAGGTCATGTCGAGCTTGTTCGCGGAACGTTTCATTCGGAATTGGAGGTTTATGGCTGAAGTAATACCTGAATGCCTTCACCTTTCCGTTGTGAGTCATCAGATTTGACAGCGTTCTCGCCTGGAAAGCAACCTGATCGCGCCAAAGCAGGTAGTTTGACTCTATGGCTTGCGCATCGGAATTCGCCGGGAACAGTTTCAAGAAGGTATCCGCGCGTTCACCGTACTGGAGTCGCGCTTGCTCAATGAAAGCTGTGGCGGAAGCCGGAGGTCGTCCGAGCAACGTTCCCTCGTCACCATTTGAACCCACGAGTATGGGAACCTGGTTTTGCTCGCCACGGCTAAAGATCGTGTACGGATTCGATGGCAATACGTAGCCATCAACAAGCGGCCTGAAAGGATACTCGCCAGTAATCTTCAGCAGGTCTTCAGCCGGTTTTGCGCGCAAATCAGCAATGGATTGAGCGTTTGCTGCGCTAAGGAACTTCGTGCCAGCTTTTTCGGCGGTGTCGAGCTTGGATATTTCTGCCGATGGCCCAAGGCACCCCACAACACTCTCGCCAATGGCATGGATATACAACCCCTTTGTTAAAGGCGAAGTCAACAGGTAACACACGGAAGTTGCTCCCGCAGATTGGCCGAATATGGTTACCCGATTGGGATCACCGCCGAATGCTGCGATATTGTTCTGCACCCAGCGCAGCGCAGAGATCTGATCCAAGACTCCGTAGTTCCCTGATACGTGTTGGTCAGATTCCTTGCTCAGCTCCGGATGTGCCAAGAATCCGAAGGCGCCCAAACGATAGTTGAAAGTCACCACGATAACGCCCTTCGCTGCCAGTCTCTCGCCGTTGAACCACTTCTCGCTGCCCGAGGCGAAGCGGAATCCTCCCCCATAGATCCAGACCATCACAGGCAGCCGGCCTTTCGCGGACTTTGCAGGTGCCCATACGTTTAGATATAAGCAATCTTCGCTGTCCGGCTCATAACCGGGAGAGTAAACCGAGTCTTTGGCGCGATCAGGCTGCATGCACCTGGGAGAGTATTGATCGGCCTTCCGCACGCCTTCCCACGGGACAACGGGTTGCGGCGGCCGCCAACGTAAATTTGCGAGGGGGGCAGAAGCGTACGGCACTCCTCTGTACACACGAATATCGACATTGGACCCTGTTGTACCGGATATCAACCCGCCGTCAACGCGGATTGCTTGGGAATGAGATGGAACAACCATTGCCGCGAGGCCTACGATTAGAGCCATCCAGCGCGACATAGAACCTCCTGACAGGCCGCTCTTTCTCGGGAGCGTATTGCGGGGTATTTAAGTCCAACGTTAGCACCTTGTCAAGCAACGACTCGCTTACCAGAACAGACTTATTTCGAGCACATTGTGTTGTAGCAAGGTAAAAATGTCACCCCGTGGAGTGAGTGTGTTTGTCGTACTGACTGAGGCCGAGCAGCCACGCCTTGGACATGCCGCATGGCGTACTCTGGGGCCGGACGAACTTTCCGAGGATGTGTCCCGCATCAAGGCGAGCGGCGTTCACGGTGAATGGATTGAAAAGTCTGTCGGTCACGGCCCCGCTTACAGGTTTCGAGGTCCAGGGGGTCACGTTCACGAAGTCTTCTGGGACGTCGAGCGTTATATTGCACCACCCGGACAGAGGTCGACCTATCCGGAACGAGCTGAACGTTTCAGCGGCTGTGGGATTGCTGCGCGACAACTCGATCATATCACCCTAGCGACCGCAAACGTCAAGGCCGGGGGCATGTGGTATCGCGACACTCTAGGCTTCCGCTTTATGTCTATGACTTCACTTGAGGACGACCCAGACACGACCGTTTTCGGTGTCGTTACAACCAACGAAAAGTCGCACGATTTGGGTCTTAGCATCGACTTGTCGGAGATTAGAGGGCGGATTCACCATCTGTCGTTCTGGGTGGATTCGCAGGAAGACCTTCTCCGCGCGGCCGATGTTCTCTTGGAATCCGGTACTGCGATTGAGTTCGGGCCAGGACGTCACGGGATAGGCCGAACAAAGTTATCTCTACTTTCGAGAGCCAAGCGGCCTGCGACTTGAGATCAACACAGGCGGCTACCGAAACTACGTGCCTGACTGGGAGCCGGTGCAATGGCGTCCTTCTCAAGGGTCAAATACCGTCTACCGCAACATAAGCATGCCCGATTCAATGATGGAGGCGTTTCCACCTGCTTCTGAACCAGTGATGCCTGACGCGGATTTGGAACCGACATTCGCGGGTCTCAAAAACCCTTGGGCTAAGCACGCCTGAATCGTTCGAGTCTCGCGAGTAGTAAAACTGACCTTTACGGCTAGCATGATGACGCGCGTGCAAAGAGTACTGATCGTGGGAGGGGCATCGGTGGATTGTCGTCTGCCATTGGCCTGCGCGACGTCGGTATCTCAGTTGACGTCGTCGAAATCAAGAAGGGATGGACCACCTACCCTGTTGGCATTATCTACCAAATCGTACTCAGCAACAGTTCGGTCGGTAATTGAAGCGACGTTACGGACGAAACAAATTCGTCGTAGAGGTCTCTGTGCAGATTGGAGAATGGGAACAACATCCGACACCAGAAGCTGATTTTATCGGTTTGACCGCAAAAAGTAGGGAAGTAACCGCTCAGCCGATCTAGAGTTAACCAGCTATCCTCTGGTTAACTTTTTCCGTCCCGGCCTCCTTAATTTGCCCATTTGCCCTCGCAGCAACTGCATTGCGACGAACTGCCGGCTATTCGAGCAGCGCCCGGCAACGAAAGGGTTTGAGGTGTAGTGGGTCCCCAGATGTACTCAAAATCGGGTCCTATCGCTGGATGCAGGCGGCAACGGCTGTCGGTCTTCCAGGTTGGAACATACTGCGACGAAGAATAACTTGGTTCATTCTGGAGAGCCCTGGGTGTATAAGAGTTCGTATCCGGGCGGTCAACATGGAAATCCCAGGTGAAGTTCCGGGCACGGCTTCCAGCGGAAGGAATGGCGCTGTGAGTCCGTTGGGAGAAATTATGAAAGTCGCGTTGTTGATGCTTTTGCTGTTCCTGAGTACGGCTGTTGCAGTAGAAGCGCAGACGGTAATGGGGAAGGACCCGGTCTCAAAGATGTTGCGGCAAAGGGTGCAGCGCGAAGCAAAAAACATTATCGCGGCTGCTGAGGAAATGCCTGAGAACAAATACAGTTATCGCCCAACTCCCGACCAGGTCACTTTCGCTCACCTGATTATCCATATTGTCACTGGGAATGAACTCTTCTGCTCAAAAATTTCCGGCGTGGCGGCTCCGCCCGATCGCAAGCTGATTGATACGATGCCAAAAGAAGTCGTCATCACCGCCTTAAACTCCTCGTTCGATTATTGTACGCGGGTGCTCGCGCATATCGATGATTCAAGGCTTGGTGAAGGCATTTCACTTTTTGGTGGCACGTGGTCGCGAGCGGCGATCATGTTCCAATTATCGAATGCTTTTGCTGACCACTACTGCGAAGCGTCTATGTATTTGCGCCTAAACGGACTCTTGCCACCTACGGCCCAGCCAGCCAAGTGATGGTCCCATTCGGTGAGCAGAATCAAACAGCCGGTACGTAATCCCAAAAACATCCGCCATCGTCCGCAAAAATTCGTCTACCCGATATATCCATTCCGCCTTGGGCCATTGCTCAGTCACAATCAAAGCAGACCTTGCGAGTTGAAACGCGGAGTGTGGTCACAAATGCGCGCATTTGTCGACGAATGAAAACCGAGCCATCAGGCCAGTGCTCTTAGTTGAGGCATCACCTGGGCGGCAAAAAGTCCTTCTGAATGTCGGACCTGTGATGCTGGAAGACTGCCAAAGTTCATGCAGCAAAGCAGATTACCTGCGCCGGTCTCGCGAAGCTGGTCTGTCAGGAGCCGCGTCACAGTTTTGGGCTGCCCACGATAAAGATTCGTGCCTCGATAAGATCGCCGAATGTCATCGCGCACCCGAGGAAGCCACGGTAGAACTCTGTATAGTATTTCTGATCGTCCGTGAGTCTTGAAAAATCTCGATTCTGACCTGGCGGGATAAAAAAGCGGAAAAGATCATTGACTGCAATGTCGGCTCATAGAACGTTTATGGATGCACCGTTTCGACCGTCCCTGCGTCATCGAGACGTTTGCGAAGCTCGGCTGGAATCTTAAACTCGAGCGCTCAGACTATCCTCAAGCTGCGATCGCTTAGTTGCGCCTAGTATGGTCGAAGTGACGCCGGGCTGCGTCGCGACCCAATTCAGGGCAACCTGCGCGGGGTTTCTGTTCAGCTGTTTCGCGGCCTCGCCGACAGCACCGAGGAGTTTCCAATTGCGGTCCGTAAACTCACGAAGAAATGGATTTTCCGTCGCCCTCATCGTCTCAAGGCGGCCATTACCTCGCCAGCTGTCTCCCCTTCTCTGGTACTTGCCGGCCAAGAATCCGCTCCCTAGTGGGCACCATGGGCAAATGGCAATGCCGAGTTCCTGCGCGGCAGGAATATGCTCCCGCTCGATATCCCGCTCGTACTCGATAACGATAACGCAATCCGAGATCTAAACCCGCGTTATCCGTGGTTAAATTTCGCGATTGTGCCGCTGCCTTGTTGCACGGTACCATTAGGTAATATGCGGTCCGCGCAACTAACAAAGGATTCCAGACGATCGACCGGCGGGACATCTTGTTGGAAACCGGCAAGGACAATTTCGGGACCGGGCCTCTTCGGCTGTGGGTGCGCCACTCCTGATGTAGCGGCAACCAACCCAGTGCTCGGATCAGGGAGTAACCGCGCCATTCAGTTGGGACTAAAGTTGCTTTTTTAGCGACTGGCTTGTGAAAGCAACTGCAGTAAACTCTTCGCGAGTAAGTGATAACGAAGCTTAGCTTCCCCTGAGAGGACATGAACATGACAAGACAACCGACGCGGCGGCAGTTTTTCGAACTGGCGGCGGGTGGCGTAGGTCTGGCGCTTGCAAGCTCAGCAGCCGGGGAGTCGATCGGTCGTGCCGAGGCAAGAGAGCCGGCACAGGCTGAGTCTGGAGGCTTCAATTTGCTTACGGATCCGCGGTATCAGATCGGAGCGAAATCCCGGCTGCAACAGTTCATCCGGCGCGGTTCCGACGCGACCGAAGCCGAAGCCATCTTTCGGCGGCTGCCGGACTTGGAACCACAGCGCTGGGTGACCGAGTGGACGCGGCTGGCCGAACCTTGGGAGGAGAAGGCCCCTAAGCTTGAAAAGCAGGGCGACACGCAGGGTACCATGAAGGCGTATCAACAAGCCTCTGTTTATTACAGCATTGCGAAATTTCCTGTGCTGAATCATCCCGCCAAGCAGGCGGCATATCGGAAGTGCACCGAGATGTACTTGAAGGCGGCGCGCTATTTCGATCCGCCTGTGGAGCGCGTGGCGATCCCTTTCGAGGGCAAGGAGATCATCGGGTACCTGCGAAAACCCAAAGGATTATCCAAGCCACCGGTTCTCATTGCTACGGGCGGGATCGACGTCTATAACGAGGATCGGGATACGACGGATTTTCTGAACGTAGGGCTGGCGACTTTCTCAATGGATATCCCAGGGGCAGGGCAATGCCCGTTGTGGTTCACCCCGGGCTCCGAACGGCTATACACAGCGGCGATCGATTACTTGTTGACTCGGGCGGATCTCGATGGTCAGCGCATGGGGATAATGGGCCGCAGTTATGGTGGACACTGGGGAGCCAAGATGGCCTTTGTGGAAAACAAGCGGCTTCGGGCCGGCGTGGACTGGGGCGGACCAGCCCACTACGCGTTCCAGGAACCTTGGTTGAGGGGCTTGCTAAACGACAAGCTATATCTGTGGCCGGTTACTGATTCGATGATCTACACGCATCATGTGAAGGATTTTGACGAACTACTAACGCAAGCACCCTCGCTATCGCTCCTGGCGCAAGGCTGGCTGGATAAGCCGAGCGCGATGCTACTGAATGTGAATGGCATCAAGGACCCTTGGATCACCATCGAAGATAGCTACCTTTTGATGGAAACCGGTGAGCCAAAATGTATGCGTCTCTATCCCAACGGGGGCCATATGGGAGGAGACCCGGGGTCAGGAAAGATGATAGCGAACTGGCTCAAATTCAATCTCAGCGCGTGAAGAAGCCGCAGACGATAATTAACCCGTGCGGTTCAAAATGCTTGTATCGAATTAGCTAGAGCGGGTTTCCGTGTCATAGAAGTGGATTGTCCACGAGCTAACGAGAAGAAGACCCGGGGGACTGAGATGAAGCAATTGTGGCAGTTGATCGGGATGATTCTGAGTGCGAGCCTGTTTGCCATTTGCTACGGCGTGACCGGTCCCTCAGCATGGGTCGCTGACAAAACGACCAAGCCGGAGCGAGGGTTCATTTCCGGCCTGGAGATGACGATTACGAATGCCACCACGAAGCCTGCGAAGGCCACGCCCGGCAATGATCACTCTCGCCGCATTGCTGCCTTTCCGATTACTACCTACGGGATAAAAATGGGCAAGCGCGTTTTCCAGGCACCAACGTTCGAGAAGCAGGTTTTGCCGGTCGTCGAACAATCGCTGCGCTTAGATTGGCAACTAGAGCTGCAATCGCAAACCCAAGGCTCAGAAGTATCTAAACAGACTGTCGAAACCGAGTATCCGCTGTTAAAAAATGTGCCAGGGAGTGCCAAGACTTACACAGAGTCGCGGATCGATGGCTTCAACCCTCCGGACTGGTTTCCGGAGGAGCATCCACCGATGCCGCCCGTCGTTCAGCACGGGAACGGGAAATCGGTTCGGGCGTGCGCTTACTGCCATCTTGCGTCGGGTCTTGGCTATCCCCAATCGGCCAATCTCACAGGTCTTTCTGTTAGCTACCTTATGAGTCAGCTAGCCGACTTTAAGAGTGGATCGAGGAAGGCTCCAGCGATGCCTTTGGTGGCGCAGGACTTGTCGGAAAATGATCTAAGGCAAGCCGCCGACTGGTTTGCTAGCCTCAAACCAAGCGTTTGGATCAAGGTCGTCGAGACCGATTCGGTGCCGAAGAGCTTCATCTACACGGATGGCACACGTCTACCCCTGACGGGTGACGCTACCGAGCCGCTCGGCAATCGCGTCATCGAATTGCCACAGGACACGTCGAGAACATTGAGCCAGGACCCACATTCTGGCTTTATCGCTTATGTTCCGGTTGGCAGCATCGCGAAAGGAGAAACGTTAGTTGTGACCGGCGGGGCCGGCAGGACGACTCCTTGCGCCATCTGCCATGGTCAAACTCTAAAAGGCTTGGGCGACGTGCCCAAGATTGCCGGGCGCTCTCCCAGTTATATCTTCCGCCAAATCCGAGCGATTCAGAGCGGCGAGAGGGCCGGTATTGGGGCAGAACTAATGAAACCGGTTGTTGCGAATTTGAAGGAGGAAGACATAGTCGCGATAGCTGCCTATGTCTCTTCGCGTGCTCCATAGCGCAGAAGTCCGATTTACACCGTCGAATCAACCGAGATGACCGTCATTGTTGGTGGCCGGATATCGGTGATAGAAACCTTGCCCCAGACCATCGGCCGTTCTTCCGCTTCGCTGATCTAAACAAAATGACCAGTGCCGTCGTGCTCTGCTCCCAGCTTCTCGTGGAAATGGCGCACGTTCAGATCGAAATACTTCTCCCGGTACAGGCCGAACACCTGCTCGACCACCGCCAGCGGCACCCGCT
>Ga0182024_10007991_pt1 | contig 22566 bp, 26 predicted proteins | sample P32metaG_FD_120480 | JGI IMG/M metagenome (GOLD analysis project Ga0182024, IMG submission 120480) | Permafrost microbial communities from Stordalen Mire, Sweden - P3-2 metaG (Illumina Assembly) | ecosystem: Environmental > Terrestrial > Soil > Wetlands > Permafrost | place: Sweden: Stordalen... | reverse complement strand
TCCCAACCAAGGAAAGGGATTACCCTACTTCCCAGTCCCAGCTCGATAGTATGTAAATTCCAATGTTAGGCCGCCACTCCGGACAACCCCAACCATTTACACACAGTCATACATTGTTGGTCCTTAAAGGCAGAACAAAGGCGATGAGGGTAATAACTGTGGATTCCACGAACGAGACCACCTGCCACACATCCCCGTCCCGAAACGTCGGAAGCTCCCTGCTTGGCATTGCCAGCTTGGTCTGCCTGAGCCTGGGCGTACTGCTCGGGTCCTCCGCAGCTTCGGCTCAGCAGCCCCCACCGCGAACAGCAGCATCACCCGCCCAGCAATCGTCAGGAACCATCACCGGAACAATTGTCGATCCCCGTGGAACCGGTGTCGGCGGAGCCCGGGTACGACTCGCCCATAAAGGCCAATCCGCCGCAAACCAGGAGGTGCTGTCTGCCGACGATGGCCGATTTTCCTTCGCTAACATCGCTCCAGGCCCCTTCCAGCTAATCTTTACGGTGGAGGGCCTCACCACCCAAGTATTCAACGGAATCCTGCATCCGGGCGAAAGCTACATTGCCCCACAGATCAGGTTGGCGCTTCCCACCCAGAGCTCTGAAGTCCGCGTCACCGTCCCGACGGCCGAAGTAGCCGAAGAAGAGATCAAGGAACAAGAAAAGCAGCGCGTGCTAGGCGTTGTTCCAAATTTCTACGTCACCTACCTTACCGACCCAGCGCCGCTAACCTCGAAGCAAAAATTTAAGCTAGCCTGGAAAACCACAGTCGACCCAGTCACCTTCGGACTGATCGGAGCGGTCGCAGGCATTCAGGAGGCGGACGGCGATTTCAGCGGCTACGGTCCAGGCGCAGAAGGTTACGCCAAGCGCTACGGCGCCGCCTACGCCGACCTGGTGGCCGGCACGTTCATCGGAAGCGCCATACTCCCGTCGCTCCTGAAACAGGATCCGCGGTATTTCTACAAAGGAACCGGAAGCACCCGATCGCGGTTTCTCTATGCCATCGCGAATTCAGTAATCTGCAAAGGCGATAACAAACGCTGGCAAGCAAATTACTCAAACATCCTGGGAAACTTGGCCGCGGGCGGAATTTCCAATCTCTACTATCCAGCAAGCAATCGCAATGGCGCAGCCCTAACCTTCGAAAACGCGGCAGTAGGCATTGCCGCCGCCGCCGGCGCCAACGTCCTCGAAGAATTCGTAATCCGCAAATTAACCCCCAACATCCCCACCCACGCCAATCCCTGAAACAAGATTCGTTGCTGATGTTGCAGGTGGGTGCCCGGCAGGTCGTATTTGCGTGTCGGTGTGTGCTGACTCTGCTGTCGCCGTCTTGACTTGTCTTTGCTTTCGCCGGTGGCTGCCGCACCCTTCGCTTTTACCGGTGCGGATCTTGAATTACCCGTTGTAATTCTCTCCGGTGCTGTTTTCCGGAGCAATTTGAACGTGCCGAAATGGGAGCAGTCTTACGGGTTTGACGATCCGTTGGTTCTTAGCGCCCGGTGCTAACGGGGTTTCCAATCCCAAGGCAGCAGCGTAGTACTCAGGTCCAGACCCGAAAGGTCTACCCCCTCCAAATCCGTCTCGCGAAAAACAGTAGTCGTGACGTTAGCCCCCTGAAAATTCGCCCCATGCACATTAACGCCGCGAAAATTCACATTCGACAAGTCCGCCCCACGAAAGCTAACATTCCCGAAATCAGCCCGCAAAAGCTCCGACCCGCACAACTTAGCCTCAGACAAATCGGCGCCCGGAAACCGCGCTTCGGTCATATCGCTTTTACAAATGTCGGCGTGATCGAGCTTGGCCCCCGAGAGATCCGCAAACGTCAAACTGGAATCGCGCAAGTTCGCATGCGAGAGGTTAGCTCCCTGCAGGTTGGCGTACCCCAGCCGAACGCCCTTGAGGTTCGCATAGGATAGATTCGCGCCAGCCAGGTCCGCCCGCTGCGCATCCGCATGCCCCGAAAGAAATTTTTGGTGCGCTTCCAGAATCTGCGAAAGCTTCTTACCCTTATGCCGTATAGACCCAGGCGATTTCGATCCATCCGCTTTGCTAAATAAACCCACAGTTTCCACGCTTTCCGTGCGACCAGAATGTGCAACGTCCCACGCTTTACATTCTACAAGAACGCGCACCCGGAATGTACCCCGCGACTAGAAAGGACCATTACACTCTGGCTTCTGAAAGTACCCTGTCGTCTGGTCAGATTTTGTCGAGCCGGAATATCGGGTGGAGTCGACAGCTGAGGAGCGGTGCCCCTATATCGTTCGTGTACGTATCGATTATCGCTGATGCTCCAAGGTACCAATCTTTGTCGCTATATAAGAATCTGATCACCCGGTCCCAATTTTAGGTACTGCCCATTCGGGGTACTATGAGAATTCAGAAATCGTTGGACGTCGGATCTGTCCGGGCTGAGCAGCAACCCCGCTTCGATCCCGCGCTTAAGCGTCTCGGCGGACGATTCCCGCAGCTCGCAATGTTTCATAGCGCCACACCCCGAACGCCAGCGCGCAGACCACCACCACAACAATGCCAGCAATTCCGGCTTTACCTTGCTGGACGGCATAAGCAATTTCGTCCGCACACCCCATTTTGCCGGCGATAAACTCGTAGGCGGCTAGGGCAGCGGCGAGGCCTACTTATTCAGACGAAGACCGTTTCTGGCCGGTCTTCGATAACGAAGTCGCGCCCTTGCTGGCGAGGGAATTCGGCTGTCGACTTTTCGTACTACGTGCGAACGATCGCCGTCGACTCTTAGCGCCCCGTGCTAACGGTGTGCTAAGTTAAGTGCCCATGCTGATCCTCGAAAAACTCCGAGACCGCGCCCGCGGCTTCCACCGCCACATCGTCCTCGCCGAAGGCGAAGACCCCCGAGTGATCCGCGCCGGCCTGCAAGCCGCCTCCGAAGGCACCGCCAAAATTACTTTGGTAGGCCGGCAGTCAGCGATCGAAGCGGGCGCGCGCGCAATGGGCCTGGCTTTGTCGGGCGGAGTAGCCATGATCGATTCAGCGCAGAACAACCGCCTCGACGCCTACGCCCGGATCTATCTGGAGCGCCGCCGCTCGCGTGGCATCCGCCTGGATGAAGCTCTCGAACAAGCCCGCCGTCCGCTATATTTCGCCGCGTTGATGGTCGCCGCGGGAGACGCCGACGGCTCCGTAGGCGGCGCCGCAAACTCGACTGCAGAAACGGTAAGAGCCGCCTTACACGCAATCGGCGTAGCGCCCGACGCACGTTTAGTCTCCAGTTTCTTCCTGATGGCGATTCCCGAGCGCGGCCCGGCAACTATGGGCGAAAAGGGGGTTATGCTCTTCGCCGATTGCGGCGTGGTGCCAGACCCCACACCCGCGCAACTAGCCGAGATCGCCCTAAGCACCGCGGACAGCGCCCGCAACTTTCTGGAAGCCGAGCCCCGCGTAGCCATGCTTTCCTTTTCGACCAAAGGTTCCGCCGAGCACGCCCGCGTGGCCAAAGTGCGCGAAGCGGTCCGCATCGCGAAAGTGCGCCAGCCCAACCTGGCCATCGACGGCGAACTGCAAGTCGACGCGGCCCTGGTCCCGGAAATTGCCGCCAGCAAAGCCCCCGGTTCCCCAGTAGCCGGCCGTGCAAACGTCCTGATATTCCCAGACCTGGATTCCGCCAACATCGGCTACAAACTGGTAGAACGAATCGGAGGAGCCACCGCGCTAGGCCCCATCCTCCAAGGCTTGGCGAAGCCCGCCAACGATTTATCCCGCGGCTGTTCCGCCAGCGACATCGCCAACGTAATAGCCATCACCGCCATTCAATCCGCCGTCGTGGCATAGCCGCCGCTGTTGGCTGCGGGGTTCCAGAACACAACGACTCGCGGCTCGCAAACGCACCCGAATTCCCCGACCAGCCGTTCTACCCTAGCCATCTCACGTCGCTTTTCTCCCGCCGCCCACCGCGGTGATTCCTTGACCTTCCCAGTGCCCGCATTCACAATTGCCGAAGCAGCTCGTATCGCGCGTCAAAAAGCAGAATCGCATGCGACCAAGCCTGCACAACTCAAGCCCGCGCCACCGCTTTTGCATGGTCCGGTCGCTAGCGATCGCGCTTCTCCTGTCTGCCGGATTCCTCCCCCTGCATCACCTATCGCTGACCGCAGCCGCAGCACCCCAGGAAGAATACGAACAGCACGACGAGGTCCTGGCAAGACTAGCCGCCGGCCGCGTGATCGTGGTAGTTTTCAAAGACGCCATCCTAATCGCCTCCATCGAAAATAAAATCGAAACCGACTCACTTACGCCTCCCATCGTCCAGCTAAACGGACGGCACGCCGCCATTCTGCTAGGCGCGATCTCCTGGAATTCCCCCTCACCGCCGGTAGAATGGGCCCGCCTCGATCGCGAGCTCCCCAACCTGCGAGCCAACGCCTTGTCCGCAGTTGCACCACACATGGCAGTGAACGCCGCCGGCCAGGAAGCCACGGACATCGAGAATGTAGGTGAGGGCCTGCGCGTGCGCCTAAGCGCCGTGATGAAGCACATCCCTGGAAAGCTCGACGTCCCGGAAGGCGAGCCGCTCACCGAATTGATTCTCGCCGATTACGTCGCCGACTACGGCGCAGAGGTCTGGACGCTGCAGTACGGAATCGATCAGCAAGTCCAGCGCGGCGAATTCTGGGACACCAAAATTCAGCGCCCCCGCTACGCCCAGCTCTGGCCCCCCGAGAAGACCGATCCGCACACCGTGATGGAAATTCAGTATCCAGTAGGCACCAAGACTCCGACGCTCCTGGACCTGCAGCGGCAGAAAGACCCCCGCCTCGAAGCAATTCGCAACAGCGATCCACAAATGACCGCGGCAGCAAACGTGCTAGCCACCGGCGGCGACACCTCAAAACTGCTCACAGCCGTAGACGCCGTCCCATACTTCCGGGCCTGCTTCAATCTACTAACGCCGCCAGGCGCCAACCTGGTAGTAGCTCTGATCGATCGCGAGCGCGGCTTCGACTGGATACTAGCGCCGCCGCACCCCCAGCCAGCCCGGTCGACAGCCTCCGACCAATCGCCGCCGCAGCCCGGGCAAAAAGACCGCCCAGCCGACGCCCCCTCCCTGCTAAAACCTCCACCCCAATAACCCCAGCGCCAGCCGTTGTGGCACACAACCACACCCTGATTGTGCGGACCGAAACTTTCAGTTACTTTGCCGGAATCGCGTACTCAGTGTGCAGGTGCAGCGGCCAGCGCCGGTGGCGAAGAATCCCGACCGTGGAGATATTCGTTTCGCCGGACATGGTGTGGGTACCGCACGTAGCTGTCTCTGTGTCTTGATACACCACCGTAGCGATGCTAGCGGTGAGGAACGTGACCCGAGGATCAACAACCTTGGCGGGGCCGAGAGTACATTGCGCATGGAATTGCTTGACGGAGTTGAGGACCCGATCCAGGTTCGATATCTCCTGTTCGACGCTAGTGAACTCTGCTCAGAGCAGTTTCGAGAGCTCCGTAGTGCTCCCGTCCCCATATGCCTTCCAGAACGCGTTTCTTGCGTAATGATCGCATTTGGCGTGTTAGTAGTTTGAGCGAACGCGGATCCAGAGTAAGCAGCAGGGTCAAAACCAATAGTGGGCGCCGGCCGCCGGGCTCGCCAAGGATCACCAGCTCGAACTCATGGCCAACCAGTTCGCCGCTTGTTTTCTGGTTCCCGAACCAAGTCTTATTTCTTCGATAGATCCGCGATCTTCTGTTGCAGCCGGGAATTCTTCTCCTGCACCGACCGCGCCAGGTCTTCTTTATGCGCCGCCAATCGCTGCGCCATTTTCGGATCCGAAATACCCAGGATCTGCGCCGCGAAAATCGCAGCATTGGTAGCCGCGGCCTTATCGATGGCCATCGTCGCCACCGGAATCCCCGCAGGCATCTGGACAGTCGCCAGTAACGAATCCATCCCGTTCAGCGCGGTAGTAGCCAGCGGCACCCCAATCACCGGCAACGACGTCACCGACGCCACCACCCCAGCCAGGTGCGCCGCGCCGCCAGCGCCCACGATCAAGACTTTCAGCCCACGTTCCGCGGCTTTCCCCGCGTACTCATGCGTCCGGGCCGGCGAACGATGCGCCGAGCAGACTTCCATTTCGTACGGGATCCCGAATATTTGGAGCGTGCGTGAAACTTCCACCATCACCGGGAGGTCGGTGTCCGACCCCATTAGTATTCCTACGAGCGGATTCTCTTTCGGGGGCATCCCTGGTTTCCTTGGACGATTAAGTTTGAACCCAAGTAGTACTTTCGCGTGCGGCGACCGGTCCGGGTAGCGCCGCCAGCTCGATAGCATCGCCGCGCCGGATTGTTCCTTCTTCTATGACACGACACAGCCACCCTCGCTGCCCCTTCAGTTCCTGTTGCAGCCCTTGGCGAATATCATCCATGCGCGGACAGGGGTGACACGGCCCGCTGATTTCCAGAAGCGCCTCGCCGGTTCGCATCCGCATCCCGGTCTGGAAAGCCTGAAAATCCATTCCGACAGTGGTGATGTTTTCCTTCACAACTCCCGGCGCCAAGCCGAAGCGCGCGAGCGTCTCAGAATCCATTAACAGAATCTGGCGCGAGCTGCGCTTCCCGCCGTGAATGCAGCCCTGGAGACCTTGGTCGCCGATCGCAAAGGCTTCTAGCACCTCGTGCATCGGGAATCGATGGATCTTACACAGAAAAACATGGCTGACTTCAGGCATATTCATTCCCCTCGACCAGATCCGGTGGCCGCGCGGAGGGTGGATCTCTGCCCGACGTCGCGCCGGAAGTGACACCCTTCGAACTGAATACCACTAACAATGTCGTAGCAATTGCCAGCCGCTTGGCCGACTGTAAGCCCCGCGCTGGCCGCAATCAATACTCTGCCGCTACATGTGTAGTAAATAGATGATTTCCGAATAGTCCCGGCGTGAAAGACCATGCCAGTCTCCGAGCGCGAAAGGCCATCGATCCGTCGATCGATTTTCGGTGTTCCCGGATACCCTTCCGACGCCATCACGACGCAGGCGCTGGCCCCGGGCTTCCACTTGGGTTCAAACGACTTCAGCTCGCCGTCAGCACAGGCTTTGAGCGCCAAGGCGAGGTCGAAATCCATTCGCATGACGATCGCTTCCGTTTCAGGGTCGCCCAGCCGGCAATTGAATTCCAGGACCTTGGGTCCTTCAGCGGTGAGCATCAGTCCAAAGTATAGAAATCCCTGGTACGGAATGCCGTCTGCCGCCAGGCCCCGAATCGTGGGCTCGACGATTTCTTCTCGAATCCGCCGGTCAAGCTCGGCGCTGAGGAGCGCATCGTCGGAAATGGCCCCCATGCCCCCGGTGTTTGGTCCTTTGTCACCATCAAACGCTCGCTTGAAATCCCGCGAGGGCGCCAGCGGCATCCAATGATTTCGATCCGTAAGGATGATGTAGGAAAGTTCCTGGCCGCGGAGTCCCTCTTCGAAGAGTACGCGGTTGCCAGCACTCTCGAATTCATGCTTGTCCATAGCGCGATCGATAAAATCGGTGGCCTCATCGGGCGACGACGTCACCAGAACGCCTTTTCCTGCCGCGAGCCCGTCAGCTTTGATTACCAGCGGCCAGTCCACGTCGCACAATGCGGTATAAGCATCGAGCGCGCTCTCGCAGATTTGATAGACTGCCGCAGTAGGAACATTGTGGCGTTGCATGAATTGCTTAGCGAAGATTTTGCTGCCCTCAAGCTGCGCGGCTTTCGCCACCGGAGCAACAATAAGCAGACCACGCGAACTGAACTCGTCGGCTATACCGAGGACCAGCGGCACCTCCGGACCAACGACCGTGAGATCGGCGTGGAGATGTTCGGCGAGCGTGGCGAGGGCTTTGACGTCTTTCACGTCGCACATAACGCACTCGGCGTCCTCCGCAATGCCGCCGTTGCCCGGAGCGCACCAAATGTGTTCCACGTTCGGGCTTTGACGCAATTTCCAGACGATGGCGTGCTCGCGCCCGCCTCCGCCAATCACCAGAATTTTCATCGCGGAAGCACGATAAAGCCGCGCCGATGAAGGTGTCAACTGCGGAAGCGTCCGAGCAGAGAAGCGGTCGGTCGTAGGTTGGGCAAAAGTAGTACAGATATGCGTTTTATACTCTAAAGCGTTGCAATGATCCAATAATAATATCTATGAGCTATGATCCGGTCAATCCGGCGGCAGTGCGAAGTGCCTTAAAGCCCTACGGGATCGATGCCTCAGCGCAGTTATGCGCGTCGATTGGTGAGTACGTTACGCTCCTAAAGCATTGGAATGAAAGAATTTCACTCACTTCTGTGCGCGGTTCGGACGCGATTTTACGTTTGCACTTCGGGGAGTCGCTTTGGGCCATAAAGCTCGTCGATTTTGGAAAAAGTCGGCTCGCCGACGTTGGCTCCGGAGCCGGATTTCCAGGCTTAGCACTTAAGCTAGCTTGCCCGAGCTTGCAGCTAACTCTGATCGAGTCGAATACCAAGAAAGCCACCTTCTTGTCCGAGGTAGTTCGAACCCTAAAATTAACAGAGGTCGATGTATTCAGAGGACGAGCCGACGCGTGGCATCCCGACGGCCGGCAATTCGATTTTATGAGCGCCCGCGCAGTTGGCAACTTTCCCGCGCTCCTGGATTGGGGCGCCTCGTATTTGGCTCCCGGCGGAAAAGTAGCCCTCTGGGTAGGCTCAGACGCGATGCCCTACCTCCATGCTGACCAGCGTTGGAATTGGCAAGCCCCATCCCTAATTCCCGGCTCAACACAGCGATATATCGTCATCGGCTCTTTGCTTTAGTTTCTCCGTTGTTCCACGTGAAACAGTATTTTAGAACACCCGCTTAGCAGTCTGATCTGCCCTGCTAGAAGGCCCATTCGTCCTCCTCAATGCTCCATGTGGAACAATGGCTCGAACGCCTCCCTGCCTTGTCCAGGACATCGCCTTTCCCAGTCCTTTGTTCCACGTGGAACCTCGTGAATGGTGAGAAGGAGTCGCTCCCGGCCCTAGGCCGTGTTGCTCTCCCGCAAGTCCTCTGGTTGGTTCACGTGAAACGATGCTCAAACGCCAGCCTCGGGCCGCATCTCCACGAGTCCATGTTTCAGGTGGAACAATCGAGTCCCAAATGGGACGCGCCAGAACGTCTGGTCGCCCCAACGTATCGTGTAACGCTCGCTCCAATAGCCGCACCGAATTCATTGTTCCACGTGGAACGTGAAACTATCAACCGCAGGCGCAGGGAGCCATTGTTCCACGTGGAACACTTTATGATGGGCACGCCAGACCGTCGGCGTGTCGCCGCTGGAGGCTCCGGGGTCGCGAGCGCCCCGATCGACAAGAATATTCAGCTCACGATGAAATCAATTGGTCAAATTCAGCGAAATCGACGAAAGCAACGCCGACTAGACCGAAACAAGTTGCATATATGAATTGCTGTTGATAAATTCCTTTGCGGTCCGGGGAGATTTCGTTGGGCAAGATTATTGCGATCGCCAACCAGAAGGGTGGCGTCGGAAAAACAACAACCGCAGTCAATCTAGGAGCCTCACTCGCCGCTGCCGAGCAGCGGACCCTCATTATCGATACCGATTCACAGGGAAATACCACCAGCTCCTTAGGCTTTCCGAAAGATCCCGGACGCCTAACTCTCTACCACGCATTGATTCTCGACGAGCCATTCGAAAGAATCGTCCTCGAAACCCAGGTAGAAGGTCTGGATCTCGTTCCGTCCGACAAAAATCTGGTCGGCGCCGCGATCGAGTTAGTCGGAATGGACAATCGCGAATACAAATTGAAGGGAATTCTGGATAAAATCCGCGACCAGTACAAATACATTTTGCTGGATTGCCCGCCGGCGCTGGATCTTATTACTCTGAATGCGCTGGCGGCCAGCGACTCCGTCCTCGTTCCGATCCAATGCGAATATCTTGCGCTGGAAGGCGTTTCCGAATTGCTGGACACTTTGATCCGTTTGCGGCGTACCATAAATCCCGCGCTGGCGATCGAGGGAATCCTTTTGACGATGTTCGACGAAAGGACAACGCTTTCCCGGCAAGTGGCGTCCGACCTGCGCAGTTTTTTCGGCGCACAGGTTTTTAATACGGTGATTCCGCGTAACGTCCGCCTGGCGGAAGCACCCAGCCATGGCAAGCCGGTGATTTTTTACGATATTCACAGCAAAGGCGCAGAGAGTTATATTCAGCTTGCACAGGAGGTTATTGCCAATGTCGCGAAACGCATTGGGCAGGGGGCTTAGCGCACTGATTCGGGAGCCGGAGTCGTCGGTTGCGGCGATTCCGCCCGCTCCGCCACCCCCAGCTCCAGACTTACCGACCGCTCCGCCTGCGGCGATCGCAAAGGAGTTGACGCCTCCCGTGTCGAGCGCCATGGAAGGTTATATTCAGGTTGACATCGATCTAATCGATCCGAGTCCCTACCAGCCGCGGACGAAATTCCGCGAGGAGCCGCTCGAGGAATTATCGCGATCGATTCGAGCTACTGGAATCGTTCAGCCCCTAATCGTTAGGAGACATGGAAACCGCTACCAACTGATCGCCGGAGAGCGTCGCTGGCGGGCAGCTCAGCGGTCCGGGTTCCCGCGAGTTCCAGCGGTGTTGCGCGACGTCAGCGAAGCGTTCGCGCTCGAAATGACGCTAGTTGAAAATCTTCAGCGCGAAGACCTGAACCCGATCGAGCAAGCGGCGGCGTTCGAAAAACTCATTCAAGAATTTCACCTCACCCAGGAGCAGGTCGCCGATCGCACCGGAAAAGATCGCGCCACGGTCGCAAACTCCCTACGGCTTACAAAACTGGAGAAACCAATCCAGGAGTTGCTCGAAGATGGAAAGCTGTCAGCCGGGCACGGACGGGCGTTGCTCTCGATTCAGGATCCGCGCGAGAGACTGAGCATAGCGAAACGTGCTGCAAAAGGCGGTATAACCGTCAGGCAGATCGAGAGGATGGCTACACGGGGCTCCAGACCTCCGCGGGTGCCACCTCCAGCGATCGACGCGAACACCAAGGCCGCCATCCAGGAACTCGAGCAGGAATTCGGAACCCGTGTGATCGTTCATCCGAAAACTGCGAGGAGTGCTGGCGAGCTGATTTTTGAATTCTACAACGACGAAGATTTGGTAAGAATTTATGATCGGTTGATGCGGTAGCAATACTACGTATGTAGTATATATGTGAGGCAAGCTGATGCCTTGGGGGCTGTTGCCGCGTGGCAAGCTGGAAGCTACTGACTGGACTGGATTTATCGAGGACGGGGCCAAGCTTGAAGGCACCCTCGATTTCCCGGGAACTTTCCGTCTGAATTGCCACGTGAAAGGTACCTTGATCTCCGGGCAGTCATTGATATTGGGTGAGCGGGCCGAAGTGGAAGGGCGGATCGACGGAAACATCGTGGTGATCAGCGGGAAGTTCGACGGGATCATTGTCGCGCGCACCCGAGTGCAACTGGAAGCGACCGCGGTTGTTGGCGGCGAAGTTCACACACCCTGCCTGGTGATGGAACCGGGGGCGGTGTTCGAAGGAAAGTGCCACATGCTGCCCGACGGAGCGGACAAAGTTCCGGTAACGGTTCCCGTTCGGTCCGCGCCACAGGCCGAGTCGTCTTCCTAATCGTGTTCCTAGTCCTCTCCTCGCACTGCTGCCGCAGAAGTTCTCCACGTGGGCAACAATTCTGCGAAGGAATTTTTTCTTCTCGGGCAGTACAGCAAATTCGTTGCCGCTCATTCCGCAAAATATGTCAGCATTCCGGTGGAACAATTTTCAACAGGAGCAAACACATTGGCCCAAGCCATCCGATTGACAGCCGGCTCGAAAGCGGGCGGGTGTGCCGCGAAGATGAGTCCGCGCATGCTGGACGCGGTATTGAAACGGCTGCCGGCGTCGAGCCATCCCGCGGTGATGGTGGGCTACGAAACCAGCGACGATGCGGGAGTGTATCGTCTGAACGACGACCTAGCGCTGGTGCAAACCGTGGATTTTTTCACGCCGATTGTGGACGATCCATTTGCGTTTGGGCAGATCGCCGCAGCGAATGCGCTAAGCGATGTGTACGCGATGGGCGGACGGCCGCTCTCCGCGCTTTCCATGGTTGGGTTTCCGGCGGCGGGTTCGCCGGACGTCCTGGAGCAGATTTTTCGGGGCGGCCTTTCGAAAATGACCGAGGCGGAGTGTGCTGTGCTGGGCGGCCATTCGATTCGTGATGAGGAAATAAAATTTGGCTATGCGGTGACGGGGGTGATTCATCCCAGCCGCGTGTGGCGAAATGTGGGGGCGCGGGAATCGGACGTCCTGCTCTTTACCAAGCGGCTGGGGACCGGGGTGATCGCGACCGCTCTGAAACAAGAGAGGGCACCGGAGTTCGCGGTGTCCGCAGCGATCGCGTCGATGACCCAACTGAACCGCGCCACGGCGGCTGCGCTGCTTGCGTTCGAAAAATTACCGGGACATGAGACGCCAATCCACGCGGTGACCGACGTCACCGGCTTCGGCTTGCTGGGGCATGCACGAGAGATGGCGCTGCCCAGCGGCATTTCACTGGAGATCGATCACACACAACTTGAGTTTTTGCCGGGGGCGCTGGATGCGGCGCGGAGCGGGTTTATTTCCGGCGGACTGCGGAATAACCGGGAATTCGTGGAGGACTGTGTGCGATTTGCTGACGGCGTTTCGGAGGAAATCCGGCTGCTGATGTTTGATCCGCAAACTTCCGGGGGGTTGTTGGTGGCGATCGCGGCGCCGGCGGCGGGGGCGGCGCACCAGGCGCTCGCGGATGCCGGGATATCTGCACAAATCATCGGCAGGGTTGTGGCCAAGGGACACCCGTTGATTCAGATTGTCTAACCTCCGTCCTCGAGGTGTGCGCGGCGGGAGGATTCTGTCCACAGGCGTCTCGCTGCTGCTTCGTCGTGGGCTTCGCGACTGGGTGTTGCGGGATGGCATTTGTGGAAGTATTGGCCGCTTACACCGAGTACCTCGTCTGAGGCCACCGTTGTGGCGCTTTCGGATGGAGGCGCCAGCGTTTACGCATCAAGCCGTGACCGACCGGATCCGCCATTAGGTAGTGCCAAAGTGATTCAAACGCGGCGCGCCAGCGGCGTCCGATTTCCCGTCGGGAGAAATTATTCCCGGACACCATGAACACCAAGAATCGGAAAAGATCACTGCGCTAGCAGGGTTTCCCAGCGCTTCCAGGCGTCATCGCGGGCTTTCTTGTTGGGGTCGGTGGCGTCGGGGGCTTCGCCGGCGCGCATGAAGCCGTGGCCGGCGCCGTCATAGGTTACCGGGCCGTACGTTTTGCCTGCGGATTTCATTGCGGAGATGGTGTCTGGAATTGTGGCGCCAATCCGGGCGTCGTTGCCGGCGTAGAAGCCGTAGACCGGCACCTTGATGTGGGCCATCGACTCTTTGACGGGCGGCGGACCGTAGAAAACGAACGCTGCGGAAAGATCGCCGCGGCTTGCTGCGAACCGGAAGCTCTGTCCACCGCCCCAGCAGAATCCTGCTACGTACAATTTGCCGTTGGAAGCAGGCAGCTTCAGGGCGTAATCCGCTGCGGCGTTGAGGTCCGCGGTCACCTGGTCGGGATCCAACTTGCTGACAGCCTCAGTGACCCCTTGGGGGAAATCTTTGGTTCGGCCGCCGTTCGGCGCCATGCCGCTCAGCAGGTCTGGCGCGACGGCGATGTAGCCTGCGGCGGCCACTTCGTCTGCCAATTCCTGGGCCCAGTCGCTCAATCCGAAGATTTCGTGAATGACCAGGACCACCGGACGCTTGTCTTTCGATTCGGGGTAGACCACCAGCGTCTGCACGTTTCGGTTATCGTGCTTCACCGTCACCCACTCACTATGACGTGGAGATTTTTCGATTCGCTCCCGCGCCCAGGGCTGTGACCATTCCTGCGCGGCAACCGTTTGCGCGCCTAGCAATATCCCCATCACCACGATCATCATTCCGGCGAATCGCCTCATGGCTCACCTCGTCCTGAACAGCCCGAGCGATGTTAGTTGCGCCGGGGGACTGCCGCAAGGTTTTTTCGGTCAACAGAGAGCAGACCGTGGGTAGGTTTGGATGGCCAGTCTTGGGTCACTACGAATTGCCGCTCCAGTTTGTGATCGGACCCGATTCGTGTCGAGTGACGGCGCACGCGGAAATAATCCAACCTGATCCCGAGATCGTGCGCACCCTAGCGAACGAAGAGATTCTGTGTTTTCGAACCCCCACCGGAGTGGCCGTGCCACCGGCTACGCCGCATGCAGTTGAATGAGAACCGATCGCTGGAGTAATCTGCACCCGCGCGCAATTTACGTGGGACGTTGCGAAACCGGCCGACCGGAGGAACGATGGTGAGGACTCTTCTAAAGGTTATGCTGGTGTGCGAATTGCTGGCACTGGCGGTTTACCCTGCGACGGGATAGACGCAAAGCTCAGCGTGCCCTCCCGTTCGAAAAACTGCGACTTCGACAGCCGAGGGCGGTGAGTCCGAAGATTACCTTCGACCGGCTGGAGTCTCAGGAAATGGAAGTGCTGCTAGTGACTGCAACCAGAACTACACGGACGATTCCCACAGGTACGGAAGGCAACGATAGGGTCCTCGCGGTCGTATCGGAGACTTGGAGTTCATCCGAGACGGGTATTACGCTTCTGGATAAAAAATCCGATCCGCGTTTTGCAGACCTTGAAAAGCGAATGACCAATCGGGAACTTTCAGAACCTCACGCGGCTCTGTTTCAGGTCCCCGCGGATTACACGATCAAGGATCAATAGGGGATTCCCCGGGCGGACTTGCGACTCACGGTGCATCCAGCGAGAGGAGTTTTGGAGTCCGCGCACCCAGGAACTGGGGTCCACCCAACCAGGGTTGTGCCACAACGGCCGAAAGGGGCGATGATCGGGGTCGCTTCTTAGGCCGGGAGCTCTTCTAACAACGGCCGGGGCGGGCAGGCTACGGCTAAGGGTTATCGAACAACTTCCGGAATGGATACCATAACACATGGGATTGCTGGGGCGCTGATTGGCAAGGCGTTCTTTGCGCGGCCGGAGGATAGTGTGCGGGCACGCGTTGGAGTTGCCGCGGTCGCTATCGGGGCGATGTTTCCTGATGCGGATTTCGTGGCTTATGAGTTTTCGCGGAATGTGGTGGCGATGATTGAGTATCACCGCGGATTTACGCACTCGTTCTTGGCGTTGCCGCTCTTTGCGGTGGTGCTGGCGCTGGCTACGCGGTGGTTGCTGCGGTGGCGCGGGCGTGAGAGTCCGGGAATGGGGTTTTTAGTGTTGGCCTATGCGGCGGGGATCGCTAGCCACATCCTGCTCGACGCGATGACTTCTTATGGGACTCGGATTTGGGATCCGGTTTCCGGGGTGCGGGTGGCGTGGGATCTGCTGTTCATTATCGATTTCACGTTTACGGCGCTGGTCTTGGCGCCGCAAGTCGCGGCTTGGGTGTGCAGCAAGGCGTCGAAGAGCCGAGGGCGTGGAATCGGGATGTTCGTGCTGTTCAACGCGGCGGCACTGGGGGTGTGGTGGCTGTGCGCGAAGATTGGTTTGCCGTTTGCGCTGTGGGTGGTGGCGCTCATCTGGGTAATTTTCGGGGCGATTTTTCTGTTGCCGGCGTTTCTCGGACACGCGCTGGAAATCTCCCGGGAACGATGGTGCCGCACCGGAGTGTACGTGACGCTCTTTTACCTCGCGGTATGCTGGGTCGAACATCATCGGGCACTTCAGCGGGTTTCGGAATTTGCCAATGGGACCGGGTTCGCTATCGATCGCGCGGGGGCGCTGCCTTCGCCCCCGTCGTTGTTTGTGTGGAACGGTCTGATCCGTACGCCGGCGGGTGTATACATCTCGCACTTTGATTTGCGCGACGCGAAGCCGCCCGAATTTGTGTTTGTGAAAGATTCGCCTCCTAGCGACTATGTGGCGCGGGCGGTGGAAATGAAAGACGTTCAGGTCTACTGGAATTTTGCGCGCTTTCCGATGATTCACACGGGAAAGCAGGGCGATCAGGAGATCGTCGACTTTGGCGATTTGAGATTTCGAGCGTTGCCGGGGAGCCGGGCGGTGCCGCTGACGCTGCAGGTGATTTTCGATCAACGCGGACATTTGTTGCGGGAGCGCTGGCTGCGCGTCGGCGATTACCTGGGTGACGACACGGAAAACGGAGCGGCGGAGGTCCCTGCAGGGACGCCGTGAAGACGCCATGAAAGTAATGATCTTCAGCGATATCCATGGTGATTTGCGCGCGCTGGAGCGGGCGATCGCCCAGCCTGCTGATATTTATATCGCCGCGGGGGATCTTTCGACGTTTGGAAAAGGGCTGGAGCGCTGCGGTGCGCTGCTCGCGCCGCTTGGCGATCGGGCCTGGATTCTTCCGGGGAATCACGAATCCCACGCGGATACGCAAGCGTTCTGCCGGGAATTTGGGCTCTTTGATTTTCATCGGCAGGTGCGTGCGGTAGGGCAGAGCCAGTGGGCCGGGCTTGGCTATAGCAACATCACTCCGTTCAATACTCCGGGTGAATATACCGAGGAAGAGATTTTTCTCGCGCTGAGCGAGTTTGATGCGCTTACTCATTTTTATCTGGTGGTGCATGTGCCGCCTTACGGGACTCGGCTGGATGAGTACGCGCCCGCTCAGCATGGGGGCAGTCAGGTATTGCGGGAGTGGGTGGAACGGAAACGGCCGCTGGGGCTTTACTGCGGGCATATTCATGAGACTGCGGGGATGTCGGACTTCGTCGGGGCAACGGCGTGCTTCAATGTGGGGAAGGCTGGGAAGGTTGTGGAAGTTTGAAGCCGCGGGGCAGCTCCCCAACTGTTTGACAGGCGTAGCTTAATACTAATAGGTAAATATAGGGATGCGCGGGGAGAATTGAATAAGTGGATTCGGGAGTACGGGCACGATGCGCGGCGGTTGCCGGGGCTCATGGCGGATCGGTTTGGTTGGCATCCAAGGCAGTGTGGCTACTTCAAGTTGGGTGTCGCGGGATAGATGATTACGTGGCGGCGCTCGCCTGCGCCGTCGCTGGAGGTGCGGACGCCGGGGGCGCAGGTTAGTTCCAGGTGGAGGATGCGGCGCTCGCGGGCGGACATGGGATTGAAGCGGAATTGCTGGCCGGTTTCGCGGACGCGCTGTGCAGCTACGCGGGCGGAGAGTTTTAGTTCTTCCAGGCGGGTGGCGCGGAATTCGCCGCAGTCGAAGCGGACATGGTCGTGTTGGCGCGGATCCAGGCGCAGCCAGCGATGGGCAATGTATTCGAGGGCGATGAGCAGCTCGGCCTGGCGGTCGAGGAGCAACGGGCAGTCCGGGCCATCGAAGTCTACGGCGACGTCGGCGTCGCCGGCGGGTGCGGTTGCCAGGGCGATGTTGTAGGTGAGTTCTAGTTGCATCGACGCCAGGGCCAAGTCCAGAAAACGGCGAAGCTCGGACTCGGTCTTTGCGGCGTCCAGCCGAAGGTTACTGGCACTGGATTGGGAACGCACAGGTTGTGGGACCATATTCACCTTCCTGCGTTAGCACGCGGCGCAGACCGTTAGCACGGGGCGCAGAAACCCAACGGCAACTACTACGTCAAAACACCCGGAAAAGATAACAGCATCGAACCGTAAAACCTGGCCCGCGCGGCGGCGCGTCTCGTCAACTTCCATTTTTGATTTTGGGCTTGCCTTTGGCGTTGACGGCCACCGGGACGGGCTTGTTGCGATTCAAATAATATTGCTGGGCCATGCCAACCAGGTTGCTGGTGAAAATGTACAGGATCAGGCCGGCTGAGAGGCGGAAAAAAATGAAGCCCATCATCAGAGGCATCAGCGTCAACATTCTTTGTTGAGCGGGATCGACGGTGGCCTGGGGCGTCATCTTCTGCATCAGGTAGGTGGTGAGCGCCATCAGAATCGGCAGAATGTAGTAGGGGTCTTTTACCGAGAGATCGTGGATCCAGCCGAACCATGGGGCGTGGCGCAACTCGATGGTGCCGCCCAGCATGCGGTAGAGCGCGGCCCAGATGGGAAATTGCATGAGCATGGGCAAACAACTGCCGAGGGGATTGATGCCCTCGCGGTTGTAGACGGCCATGACCTCGTCGTTCATTTTGCGCTTGCGAGGATCGTTCATGGTGTACTGCTTGTAGCGATTCTGGATCTGTTTAATTTCCGGCGCGACGACCTGCATCTTCTGCATGGAGCGCCAACTGGACATCTTGAGCGGGAAAAGAACCATGTTGATGGCCAGGGTCAACACGACGATGCACCAGCCGTAGTTGGAAACGTAGCGGTGAATCCACTGCAGGCTGTAGAGCAGCGGCTTGGCGAGAATGCTGATCCAGCCGAAGTTGATGAGGTCCTCCAGCGGGGGGTGCTGTTTCGCGAGGATGTCGAAATCCTTGGGGCCAACGAAAACACGCATGCTGACCGGGCCGGGGCCGGAGCTGCCGGCGGCCATGGTGGCGACTGGTTCCTGTGCGGGCTTGTCGTCTACGGTGACGTCGTGGAAACGAAGCCAATGCCAGAGATCCAGATTGGAGCCGCTAGGAAGAAATGCAGCGGTGAAAAATTGGTCTTCGATGCCCGCATATTCGAGCGGGCCGACTTGCAGGACGCGCTGATCTTGATGATTTACGACGCCGAGTTTTTTGTACGGCATCTGGGTGAGTTTGCCGGCGGAATGGTAGTAGACGGTGACGAGCTGGGCGGCGTTGTAAACGTTGCGGTCGCCGAAGCCGCCGCGCCAGGCGATCGCCGCGGGGACGGGGGAACCGTGGAGCGTGACGGCCAGCTCGACGTCGACCATGTAGGTGGCGTCGAACTGGAGGCGCTTGGTGAATCCTAGTTGTCCATCACTCCACACGAAACATACGTCTGCTGGGGCGGCTAATTCGGCTGGGAGCACCGTATCGGCTGGGTTAGGGTCAGCGCCGCTTGCGGGAGCGGCTGAGGCTTGGGACTTTGGCTTGGTTCCGTATTTAGGGCTACGCGGTGGTTTTGCTACCGCGGCCGCCGGCTGGCCGGCCACCGGACATACGTTGGGGCCGGCCGGGGTGACTACGGCGAGAGCGGAATTCACTTTCGTTTCCATGGCCGGGTCGTTGAGTGCCACGGAGAAGGGCCAGTCGCCGAGCTGCTGGGCGGTCTGGTCGTTGACCAATTCGAGCGGGTGCGGGGGCGTCTGGTCGTCGGAATATTTCTTGAGCTGCCAACTCTTCACCACGCCGCCGCGGTTGGACAGCACGACGCGGTAGAGCGGGCTCTCAACCACCGTGTTCCTTTCGGCGTCGGCCTGGATCGTGCCCAATTGAACCGGCGCGGCCATTGCCTTCATGGTGGAAGGCGCGAGAGGGACGGGACCTTGGGAGGTATTGGTGGCCGGCGCGTTTTGCGGCGCTACGCCCGCAGGCGGTTGGGGGACAGCGGGAGGTACGGGAGACTTATAAAACTGACTCCACAGAAGGAGAATCAGCAGGGAGACGGCGATGGCGATAAATGCGCGGCGTCCGTCGGACATTTCTTCCATTAGGAAGTCTCCCCGGCGCCGGGAACAGGATCGCAGCCGCCTTGCGTGAATGGCCGACAACGTCCGAGGCGTTTGAGGGCGAGCCATGTGCCGCGGCGGGCGCCGTGAATCTGAATGGCCTGCAGGGCGTAGTTGGAGCATGAAGGATAAAATTTGCAGGCACCGCCGAGAAATGGTCCGAGGATTACCTGATAGGCGTGGACCATCAGGAGCAGCAAGGCAGCGGAAAGGCCCGGCGCGGCTACCGCTACGGGTCGATCGTCTTGCCCGTGGGGCTGGCCGTGGGCTTCGGAAGAAGATCGAGCAGCGCTGAGGCCAGCGAGGGAAAATCCGCGGTGGCGGCCGAACTGCGCGGGTGAATCACAATGTCCCATCCTGCGGCGATCTCCTGGCGATGCAAGCGGACGATTTCTCGAACGCGCCTGCGAATACGATTTCGCAGGACGGCACCGCCCTGCGCTTTCTTCACGCTCATGCCGAAACGGCTGATATTGCGGCCGTTGGGGCGGATGAAAATGAGAAACGGTTGATTGGACTTACGGCGGCCATCACGATACACCGCCTGAAAATCCGAGCGGCGCAGCAGCCGGCAGCCGGGCGGAAAATCGAGCGGCGAACGGTCAGATCGCCGTGAGGGAGTGGCGTCCTTTTTTCCGACGAGCGGCAAGAACCTTCCGTCCACCTTTAGTTTTCATGCGCGCGCGGAAACCGTGCTTCTTGTGACGGCGCCGCACGCGGGGTTGATAGGTACGTTTCGGCAATTCCTGTCTCCTTCAAGGTTCGGGAGGCTCGGTGCGAGCATGGCCCGGGATTGACCCCGGGCGCGCGCGCTTGCTTTTGCGTGTGCGGGGCGAAGAACCGCCCGGCCGCAAGATAGCGAACATCCGGACTGCGGTCCGCGACAGCGGACACGGGCAAAACGTGTAGTTTAGACGAGGCGCGAGATGGGGTCAAGAAAGGCTTGTGGGTGAGGTCGGGAACGACGTGGCGGGACAGCCAAACCCGCTATCAAAACTGAGATTTTTGGCGGTTGATCGAATCTCCAAGCAGCGGGACCGCCAAGGAATACGGGCTGTAGCGATTCTTGTGTCCTGTTTCGGCCAGCGACACCAACATCTGGTTTACATGGCTGCCGCTAAACTATCGTTTTGAGGCCTTGTTGGCCGGGGTTGCGACAATCGGCTGCAGGGTAAATTCAGCGTTGTCGATCGGTGGCCCTGGCCCACCTGCCCGCGAAGAAATCGGAATCAAGTTTGGCGGTTATTTCGATGACTGGAATTAAAGGCAGCAATTGTCCCGCCTGGCTTGCCTGGACCCATATCGGTCTCTTGCGGCGTGGTCGGAAAGGTTCGGGGCTTGGTCGTAAGCGAAAATGACGCCTTTTCGATTCAAAGCTTCCCGACATAGCCAGACTGCTTCCAGGACTCCATACCGCTTAAAATTCATACATACTGAATAACTACTGCTTGATCTACGCGGCCCGGAATTTAGCCTTGTGTTGGCGCGGTGTAACGCGCCTAGAATGATTGGCGAAACGTGGTTCCGGGGCGTTTGCGAACCGGAAAGAGGAGGGCCTTTGAAGGCATTCGCTGGTATTCGCGGGCGTGTGGCAGGTGCGTTTTGGAGTTGGGGTGGGCTGGCGCTTTGCGTGTTGGTGCTGGTGGCTGGCGTTAGGATCGGGACAGCGGGCGGGCAGACTCCACCGGCGCATGCTCATGTCACTGCTTTATCGGGCTCGGTATTTAAGGCCGACGGTACGCTGGCGGACGGCGGGCGCGTCACGATCGAAACTGCTGATGGGAGAGTGCCGCAGGCCAGCGCGGTGGACGCCGCGGGGCACTTTATCTTTACGCGGCTGAAAGCGGGGACTTACAACGTGCGGGCTTATTACCAGGGACAGTGGTCCGAGTGGCAGAGGAACGTGATCGTTCGGCACGAGAAGGTGACCGACATTACCTTGCGGGTGGCGCCTGCCGCTGCTGAGAAACCTAAGAAGTGATGCGCAGATTCACCGTTGCGTTATGGGCTTGGTGGCTGGCGTTCGGCGCGATACCCGCGGCTTGGGCCAGCGACCTGACGCCACAGACCATTAATGCGTTTGACCGCTACGTGCGGGTGAGTGAAGCGAAGATGAACGCTATACCGGCGAGCAAGGCGTTTCTGGCGGTGGATCGGCTGGAGGACGGCCCGCAGGGCGAAGCGGCGGCGGAATTGCGCGATGGAAAAGTGTGGATTGAAAAGCGTGAAACGTTGGATAACGGCGAAAAAATAAGTGCACCGGGAGGGCTGATTCATCACTGGACGGCGACCGTACTTATTCCAGGGGTTACTCTCGCCGAGACGCTGGCGCTGGAGCAGGACTACAATTCGCAGGCAAAATATTTTCAGCCGGACGTTGTGGCGTCGAAAACCCTGCGGCGGAATGGTGATGATTTCGAGATTTATCTGCGGTTCCACAAGCAGAAGGTGGTGAGCGCGGTGCTGGATACGACCCATCGCGTGCACTACCAGATGCTGAGCGCCACGCGGGCGACTAGCTGGTCGCGCACTACGCGGATTCAGGAAGTTAGGGATGCCGGGACGGCCAAGGAACAACTGGAACGGGAAGGACACGACGACGGGTTTCTGTGGAGGATGAATACTTATTGGAAGTTTGAACAAAAGGACGGCGGAACTTACGTCGAGTGCGAAAGTATATCGCTTACGCGAGATATACCGGCTGGACTGGGATGGATTGTGGGGCCGTTCATCGACAGTATTCCGAAGGAATCGCTGACATTTACGTTGGGGACTACGCGGAGCGTGCTGCTTAGCCGACCGTTTGCGCGGGGCGCTGAAAACCAACCGATCTTCAAACCATAAAACCACCCGTTCTTCAACACCTACGCTAGGGTCGAAACACCCACCCCTGCATTAAAAGGAGGTGGAACCCAGGAAGACGTCTTCGAGGTTGTTGGTGTCGTTGGTTACCAGGTTACTGGAAAAGGATAGGAAGGTTACGGTGTGGCCGTCGTCGCTGATTTGGGGGTATTCGGAATTCCCATTGCCCAGGCCGCCGGTGTC
>Ga0182024_10007990_pt1 | contig 22569 bp, 20 predicted proteins | sample P32metaG_FD_120480 | JGI IMG/M metagenome (GOLD analysis project Ga0182024, IMG submission 120480) | Permafrost microbial communities from Stordalen Mire, Sweden - P3-2 metaG (Illumina Assembly) | ecosystem: Environmental > Terrestrial > Soil > Wetlands > Permafrost | place: Sweden: Stordalen... | reverse complement strand
CCCGTGTAGCTATCCTGGGCCGGGTTGTAAGTGAAATTGCCGATAATCATGACTGTTTTCCTTTCGCTAATTGAAGGCCCCGGTATGGGACCTCGATGGCGTCAGCATACGGCCCGAGGCTTCGGCGGCGGAGGGGCGAGACGCGGAGGGGGATCACCCGGCTTGCAGGGTGCGCAGCGCCCGAAAGCCGGGGATACCGCGGCGAGGGCTTTTGCCCCTGCCCCGCAGCGCCGGAGTGGGCCGTAGGGCGCCCGACAAATCGAGGTTTCCTGTCGCGGGCCCGGCGAAAGAGCAGTCATGGCGGCGATCATTGCCAATCCCGGCTCCGGTCACGGCGGGCCGGGTCCCCTGACCCGCTCCCACGCTGGTACGCTGCCGGCTGCGATGCGCGGCGCATGGCCCAGACGGTACGCTCGAGATGCAGCTCGCCCGCCCTGGCTTTGGCGACCATGCCGTGGAAATACCCGCCCGGCGAGGTCCGGAAATGCTCCGGCTCCTTGGTCGAGACGATCGCCAGCGCGACCGCAGCCAGATCGCGGCCCATGGCAAGACAGGCGTCTCCCCACAGCGGTTTCGAGATCGCGAGGTCGTGCCGCAGCCATTCGGCGGCATCGACGATCTCCGGCCAGGTCGGGTTGGGCCGTCGCAGATAGGGTTTGAGCTTTGGCGCCAGCCTCACCAGCTCGTCGGGTGCGATCCCGTGCACCATGCCCTTGTCCGTCCGCTCCGGCAGCACCGCCGGTCGGAAGTCGGACATGTCGGTGCCCCCTGGCCTGCTACTATCTTTGGCTGCGATTACTGTATCCTCTTGAGGATCAGGGGTTGGTTTGTAGTTGTTATAGTGGGGACGGTTTTCCGGCCCCTTGGGGTCGGAATCCACCACTCCCAGGAGAACCTCGAGGCGCTCGCGGCCGAGGCGCTGACGGCGCTCAAGGCTGATGACGCCCACCTCCATCTCATCCGAGCGCTCTATGGCCTTCAGAGCGCGCCCTATGGCGTTGCTGTCATGCCGCAGTACCGCCCATTCCTCGCCCTCGAGGCCGTACTCTGCAGCTGTCTCGAGGATCTGAACGATCGCCTTCTTCGCGATCGTTGCGCGCCGGCGCAGCCGGCCCATGGCGAGGCGTTCCGCCCTGCCCTGCTCCGCCAGCCGCCGGAATTCGGCGTAGCGCGCCGCCAGCGGCGACAAATCGAAGCCGTAGGCTTCGACGATGCGGCCCTTGGGATGGTCCCGCTTGCCGTAACGCTTGCCGTTCGGGCTGTCCTTCATGCTGATGAGGCCGAGCTCGACCAGCTGGCGGTTGATCCATTTGGCTTGTGTAGGCGAAAGGCCGAGAGATTCCTGCTGCATCCGCGCCGACGGCCATACGATCGGCCGGGCGCCGGGTTGCCAGTCTTGCGGCTGGGTGAACCGGAACAGCCAGTCGACCGCATGTACCAGTCGGGGTGAAATCCCGATCAGCGGTGCAGCTTCCTTGATCGCCGCGAGCAATTGCCCCGGGACCGTGACGTCCTGCGGCAGCCCGGCAAAGGCTTCCGCCGACCGCTCGGTCTTGAGCAGATTGGGGGACCAGCGGCGAAAACCGCTCGGCGGCCGGGCAAAGCTTCTCTGTGGCGCCCCGCGGGCGCTATCGTACGTGTCCATCGTGATCCTCCTTTTGGGTTGATCGCGACGGGCAAGCCTTCCCCGTTAACGGAAACGGCAATTCCCGTTGACAGATTCGGCGACTCGGGAGTATGTTGGGACCTGCGATGTGTCCCGACGGCCTCTCCGAGGCCCGTCACGAAGTTTCACAAAAGCCCACCCGGCAAGGTGGGCTTTTGTATGTCTGGGCTAGTTTTCCGGCACCGACCCCCTTCCTCGTTCAATCAGTTGCAGCAACACCTGGCTGCGGTTCCGCAGCCCCCGGCGTTCCTTGAGCTCGTCGAGCAAGGCGACGGTCTCGCGCGGCAGCGCGACCACGAGCTGGTGACTGCCGTTCGCGGCAATACGCCGGCGATAGGCGCGGTCTTTCTCGCTGACTGCTGTGACGATGGTTTCCACGCGCGCCCCCTTGGCTCCGACTCGCTAGCGAGTCAGGAGTATATCTAAATCTTGGGGATTTTCACGCACAAGCGACTAGTCCTGGCGCTTTAGCCATTGAATCTATTGGTTAGCGCCGATCATTTCGAAGGCGGATATTTGATCCGCTAATCTGTCCGCCCGTTGCGCGAGTCGGGCCGCGCTACCGAATCGGAGGTTGCAGGCTAGTCGCGGTGTTGTTTCCGGTAGGCCTCGAAGCAAAGACGCAGAAGCTCATTGAGTTTGAGATCATGCGTGGCGGCGTAGGTCCGGAATTCCCGCCGAAACGAAGCGGGGATGCGGAAATTCAGCGGGGTGAGGTTGGCTTCCTTTGGCGCAGGTTCGGGAGCGGCCTTACGCGCGGGCGCTCTCCCAGCCGGCCTGATCGGCACAGGTGCAGCCTCCACTACCGGCACGGCAGCCAGCGCGGCTCCGGCCCCTCCCCTCCCCGGCATATCCGGTGACGGTGCGGCCGCACCTTTGACGGCAACGAGGCCAGCAGACAGTTCGGCGGATTTGCTTTTCATGCGACAGCTTTCTTTCGTGCTTTCGTGCTATTTGCTATTTGTGCTTTGAGAAACTCCCACAATTCGGCCATTTCGGCGGCGCTCCGCCCCTTCGGGTCGATTTCCTGGACGGTGCGGCCGTCGATCATCGAGCCGGCATAGTCGACCCGGTCGTGCACGATCACCGGCGCCACCTTCCCGTGCTCAGACAGCGCCGCCATGGCCTGCAGCGTAAGCCGCGCGTTCGGCTTCGCCTGGGTCATCACAAACAGAAATGGCTTCCCGGCGCCCTGCACCAGCGCGACCGTGCTGCCGACGGCGCGCAGATCGTGTGGGCTCGGTCGGGTCGGAATCAGTACCAGGTCGGCCGACACCACGACCGCGCCGATCGCCTCGGTGATCGCCGGCGGCGTGTCGATCACCGCCACGCCATATCCGGCACCCTCCAGCAGCTTGAGCTTCTCCGGCAGCTCGGCGATGCTTGTCGGCGCCAGCACCGGCACCTCGGCCTTGCGGACGTTCCACCAGGCCGACAGCGAGCCCTGCGGGTCAGTGTCGATAAGCACGGCCGGCCCGTCGCCGGCGGCTTCGGCGGCAACGGCAAGATGCGCGGCCAAGGTGGTCTTCCCGGCCCCGCCCTTCTGGCTTGCTAGCACGATTACGTACATTTGGGATTTCTGGCTCGCGTGATTTCTGTCATTCGGGTTTGCCAGAAAGCACGAAATAACGCAACAATTGGTTTTTTGGGCTTTCGTGCGATCGTGCTAAACTGCATTCTGCTTTACGTGCTCGCCCGCTTACACGAAAGCACGACTGCAAGAACAGACGGTAACGTGCTTTCTATCATACACGTAAGCACGAATGCCAGATCTAGGCAATTGCCCGTTTTCTACTTTTCGTGCTTGCACGAAAACACAAACACAATTGCGAGCCTGTCCAATGCATTGGGCAGGGGAGGGGAGGGCGATATCGGCCGGCTCGCGGCCATCAAAGGGTGGGTCCTCGATCGTGCTCGCCATGCTCGATACCCTGCGCGTGGCTGCGCGCGTTCTCCGGCCCCGCGGCAATGCCGCGCCTTTGACCGCTGCTGCGCGGGCTGATTCTCCTGAAGCCGCCGGGACGAGGAGCGCCTCGTCCCGCGCATAGCGCGGCTGTCCGTCCCGACGGGCCGAACAAGGAGCGGTGCAAGGGATTCGAAAACAGGGATGAAGGCGATCCTTATTGGCGGTCTCCTTTCGCCTTGGCAATCGCGGCGCGGGCTGTCGGGATGCAGGCATCGAGCGCGCGTACCGCCGCCGCGAGATCGCCCTTTGCCCAATTCTCGATGACCGATTGCGCCGCGGCCGTCTGACCTTCGAGCGCCTCCAGCAGATCGGAAGCCGCCAGCCGTAGGCGTAGATCGGCGTCGTACCAGATGGCGACGTCATCGCCGTGCGGATCCCTGATGGCGACTTCGTTGACCGGCATCCCGGGGTCGTATTCCTCGAACATGAGGTCCTCGGCGTTGGTGTCGAGGAACTTGCGGGCCAGGCGCAGCGCCTGTTTGGGCTTGTTCGCCTTGAATTCGCGGGTGGCAAAGTCGGCGTCGGTGCGGAAATAGGCGGTGAAGGTCGTCATTGGCGGCCTCCCTTCGCCTTGGCGATCGCTCGGTCGCAGAGTGCGGCGATCTTGTAGCTGTCGGTATCGAGGCCCGGCACCTGAAACATCGGCGCCGTGTTGAGGGCGGCTACCGCCTGGTCGATGGCGTTGAGCAGCTCGGTTGCGGCCTGGCGCACCAGATAGTCCGGGCTTTCCCACAGGGCGAGGACACCTCGCTCCCGGTCCCAGATCTGGACCTGGTCGAGCGCCTCGATGCTGTCGTAGCTGCGAAAGTCGAGTTCGCCGAGGTTATCGTCGTAAAACTTCCGGGCGAGTTGCAGGGCGTCCTGTGGTGAACCGGCCTCGAAGTCGCGGTTGGCGTAATCGGCGCAGGTAAAGAATTCGGCTCTGTAGGTGTTCGGCATGATGTCCCCCTTGTGGCTGTGAGGCCGCCACCACGGGGCCTCGATGCGGACCGGGAGGAGCGCGGGGCCTCGGCGGCGGAAGGGCGAGGCGCGGAGGGGGATCACCCGTTTTGCAGGGACCCCGGACTTGATCCGGGGGACCGAAAAACGGGGATACCGCGCCGAGGTCGCAGACCTTGCCCTGAAGCGCCGGGGTGCGCTCCAGCGTCCGCGCAATCGAGGCCTTGGCGGCCGCCGGCGAAGGGGATATCGGCGATGTACAACCAACGCAGCCGCGGTGCTGCAGCCACCCGGAAAGCGGGCAGGGGAGGGGGCCGCTTCAGGCGGCGGCGCTCGTCTCGGCCGGTTGTTGTAAGCCGTGCAGGTAGTCGGCGGCGCGTTGCGCATGACCGGCGGCGGTGAATATCGCGCGCTTGTCGTTCTTCAGAACCTCGAGCCAGTTGGCGATGTAGCTCGCGTGATCGGCGCGGGGCTCCGGTGTGATGCCGAGATCGGCACAGAGAAACGCAGCGCCAAGTTCGGCGACGAGCTCCTCGGCGGCATAGCCTTCATCACCCCAGCGCTTGCGGCCGAATTCACGGGCGAGACGGGTCGGGTGCCGCGTCCAATGGGTCAATTCGTGGAGCAGGGTCGCGTAGTAGCTTTCGGCGTCGATGAAGCTCTCGAACGGCGGCAATTGCACGCGGTCGGGTTCGATCGCATAGAAGGCGCGGCCGCCGCCATGACGGATATCGGCGCCGGTCGACGCGGCGAAATGTTCGGCGCCGGCGATGCGATCGGCTGCGGGCAGGGGAGGGGAGGCGGCCGGCGTGAATTGCGCAGGCAAGCCGTCGATCTGCTCGCAATTGAACACGGTGTAGCCCTTCATGAACGGGATTTCGTGCTCGATCTCGTCGCCGTTGTCGCCGGTCTCGGTCCTACGGATGCGGTCGGCATAGACGACCAGCGAGCCGCACTCGCCTTTGCGCACCTGGCCGCCGAGTTCCTGCGCCTGGCGGTAGGTCATCCAGAAGGGGTTGTCATACCCGTTGGCGACAGCTTCGCCCCACAGCATCAGCACGTTGATCCCCTTGTAGGGCTGCCCGTTGGCGCGCAAGGGCCGGACAATACGGCCGTCGGTGTTGCCGGCGTTCCAAGGTTTCAGCCATGGGCGCACGCCCTGCTCGAGCTCGGCGATAATCCGGCTGGTCACACGGGCATAGACATCGGGGCGGGGGCTGGTCATGGGTCAGCCCTCCCCATACAGAAGCGTCGTGAAGAGGGAAGGCTCGAGGTAGCGGCCGGCGGCGGTGCGATCGGATGCCGGGCGGTGATCCTCTCTCAGCTCGAACAGTGCGGGCTGCCCGGGTTCGGCACAGGCTTCGATCTGTTCTCGCCGGCGCTGCAGCACGTCGCGCCAGGCGATGCGCTTGCCATCAATCTCGATGAATTTCGGTGCCGCCATGACCTTCCCCTTTGAGCTCGAGGTTCAGCTGCTGCTGAACCTTCGAGGGTCGCGGAGACCGGGCTAGCAAGGGTCAAGCGGATTGTTCGGCACCGTGGAATAAATGGGGGGACCCGCTGACATAACGTGCGCGCCGCACCTTCGGCGCGCTCCACATCGGGGGGAGCCGTTTATGCCGCGAAAGGCCGGAGAATCCGCTTGATCCGCGCGAGGGCAGAGCCCTTAGCAGCTGGCCGCCGGCAGGCGGGTGACAGGCTTCCGCCGGTAGGCGGGCAACAGGCGCGTGAAGGATCGTCACCGGAGGGCCGCGGCACCTTATTTCAGGTGACGCGGGGAGCCCCGCGACCGCGGGCGAGTAGAGCCTGGCCCCGCGAGAGCGGGGGACACGCCCAATCAGAGCGTCAATCAAATCAGAAGAAAATCGAGACCGCGAACGCCGGTCAGGATTCCTTGCGCTGCGTCCGCAACGCTCGCCCGCGCATGCGGTTGTTGTGTGCACGGATCAGGCGGCGGCGCTGCGCCTTGGCGCTCATCGGCCGGCGCCAATGATGCCGGTGTTTGGCCGGCTCAGCCGAGGCGGACTGTCCTGCGAGCGCCAGTTTCCGGCCATGTTCGAAAGCATCTTGCAGATCGTTGGTGACATAGGCCGTCGCGTCGGTGCCGTCGCGAAAGTTGACGCGCCATTCGCCAGCGCAATTTGTGATCAGCACCCCATGCGCGCGCAGTTCATCCACGATCTGCATGATGAGGGAAGGAATCTGCTCGCCGGTCATGCCATCGGCTTGCGCCGGAATCAGCGGCGTCGTCAACGGGCGGGAGGTAAAGAGGGCGACCTAGGGCAGGGCAGGGGACGCCGGCGCCACCTGCAAACTTACTAGGTCGGTAGGGCGTTTACGACTTTCAGAGTCATGTTTACGAAGCCGAGAAGCTCGGTCTGATCGAGTGGCGGCTCCGCCGCGCCTCGCGGATCCTCGCCGTGGTGATAGTCAGCAGTATAATCGTTGATCCGTTCTAACGATTGGTAACTATCGTGCGCAGGATGCTGGTCGCCTCCGACTCTTATTTTGCGGAGTATCTCGCCGAGATTGTCATCGGCGAGGAACGCGCCGGGATAGGCAAAGCGAAAGTGAGTTTCGAGGACAACTCGGAGCTTCTTGATAATCTCGCGGGGGTTGCCAGCACCGTTGGCGCGAAACGCAAGCAAGTCGTCGAGCTCCGCAGCAGCTCGACCGCGGCACGCATCATCTAAATCGAAGGCGCTGAGCTTTGACCCCGTAGCGGGGTGGTAGATGATCTGTATCGCAGAGCGATCGTTTGGAGGGCATTTCTCCCAAAGTTGTTTCAGGAATAGCGCATCATGCGAAAGCACAACGACTTGGCGGCAGGCATTGGCGACGCGCATGATTTCATAGATCGTCTGGCGTCGGCGGAATGCGTCCTGACTGCTGAACGGATCATCAAACACCACAATTCGGTCACCGAGATCGGGCTCGCGTTCTAGCTGGGCGAGAAAAAACGCTAAAGCCAGGGTGACGCGATCTCCGGAACTTAATGTGTTCTTAAAGCTTGGGCTGTTGGGGGGTGTATTCGCATTACCGAGGTCGACGTGCATACCGTTGATCAATAATTGATAAGACGAAGTCGCTATACCACCCGGATAGCTAAGCCCAGTGCGCGCAATCGTAAAGTCCGCATTAAATAAATCTAGAAGCTCATTAATACGATTTTCGTAAGGCGGCATGATCTGCAGTGTGTGAGTTTCGAGGCGTTGGCGAACGTCTGCCTTTTGTCTTTCGATATCCCGCTTCTCGCGGCCTAATCTCTGGTAGGCGTCACAGGCTTGTACTACCGCCGGGTCGCGGCGATGCTTAACGGCTTGAAGACGCGCCAGCACCGATTGCGCAGCCGTTAAATCGCCGGCGGCAGTACCCTGTTTTCGAGCCGCGATCTCCGCGTTCGCGGCAGCAACGGGCCTGTTATAAGCATCGACGGCAGCTTGAACGGCCCCCAAAAGTCTCTTCGCCTCTTCGAGGTCGGTTCCATGCACGATCGGCTCAAGCGGGGCCTGCGCCTTACGCTGGAGCAGTTCACTCAGGAGTTCGTGGGTTCGCCGGAGTTCCGCGAGCGCATGATCCAAAGCAGGAAAAGCAATCGTGTCGATCTGGCAAAAGCGACACCAGAACTCAACTGCAGCAGTGTTCGTGGCTAAGAGCGTCCGGACCGCCCCTTGCATGCGTTCGCCAATACCGCTGTCTACAGCTTGGCGAGCCTGGTTGATGTCCGACTGCAAGCCCCGATAAAGGTCGCTAAACAGGGCTCGAAAGGCCTGAACCAAGGGAAGGCCATCGAGCCCGTCTCGGCCACAAAACGGACATTCGTCTTCGACGATGAAGTTAACGCCTCTCGCTATCCACTGCTCGCCACCCTCGCGCATATGATGCCGTTCGAGATGGGTGACCAAGCGTGTCTGCGCATCGGCCCCGACCCCGTCAAGAGATTTCGCGAGTAAGGGTTCCAGCTCGTCCGTCGTCATTGGGATCGCTAGAGGCGTCAGCTCCGGCCGAGTCCGAATGGCATCGGCTTGCCGTAGCGCCTCGATGAGCGGAAGTTGCGCCGCAATCTTGCTTTCGATGTCGGGGTCTGCTGGTAACGCGATGAAGTCCGCGAGCCTCATGCCCGGAGGGGCGAAGGCTTGTGCGGTACGCTCGGCGGCGGTGAGATCCGTCTGCTTGCCGCGGCTCTCCTCCGCGAGCCTCTGCTCGTCCTCTGCTAGAGCAACGCCGGCGCGCCCGACGATGACCCGAAAAAGGTTACGCCGATTGGGTACATCAACCACATCGCCGGAGTGGACGTTTTCGGCGATAAACACTCCATCAAAAATGGAAATCTGCGGCAGCGGGGCCGACCACGCTCCGTTTTGAAGGCGGCGATTACCATCCGCGAAAAGCAAATGGATGTCCGGAGCGACCTGAGTCCCAAGAGTCTGCCGACCGAGGATTGGTGTGGCATCACCTGATTGCACAGAGCGCAAGACGGCACAAAGTGTCGTCTTACCGTAGCTGTTAGCGCCGAACAGCAGCGTATGCTTCGTAAATGTTGGGTTTGGCGCGGCGACGGAGTTGCGAAACCGCCCGACGTTCCTAATGCTAATGACGCGTTGCAGCACCGTACGCTCCCTTCCGAGCAGCTATATACCATGTCGGGAAGCCAGCTTCCCGAGATCCCATAGCAAAACAACGAAATATCAATAATTTCAGCACCACACAGAACTTGCTATTTGTCGGGTTTTTGCGTATATTAGTGTCGGGTTTTTGCAACATGGAAAAGAGTGTTCGTATCATGCGTCGGCAGAAGACATTGCGGGAAAGGATCGAGGCCCGGATTGCGCGCAAGCGCGGCGAGGACGTGTTCCTGCCGCGCGAATTCGCCGATCTCGGCGGCGAGGATCAGGTGCTGCGCGCCCTGCGCGGTCTGATGCGCGAGGGCCGCCTGGTGCGGCTCGGCTACGGCGTTTACGCCCGCGCGATCACCTCGAAGCTTTCGGGCAAGCCGATCCTTTATAGCGCAAACGGGCTCGCCAGTGCCGCGCGACAGGCGCTTAACAAACTCGGGGTGAGGTGGGAACCGACCGAGGCCGAGCGCGCCTACAATGAAGGTCGTTCGACACAGGTGCCGGTTAATCCGGCGGTGCGGGTGAGGGGGCGTTTCTCGCGACGGCTCCGCGACGGCAATACGGAGCTGGTGCTTGAGCGGTGAGCTCACCCTCGAGGAGCTGGTCCAAGTCCAGGCTCATTTCGGCCTGCCGAGCCCGGCGCTGGTCGAAAAAGATTTCTATGTCGTCAAGGCGCTTGCGGCGATCGCTGCCGTCGAGCTGGAATCGCTGCATGTGCGCCTCGTGTTCGGCGGCGGCACCGCGCTGAGCCGCGCGCACCGTTTGATCCGGCGCATGTCGGAGGACATCGATTTACGGATAGTCGTCGACAGCTACCGTCCGGGCAGGGGGACACTGCGGCGGCTGCGCGCGAGGATCACCGAGGCGTTGCTCGGCGCGGGATTTAAATTCGACCCCGAGGATCCGGCTTATAGAAAAACCGGCAACGAGACCCGCTACACGATCTACCGTCTGCCGTACGAGCCGGCAGCAGTGGGGGAGGGGGCTCTACGCCCGACAATCCAAATCGAGACCGCGGTCTGGCCATTGTACCGCCCAGCGGTCGAGCTGCCGGTGATCTCGTTCGTCGCCGAAGCGCTGGAGCGGCCACCCGAGGTCGCGAAGATCGAGTGCGTATCAATCCTCGAGACGGCGGCAGACAAATTCGTCGCGCTGACACGGCGCGCGGGCGCCGAGCTTGCTGGCTTGGTCGCCGAGCCAGACCCGACGCTCGTGCGCCACCTGCACGATCTGCATGCGTTGCGCGAGCATTACGATCCCCCCGAAGTCGCCGCCCTGGCGCGTGAGATTATGCTGGCCGACGCCGCGGCTTATGGGAGCCAATTCCCGGCGTACAGGGAAGACCCACTCCGAGAGACCCATCGGGCCATCGAAGGCCTCGCTATCGACGCTGGGTATGCCCGGCAATACGGCGATTTTCGGCGCTTTATGGTCTACGGAGGTGATGCCGAATACGCGGTATGTATTGGCACCCTGAAAGAGTTAGCGCAGCAGTTCAAAAACGACCCGGAGATAGCTCGGGATAGGAATTCGTGATCTATGTGCTACTACTTTAAGATGGAAAAGACGCCCTTTTACGCGCCAGACCAGGCTGACGGCAAACTTGAGGATGATCTTCGACCCAATGCTTCGGACGATCCGGGCGCCGGCAAGACGACCATGGCGGGCCTACTGATTAAGGAGCTGATCGCGCCGGCGAGGGGGACCACAATGTTTACGTAACGGGGTAGATTCTAATAAGACATTGATAATGTTAGGGAGATTATGGATTATACAGAACATCAGCGCGAAGCAATCAACCATTTGGATGGCAACCTACAGGTGATTGCGTGCGCGGGGTCGGGCAAGACCCAGGTGCTGGCGCAGCGCATTGTCAACATCCTGAAGACCAAGTCTGCCGAGGGCATCACTCCAGCGAACATCGTCGCCTTCACATTCACCGAGAAGGCAGCCGGCGAACTCAAGGACCGCATTCACCGCCTATGTCGTGAACAACTGGGCTCCGACGTTGGGCTGGCAGAGATGTTCGTCGGCACGATCCACGGCTTCGGCCTGGACTTACTCCAGACCTACCTTTTCAGATTCCTGAAATACTCGGTGTTGAGCGAGGTGCAACAGCGCCTGCTAATCGATCGGAATAGCCTCAAGAGCGGGCTGCGGGATCTTTCGACTCACGACGGCAAGCAGCTAGAGCGGTGGAAGGACTCCAGGCTCTACATGAAAGTTCTTTCCCTGGTCCGCGAAGCGCAGATTGACGAGAAGGAGCTGGGAAATCATCCAGTGCGTCAGGCTCTAACCAAGTACGAGAACCTACTCCATGAGCACCGGTACCTTGACTACAGCATGATCCTGACCGAGGCGGTCGGAGCGCTGATGAACGACGTAGGCCTGAAGCAGAAGATGGCCGAGCGGGTGAAATACCTGATCGTCGACGAATACCAGGACGTCAATCCGTTGCAAGAATGCTTGATCCGTCTGCTCCACAACCTTGGTGCCGAGCTATGCGTGGTGGGCGACGACGACCAGACTATCTACCAATGGAATGGCAGCGACATCACCAACATAGTCGGCTTCGCCGACCGGTATGCGGGCGTCCAGCGGATTGCAATGGGCGAGAATTTCCGCAGTAGCGAAGGCGTGGTCGAAAGTGCCCGACAGGTGGCGGAGCGCAACAGCGGACGGCTAGAGAAGCGCGCGCAAAGTGCGGGCGCTCAAGAATTCCGGCACGGTGACTTACTTTGCCTCAAATTCGACAGCCCGGCAAACGAGGCGCGGTGGATTGCCCGCAAAATCCTCGAAATGCGAGGTATGACTTTCACCGAAGACGGCGGGACCCGTGGTCTGTCTTGGTCGGACTGCGCAATCCTGCTACGCAGCGTGAAGAATAGCGCCGGTCCCGTTCTCAGCGCGTTGCGAGAGGCTGGCATTCCCTACATGGTCAAGGGGATGGCCGGACTGTTTGACACGACCGAGGTCCAGGCGGCCTGTGCGATCTTCCACTATCTTGCCGGCAATACGCCGATCGCGAGTTTGGAACAGGCCTGGCGTCACGCTAATTTGGGCTTAACGCCGGCCCAAGTCAGGCGAGGCGTCGCCTACCTGGACGCCGAGAAAGCCGATTGGCCCAATCGTTGGCAGAAGTCGAGCTATGCGCTACAGGGCACTTATATGGGTTTCCTCGCAGCTGCAGAGTTGCGTGAGGAAGCCATACCCCATCAAAACGGCGACGAGCGGGCTCGGGGTGAAATCGTCTTTTACAACTTGGGCAAGTTTAGTCAGGTCATCACCGACTATGAAGCCATTCACTTCCATACTAAGCCGGACGATCTGTACGCTGGCTTCTCTGGCTACCTGACCCATAACGCCCCAGACTACTACCCTGAAGGCTGGGAGGATGCTGGCTTTGCACAGCCCGATGCGGTCCAAGTCATGACCGTACATCGTGCCAAGGGCACCGAATTCCCGATCGTCTTTCTACCGAACTTGGTCAGGAACCGCTTTCCTGCCAAAGGCCAGGGCGGGCGTAAGTGGTCCCACGTGTTGCCCGCAGCAGCGGTGGTGGATGGCCATCGGCTCGACGGCGGTGAGGAAGACGAGCGACGCCTGCTGTATGTAGCCATGACTCGGGCCAAGAAATATTTGTACTGCACTTGGGCACCCGAGGCTTCGAAAGGTATGTTCGCCAAAGAATCGCCCTTCGTACGAGAAATAACGGCGTCTCCTTATGTGTTGACCCGGGAGCCTGGGGCATCTAGCAACGAGAAATTGCCGCCCAAACCGCGCCAAGAACAGGCAGAGGTTCTACTCACTTTCAGCGAGTTAAAGTATTTCTACGAATGCCCTTACCAATTCAAGCTACGTTTCATGTACGGCTTTAACCCCGGTTTTCACGAGAAGCTCGGCTACGGCAAATCTCTCCACGATGCTTTGGCGGAAGTTCACAATAGGGCGTTGGACGGTGAATACCTGGATGCCCAGGCGGTTCCGGTGCTCCTCAACACCCACTTGCATCTGCCATATGCGTGGCAGCAATTGCGAGATGACATGAGGGTTCAGGCGGATAAATCCCTCCGCCGATATCTGGATGAAAATGCGCACCTCCTGGACAAGATTGAATACGCCGAGAAGTCCATCGAGCTGAAGCTGGCCGACGGCGTGGTGGTGCATGGGCGCATCGACCTGATCCGGCGTACCGACACTAAGCAGATTATCATCATCGATTTCAAATCGACTGACCGCGCCCAGGAAGAGGATGTTACCAGCCAGCAACTCCACATCTATGCGCTGGGCTACCAGCAACTCACCGGTCGATCGGCGGACCTGATCGAAATCTACAACTTGGACGGTGGCGCGGGTACGGCGCAGCGGGAGCTGGTGGAAGAAAAGATGTTGCGGGAAACGGAAACGCTCGTGGTCGCCGCTGGCCGCGACATTCGCGATGGCCAGCTCTGCCGCCTGGTTCACTGCAATGGCTGCGATATGCAGGGCATTTGCCGTTCCGACATCGGCCAATAACAAAGAAAGAGAGCGCCAGAAATGCCAAAGATCAACCTCACCCAGCCTGAACTTGTGTGGCCTGGTAAATACGACGAGGCAGGCGCCCGCGTCATCAATCGTGGCGTCGCGCTGCCTTTTCAGGTGGTGGAGACTATCAAGGAAGGCCGCGCCAGCCGCGCCAGCGGCCATACCGCCGACCTGTTCGCCGCTAAGCCGAGCGGGAACGACAATTGGCGCAACAAACTCATTTGGGGTGAGAATCAGCTAGTGCTGGCCAGCCTGTTAGAGCAATTCGCGGGTCAGGTGGACTTGATCTACATCGATCCGCCGTTCGGCACGGGTTCAAATTTCTCCTTCAAGGTACTGGTAGGAGACGACGACGACCCGCTACCAGGCAAGGAACCCTCCCTGATGGAGGAAAAGGCCTATAACGACACTTGGGGCGGGGGCGTATCTTCATACCTGTCGATGCTGGCATCGCGTCTGGAGTTGCTCCGGGAACTCCTCTCGGACACGGGCTCTATTTTTATACACCTGGACGTTCACCTCGGCCCGTATGTCAAAGTACTCGCAGACGAGATATTTGGACGGGATAATTTTCAGAACGAAATTGCCTGGTACTACTACAACAAGATGCACGATAGCAGAAAGCGGCTGCTGCCCAAGGCCTTTGATCAGATTCTTTACTACGTCAAGTCGAAGTCATCCCGATACACATACAACGCGCTTACGGAAGACCGCGACGAGCCTGTCAAACAGCTGAGGCGGGTCAAACTTGACGGGCGCATGGTCAATGCGAGAGATGAAGATGGCAATGTCATCTACCAAGAGAAGACCACAAGAACAGTAGATACGGTCTGGCGCATCCGCTGTCTTCAACCCGCCAACAAAGCCGAGTGGGTGCACTATGATACCCAGAAGCCAGTAGACCTGATTGAGCGCGCTCTCGCCTTGGCGTCCAAGCCCGGCGATCTGGTACTTGATTGCTTTTCCGGTTCCGGCAGCACCCTTGTTGCTGCTGAGCGCAACGACCGCCGCTGGATCGGCTGCGATTTGGGCCGGTTCGCTATACACACCACCCGCAAGCGCTTGCTGGAGATCCCGGACTGCAAACCCTTCGAAGTTCTGAACCTCGGCCGATATGAACGCAAATACTGGCAGGGAGTGAACTTCGGCGACGAAAGACCCCTGCAGGCGGATGCGGCAGCGGTGGCGGCCTATGTTCGATTCATTCTCGACCTGTATCACGCCCAACAGATAGCCGGCACCCACGTTCACGGCAAAAAGGGCACGGCCTTAATACACGTTGGCGCGGTGGATGCGCCGGTGACCATCCGCGAAGTGAATGACGCGGTGGCGGAGGTGGCGGCGCTGGGCCAGAAGGAACTTCATGTGCTGGGCTGGGAGTGGGAGATGGGTCTGCACGATCCGCTCGCCCAGCAAGTGCAGCGTAGCCACAAAGTGAAACTCAGACTGCTGCACATCCCACGCGAGGTAATGGAGCGGCAGGCGGTGGAACAGGGTGAGGTGCGCTTCTTCGACCTCGCCCACCTTGAAAGTGAAATCGTGCCGGAAAAACAAGGGAACCGGCGCGTGCGGGTGAAGCTCGCCAATTTCGTCATCCCGGATAGCGAGCTAATCCCCGAGGAGGTGCGGGCGAAGATCACCAAGTGGTCTGACTACATCGACTACTGGGCGGTAGATTGGGATTTCCGCCACGATACATTTATGAACCAATGGCAGGCATACCGCACACGAGCCAACCGCAAGCTGGAGCTCAAGAGCGGTGCCCACGAATATGCCCGTCCGGGCCGCTACCAGGTGCTGGTTAAGGTTGTCGACATTTTTGGTAACGACACTAGCCAGCTATTAGCTTGGGAAGTCCGATGACCGAGCGCATAAACGTCTTAGAAATCGAACTGCCAGAAATTCTGGAGCGCAACCCATACGCGCCACCGCATAGCCACCTCGTAAAGGCTGGAGCAGACGCTTGGGAAGAAATTGAAGGCCGACGGGAAAGCCGAACGCTGCTTGTAACACGCATTCGCGAGAAGGTCGACGCTTGGCGCGAAGATGATTACCCAGGCGTTTCTGACACCACGCGACGACTATTTCAATATTGGTTCGAGGAAGACCATCTGCTGCCATCTGGTGAACCCTTCCGGTTCTATTTTTGCCAACGGGAGGCAGTGGAAACGCTCATCTACTTGTACGAGGTTGAGCAGTGCCGAGACGCGAGCGATTTGGTGCAGGCGTATTTCCAAAACCCGGGCCTCCTGGAACTGCAAATTCTTACGTCCACTAAGGGCACCCGTAGCTTTCGTCGCTACATCCCGGAAATCGGCAAGCAAGCCGAACAGGAACTTCCCCCCGCGGGACTACCCCGCTACGCGGTAAAGATGGCCACGGGCAGCGGAAAGACCGTAGTGATGGGTTTGGTCATTGCCTGGAGCTTGCTGCATCGCCGCCTAGAGCCGGGTAGTGCAGCAGCAGACAACTTTCTTGTGGTTGCACCGAATGTGATCGTCTATGAGCGCCTATGTGAGGACTTCGCATCTGCGTGGGTTTTCCATCACCTCCCGATCGTGCCGCCGGAATGGAAGAGCCAATTTGCGCTCCATGTGATTCTGCGAGGCGATGCCCGCGAACCGGCTCCGGCGGGCAACCTGTTTCTCACCAACATACAGCAGATTTACGAGGATAATGGGCCACCGCCAGGGCCGATCAACCCGGTCGCGGCCTTGCTGGGTAAAGCGCCGAAGGGCAATCTTACGACGGCTACGCCGATGTTGGAGCGAGTAAAAAGGCTGCCCAATCTCATGGTGCTCAACGACGAAGCTCACCACGTCCACGACGAAGAGCTCGTCTGGAGCAAGACCCTGATGGCGCTGCACGACAACCTCAAGTCCCGGGGCGGCAGTGGGCTAGCGGTGTGGTTAGACTTCTCGGCCACCCCTAAGAACCAGAACGGAACTTTCTTCCCGTGGATCGTAGTAGATTACCCCCTCGCCCAAGCAGTGGAAGATCGCATCGTCAAGACCCCGCTCATTATCCACCAGACTGACAAGCCAGACCCTGACCGCTATGCCCACAATGAGGCGGGCGATGCCTACAGCGAGTGGATCGCCATCGCCGTCGAACGCTGGCGGAATCATGTGAAGGATTACGGAGCGGTGAATGAAAAGCCGCTTATGTTTATCATGGCCGAAGACACCAAGGATGCGGACTCCATCGCCGAACGCTTGCGGCGAGAAAAGGAATTCAAGGACAAGGACCGGGTGCTGGTGATCCACACCAAGGGCAACGGCGAGATCACCCAGAAGGATCTGGAAGCAGCACGCAAAGCGGCCAGAGAGGTGGATTCAGGCACCTCTCGTATACGCGCCATCGTCTCCGTCTTGATGCTGCGAGAGGGGTGGGACGTGCGCAACGTGTCAGTGATCCTAGGGCTACGGCCGTTCACCGCTAAGGCCAATATCCTGCCAGAGCAGGCCATCGGTCGTGGCCTCCGCCTCATGCGTGGGGTGCCACGCGACAATCCCCAGATTCTGGAACTCATCGGCACCAATGCCTTCGAAAACTTCATTCGCGAGCTTGAGAAAGAGGGCGTCGGCATCCGCACAGTGACTAATCCGCCGAAGCCCGCTATCGAAATTTTCCCGGTGGAGGAGAGGCGGCAATACGATATCGCTATTCCTCGAACTACACCTCTGTATGATCGCCAGTATCGTCGTCTAGAAGAACTCGACCCGCAGAAGCTACCTTCTTTGAGTTCTGAGAAAGATCTCGGAAAGGAACTGAAAAATCGCATCGACCTGATGCACGGCATTATTGACGTTAAGGTCGGTTCCGACGAGGTGGTGTTCAATGCGCAAAACGTGCCACCGATCGAGAACCTGCTCTCCTCTCTCACCAGCAGGGTGGAACGTCATGCGCGGCTCACCGGGCAATTCAGCGAGCTATATCCCAAGGTACGGGAGTACGTGCAGAAGCGCTGTTTCGATCACGTCGTGGAGCTGGACGACGCCAGAGTTCGCCGCACGCTCAACCACACCGAGCTCCTGGACGTCATCGCCCGCCTTTTCGCCCGACAGATTGGCGTGCTCACTACCGAATCGCGACCGGTGAAGCTCGTTGGGGAGCCATACCGGCTTTCCAATACGGCGAAATTTCCCTGGCGGCGTATGGTCGTGGCCGCGGGAAGGACGATTTTCAACCGGGTTGCCTGTTACAACGATTTCGAGGCGCGTTTTGCCGAGTTTCTGGACGGCTGTGAAGACATCGATCGCTTCGCTGCTCTGGCAGAATGGTTTACTGAATTTCATGTCCAATACTTATCGAAGGCTGGTGCCATCCGGTTGTACTACCCCGACTTCGTTGCGGTGCAAGCAACCAGAGATGGATCGGCACATTGGATCATCGAAACCAAGGGTCAGGAATTCGAGGACACGGATACCAAGGCGGCGCACATGCACCGCTGGTGCGAAGAGGTGTCCCGCGAGACGGGAGAGCGATGGTATTACCTAAAGGTTCCACAGATTATATTTGAGCAATTTATCAGGGGAACCATCGCAAAGCGGTTTGATGAATTGCTCGAATGGGAAGAACGGCAGCGAAAACTTGCCGTCTGAATGTCGGCGCTAGCAGTTGTGGCGAAGGAGTCACAACGACTCCTTAAAATGGAATTCTGAGCTGCTGCGGTTAGTGTAACATAAAGGACGTTATGTTACACTAAGACCATGAACGATCTCGTTCCGACCAAGGCTGCCCGGACCGCCGTCTCGATCTCCGGCAGTGTCGTCATCCCGGCGGCGATCGCCGACGCCGGCGAGCACGCCGTTCGCCGCTTTCTCGAATTCTTCGCCGCGACGATCCGCAACCGCAACACACGCGAGGCCTATTACCGGGCCGCGTGCTCGTTCTTCGCCTGGCTCGAGCAGCATGATGTCGGCGAGTTAGCGGATATCGAACCGATGCACGTCTCCTTATATATAGAGACGCTGCAGGCAACCGCCGCCAAGCCGACGGTCAAGCAGCACCTCGCCGCGATCCGCATGCTGTTCGATTGGCTCGTCGTCGGCCAGATCGTCGCCACCAACCCGGCACATTCGGTCCGCGGGCCGAAGCACGTCGTCCGACGCGGCAAGACCCCGGTATTGACCAGCGATGAGGCCCGGCATCTGCTCGACAGCATCGATACCACGACCCTCGTCGGCCTGCGCGATCGGGCCCTGATCGCCGTCATGACCTTCGCCTTTGCCCGCATTGGCGCCGTCGTCGCAATGCGCGTCGAGGATTACTACCCCGAGGGAAAACGCTGGTGGGTGCGGCTCCACGAGAAAGGGGGCAAGCGCCACGAAATGCCGGCGCATCACAAGCTCGAAGCCTATATCGACGAATACATCCTAGCGGCCGGCATTCGTGACGACGGCAAAGGCCCCCTCTTCCGCTCCGCGATCGGCAAAACCGGCGTGCTGACGCCCACGCTGATGCACCGTGTCGACGCATACCGCATGATCCGCCGCCGCGCGGCCGAGGCCGGCTTCAAGCAGAAACTCGGTTGCCATGTGTTTCGCGCGACGGGGATCACCGCCTACCTCGAGGCCGGCGGCACCCTTGAAAACGCGCAAACCATGGCCGCGCACGAGAGCCCGCGCACGACCAAGCTTTACGATCGCACGAGCGATGCGATCACGCTCGATGAGATCGAGCGGATCACAATCTGATACGCGCTCGACCCGGCCCGCGTCCGATAATCTCATCATCTGGAAAATTGAAATCGGCGAGCGCTCGGCACCGTCGAAGCCGCAGAACCCGTCTTCTGGAAATTCACCGGCTCACTTGTGACAAACGATCAGACAATGCCATGCGTACCGCCCGACGATTGGAAGCCGCAGGATCAAATCATCGAAGGCTTTCGATAAGCGGTAGGGGATTCCGTTTGCCGTCGCATCTAAGAACACGCTCGCCACTGAAAAAAGCCCATAGAACATTGTGTCCACGCGCGCAAAATGGCGTCGGGCTAAAGCGAAATCGGCCATTAGTAACGGGTGCTCGTCCGGCGTCCGAACTTCAGGTGTTCGCCGTCGATATAGATTGAGAATTGGGTTGTGACCCATAGGCTCGCAAAATATCGCCACGCCTTTTGTACGCAAGACGCGCGCAACCTCACCGAAGCATTTGTTGAGGTCGAGGTGGTGCACAATCCCCCGGCCAAAGACCAAATCAAAACTTTGATCGGGAAACGTCATCGCTTCGGCGTTCATCGTCAGAAACCGAACGTTTTTCAAGCCTGCCCGCTCGGCTCTCGCCGTGGCCTTTTGAATTGCCACGTCGGAAATATCTATTCCGGTCAACGAGCGACATTGTTGAGGGAGATTTAGTTCGCCAAGGGAAAGGCCGCCGTCGGCGCAACCGTATTCCAGGACTGCGTTGTTTGGTGTGTACTGCTGCACAAGGGCATTTTGCCTTTCCGGGCCGTGACGCACGGATGCGTACCACTTGTTTAAATAGGCTCTTGGGTCTATGTCGTGCGAAAATCTCTCGTTATGAAATCGTCTTTCTCTCTCTAAGGTATCCTCGCTCATAGCGCGGGCCGGGGTCAGGGGGTTTTCTACATATTGTGTTTCTTGCTCGCCGTCGCGGCAATGTCAAATCCGCATAAGCTCCATTATGGGAAAATCGCCTAAGAGTCTTATACAAGAAATACTCGCGCCCCTTAAGTAATCGATTAGCCGCGCCGGAGACCGGCGCGCGGCGCGTTTGATCCTCAAAATATGGCGCAAGCCGGGCTGGCTCTGGTAAGGAAATCCATGGCCGAGCTTCCTGCGACCGCGCCGCCAGCCAGACGACTCCTATTGGAGTGCAGCGGCGCATGCGGCGATCTCGGTACGTTCATCCCGCACGTGATCGGGGCGATGACCGTTGCCGGTCTGGCTCCGGCGGGTGTGCTCTTTGGCTTCGCCGCGTTCCTGATCGCCACGGGCCTTTTCTATGGCCTGCCGCTGCCGGTGCAGCCGATGAAAGCGATTTCGGCGGTGATCCTCACGGGCGGGCTTCGGCCCGGCGAGGTCGCCGCTGCCGGTATGATGATCGGCGTCGTGCTGCTCGTGTTGGGTGTTACGGGCTGGATCGGCCGCCTCGCGCGGGCCATTCCGCAATCCGTGAGCGCCGGGCTTCAGCTCGGCCTTGGCCTGCTTATGGGCGTGCTCGGATTTAAGCTGATGCTCGTAACGCCGTGGATCGGCTTTGGATCGCTCGCGCTTCTTTTCGCCCTGACGCGCATTCCGCGCTGCCCGGCCGCGCCGATCGCGCTCGCCGCCGCCATGATCGCTGGATGGGCGACCGGCAACATAGGAAGCGCCCCTGAGGTCGCTATCACGCCGGGCATGCCGCACCTGGTCGTGCCGAGCTGGGCCGAAGTCTGGCGCAGCTTTGAGGTCGCGGTACTGCCGCAGCTCTCGCTAACCCTCACCAATGCCGTGATCGTCACGGCGAGCCTGTCGCGCGAGCTGTTCCCGTCAAGCGGGGCAGTCGCTAGTGAGCGCCGGTTGGCGCTGTCGTCGGGCCTCGCAAATGTGCTGCTGTGTCCGTTCGGCGCGATGCCGATGTGCCACGGGGCCGGGGGGCTGGCGGCGCAATTCCGCTTCGGCGCGCGCACGGGCCTCGCGCCAATCATCTTCGGCGCTGTGCTGCTCGTGCTCGCGATCGGGTTCGCCGAGCATGCCGCTGCGCTGTTCGCGCTAATCCCGATCGGCGCGGTCGGCTCGTTGCTGATCTTTGCGGGCACCGACTTGGCAATTTCGCGCCGCCTGTTCGACGGCAAGCCATCATGCCTATGGGTGATTGGCGTGACGGCTCTCGTCACCGTGACTGTCAACCCGGCCCTTGGGCTGGTGCTGGGATGGGTTACCGAGCTAATCAGGGCGGCGATCGTGCGGAGCGTCTATCGCAGAACTCACGCAGGGAGACGCTGACCATGCTATCAAACGTCGATCGGTATCAGCGGATCGCGCCGGTCTATGACCTGCTCGATCTGCCGTTTGAGCGCCGCCGCTATCAGGCGTTGCGTCCCCTAATGTTTCAGAACCTCGGCGGGCGCTTGCTCGATGCCGGTATAGGCACCGGCCGGAACTGCGCGTTTTACCCGCCGGGCGCAACCGTTGCCGGAATCGACACCAGCTCGGCCATGCTCGCACGGGCGCGCCTCCGTTGTCCTACGGTAGCGTCAGCCGGACAGCTCTATGAGATGGACGTTACCGATCTTAAATTTCCGAATGGCTCTTTCGACGCCGCCGTCGCGACGTTTCTCTTTTGCGTCCTGCCCAATGATCTGCAAGTGCCGGCGCTCCGGGAGCTCGGTCGCGTCGTCAAGCCGGGTGGCCTCATTCGGCTGTTGGAATACGTGCGACCACGCGGCAGCTTCCGCAGGATCATGTCGCGCATCTGGCAACCGTGGATTGCTTGGGCCTACGGCGCTAGCTTCGACCGGGAGACGGAGAAGCATGTTCCCGAAGCCGGGCTTGAAATCGTCGACAGCCGGTTTGTCGTCGATGATCTCCTCAAATTGATCACCGTGCGCGCGCCTGCATGATCCTCACGAAAGGTGATCGACCGGCGCGACGCCGGCGACGTAAGCTCTCTGCCGGTCACTCTGGAAATCCTCGTCGCCACGCCCTAGCTTCCGAGACATGAGCTGCTGCGATCACGACTGCTCCCCGCCACAAACCAGTAACCGTTACCAGCGGATTCTGTGGGCCGCGCTCGCGGTCAACCTGACGATGTTCGGTGTCGAGATCGTCGCCAGCATTGTTGCCGGATCGGTCAGCTTACGGGCCGATGCCCTCGACTTCCTTGCCGACACCGCAAACTACGCCGTAGCCCTT
>Ga0182024_10007989_pt1 | contig 22570 bp, 24 predicted proteins | sample P32metaG_FD_120480 | JGI IMG/M metagenome (GOLD analysis project Ga0182024, IMG submission 120480) | Permafrost microbial communities from Stordalen Mire, Sweden - P3-2 metaG (Illumina Assembly) | ecosystem: Environmental > Terrestrial > Soil > Wetlands > Permafrost | place: Sweden: Stordalen... | reverse complement strand
GGAGGGCCCTAACAGGCCCCCGGGACCCTCACCCGGGCCGAACCGCCCAAACTCGACAGCAGCGAGGCACCAGCCCTAGCCCCGCACGGCGACCGCCCCGACCCTTTACGCGACGGCCTCGCGCCGGAGCGATCGTCCGGCGCGGACGACTGGCGTGATCGAGACGTCGCGAGGCCGTCGCGTAGTTACTCCGGCTGAGATCGGCGCTTCTGGATGACGGCGCGGGTTCGGGCGGTATGACCGCCGTGGGGCCTGTTTTAGGCCGCGACGGTGGCGAGCTGGTGGCGGTGGAGCTTGATGAGGTTGTGGGTTGCCATCAGTAACCGCCACTCGGTGCGCACGGCGGCGCGGCCTCTTCGATGGAACCTGGTGATCAGCCGGTTGTGCTTGCTGTGACCGAACACGGGCTGGTTCTGGTACGAAGCGGCTAGCTTCCCAGCCGGCAACATACGAGCCAGGGTCAGCCGAGCAGGACTCCTGAATCGGCGGGATGAACGTCAACGGCTCGTCTTCCTTGATCCCGACGGCGTTCTCGCGCCTCGCTCAGTGCCGAGCGCCTGAATGTCACCCCGCAGCCCACTGAGCTTCTGGCGCTCCTCTTGCTCGCCGAGCAAGCTGCTTGGGCGGCCGGGGTTAGCAGCCGGGCCATCATGCGAATCGCGGGCGCGCTCATAGGCCGTGATGATCGGTGTTGACAGCGCTACACATCTAGTAGGCGCCGTTGCTGAATCACCGGTCTCGACGATGCTGCGACGGTCGATCAAGCCCGGGTCGCTCATCGTGCCGCGCTGGTTGTCGATGGAGGGCCGGTGCGGCAGCGGCGCCTCCGCGAAGGCCCCCGCGAGCCTCCGCAAAGTGGGGATCAACGATGCCGATGATGATGCCGACGATCCTGCTGCTCCGTCTAGCAAGAGCGCGCGCCAGCTCACTGGGTGCGTAGCTGAGCACCTGGGCGGCGATGAGCACACGCTCGCGGGTCTTCGCGGCGACGGGGTCATCTGAGCCGCTGAGGACGCGCGAGGCGGTGGCCAAGGAAACACCGACGTGTGCGCTGATGTCCGAGAGGGAGGCTAAGCCTCGTCGATTGGGGCGGCGCTGGCGCCACGCGGCACATGGTAGAGCGCCATACGGCAAAGGCTTTCGGCTAGAGGGAGCTAGTGACCGTGCTCAGCTCGCGCTGAAAGCGAGAAGACCGCTCCGAGTCCGGCCTCCTGACCATCACTCCGCCGGACTGAGGATGATCACGGGAATCACGCGGTCGGTCCTCTGCTCGTACGCCCTAAAGATGGCGTACTCCGCAAGCACGCGAGGCCAAAGGATCGCGCGTTCGTCGGGCGTTGCCTCGCGCGCGTGTACCTTCCGGTGCTCTGATAGAACTTGGACCGTCGTATCTGGCTGCGCCTGTAGGTTGAGCCACCACGCTGGCGCGAAATCAGAACCCGCGCGGGAAGCGATGAGCAAGAGATCCTCACCGCTGGCGAGGTAGCTCAAGGGGATCGTCCGTTTGCGCCCAGATTTGCGTCCGACAGTCTCTAGCAGGAGGACCCGAGTCCCCTTGCGCATATGCCCAACGCGTCCGTTGGTAGCTCGATATATCTCCGTATGGCAAGTGGTGAATAGCTTGTGGCGCCTAAACCGCAGAGACCCCTTACGTGCGTTTGTTTCCTCGGTAAGTCTCGTCATTGCTGGCTCCTCCTCGGCATCGACCTGGAATCCCCGTCGGGCGTCCCGCGGCGCTCTCGGGCCGGAGCGCGTCGGAGCTGATCGCAGGCCGCTTGCTTTCGTACGAGCTCCATTTCTTGCGAGCGATTGATATAGGATACCTCCCCGAGGTGCCAGCACAGCAGCTAACCACTACCGGCCCGCGATCCGGCTCTTCCCGACAAGGATGATTGGGCGATCGGGCAATGGGAAAGTTCGCTTCTCGAGTGACGCCGGCTGGATCGTCGGCACCCGCCGATCACGAGCTCGGCACCAATGGACCGGTGCGCCTGCCTGGGTTGAGCTCTGTCGACGAATACCTCAGGACGTATGCAGAAAGTCAAGGCAACGTGATCGCCCTCAGTACCGATCAGGTAAGCCATAGCTATGCGCAGCTCGGCCATCTCGTCGATCAATACGCGGCCGCTCTTACGGCCGCAGGAGTCCGTCAGGGAGACGTAGTCGGCGTACTCGGCCATTCCCAGCCGGATTGCTTTCAGGTCTTCCTAGCTTGCTGTCGGATCGGGAGCGTGTACCTCGGGCTCAATCCAAAATACTCCGAGCGCGAGTTCCTCTATGTCCTGCGCGACGGTCAGCCTCGAGTGATATTTGTCTTTCAAGGCGAGGAGAACACGGATTACGTATCGCGTTTCGCGCGGGCGGCTCGCCAGTGCTCCCACATCCAGTCTGTGATCGTAGACCGGCCGTTTCAGCAGAAAAGCTGGCGGGAGCTTGACGATTTCCTCACATCGCCGACCGTGGCCGATTCAGGCCACCTCAGCGTCGGCGATCCTAACCAGCCGGCGGCCATCGTGTACACGTCGGGGTCGACAGGGCAGCCGAAGGGGGCACTTCTCTCCCAAACCGGCATGGTCAGGACCGCATTGCTGAGCTGGGAACACTGGTACGGAGGACTCACGAGGCCACAAACCATCGCGCAGCATCCAATTAACCACGTGGGGTGGCTCGTGTGCGAGTGCGTGTCGACGCTGGTCGCCGGTGGCACAACACACTTTCGCGAGCGATTCGACGCCGCCGCGACGTGGCGACTCATTGAGGCGAAACAGATCGATCTCTGGATCGCCTTTCCGGCGATGGTCATGCTCGCGATGGCCGAGCCAGAATTTGAGACTACTGATCTCTCTAGCTTGCGCCGCCTCGCATTGGGGAGTAGCCCATCCGTAACCATGCTTGAGAGGTTCGCCCAACGAAGCACAGCCACCTGTTGCGTGAGCTACGGCCTTACCGAGGCAAGTGGCGGCGCCTTGACGGTCACTGGCGCGGACGACAGCTTCGAAACCATTGCGACAACCATGGGAACGGCCTTACCAGGCGTAGAACTCCGGCTGGCCGCCCAGACAGATGGGCCACCCAACACCGGCGAAATACTCGTTCGGGACCCCTCCGTCTTCCTTGGCTACCTAAATCGGCCGGAGGGCAGCGCCGACGTCATTGACAGTGATGGCTGGCTACACACCGGTGATGTCGCGACGCGTCGCGCTGACGGTCGGCTGAAACTGGTGGGCCGGACGCAAGAGATGTTCAAATCCGGAGGCTACAACGTTTACCCCGCGGAAGTTGAGAGCGTCCTCGAGACTTACCCTGAGGTCCGCACCTGCGCAGTGGTCGGTGTACCTCATGCTACTTGGGGAGAGGTCGGTATCGCGTTTGTCGTTGTCACGGACACTTCCGCCGTAAACGCTGGTGACCTCCGCACGTACGCGCGCGAGCATCTGGCGAACTACAAAATACCTAAGCACTGGGAATTTGTCGGCGCGCTCCCACATCTAGGAAACGGTAAGGTAGACAAGGTTGAGCTGCGCTCGCGGGCGCACGGCATGGGAGGTATTAGTTAAGTCATGACTGCTGACGCACCGATTTGGCTTGAACAGCTTCGCGACCAAGTTGGCCAGGAAGTGGGCGTGACTGACTGGTTCACCGTCACCCAGCGTGACGCTGATTTGTTTTCCGCGCTTACGGACGACTGGGATTACATGCACAACGATCCGGACTGGGCTCAGTCGCGGTTCGGTGGGACTATCGCCCACGGCCTCTATGTTCTGAGCCTCGTTCCCCGCTTCTTGAAAGAGGTGGCCCCTTCTCTGCCGATCGTCGCCACCGCGGATGCGTCAGTGCTGAACTACGGGTTCGACACCGTCCGGTTTATCTCCCCTCTGCGGATCGGAGAGCAGGCGCGGGACCGTGTCGAGCTACTCTCACTGAGCGAAAAGCGCCCTGGGGATTATCTCGCCAGGTACAGACACACGATCGAGGGACAGCTCGGCGGGCGGCCGTTTCTGGTCGCGGAGTCGCTTAGCTATTACGTAACCGACTATGAGGGTAAGTGGGGAGCAAGCGATGGCGAGGGCGAGTTCGACGAAGTCCGCCGCTCATGAGACAGAGCGGCTGAGGTCTTGCAAGATCCAACCTCTAGCACGCGCTTGCGGGCTGCTTGACATCGGCTGGAAGAATCAGGTAGCCTCCGCTCCCATATATCGAGCGCGCGATTCAAATTACTTGCCTACGCCACGCTGGACGTCTCACCTCAACACACATGCACTTCGAATCGCGTGGGTTTGAAGCGAGCGTAGGCAGTGTCGCTCATCGGGGTAGACGTCGGCGGGACATTCACAGACGTAGTCATTGTCGACCGCGACGGCCATCGGACGCTAACTAAAGCTTTTACACAGCGTGATCGGCCGGCCGCGGGCGTACTAGACGCGCTTGCCCTCGCCGCTGAGGAGCGTGGGATAGGGTGCGCAGAGCTGTTGCTCGAGTGCGATCGGTTCGTGCACGGGACAACGCTCGCTACGAATGCGCTTCTTGAGCGGCGGGGCGCCAGGGTCACGGTTGTAACAAATCGTGGCTTTCGAGACAACCTGCTGATCCGTAGGGGCTTTCGGCCGGATCAATACGACCTGCGGGCTCCCCCGGCCGAAATGCTGATCTCCCGGCGAGACATCGTCGAGGTAGGCGGCCGGATGGATGCCGCGGGCGCGGAGATCGAGCCCCTGTCAGGTAACGAGGTCCATGAATGTGCCGATGCCGTGGCGGCGACGCAGCCCGCCGCGGTCGCCGTCGCCCTGCTCTTCTCTCCTCTCAACGATGCACACGAGCATCGAATCAGCGAGGCCGTACGGCTTCGTCTACCCGGCACTTTCGTGATGGGATCAGCCGACGCTGCACCCGATCTGCGCGAATACGAGCGCTGGAGCACCGCCCTGATCAGTGCCTACCTGGGACCTCTTGTCGCCGGGTACCTCGGACAGCTCAGACAGGATTTAGAGGCCGGTGGCCTTCGAGTCCCAGTAGAAATCATGCGCTCGAGCGGCGGCGTCGCATCACTCGAGCGAGTCGTTGGACGCCCAGTGGATCTCTTACTGTCGGGGCCTGCGGGGGGTGTCGCAGCGGCACTTAGCCATACACACCGGATGGGGAAGGCGAACACAGTCGCATTCGACATGGGTGGAACCTCGTGCGATATCAGCATCATTCATGACGGCAAGCTGTCAAGAACACACCATTTGTCGGGTGAATCACGCTTCGACGGCTGGGAGGTACTGGGGGCGGCGCTCGACATTCAGTCGATCGGATACGGCGGTGGGTCGATCGCATGGGTCGACGCCGCCGGAGGACTTCACGTCGGCCCACGGTCAGCAGGAGCTGAACCAGGTCCCGCCGCATACGGGACGGGTGGTCTTGAGCCCACCGTCACCGACGCAGCCGTCCATCTGGGTTACATCGCGCCGGGCGCCTTTCTCGCGGGCCGTATGGAGCTCGACCCCTCCGCGAGCGACGATGCGCTGACGGCGGTGGCAACGCCCCTCGGGCTATCGCCGACACATCTAGCTGCGGGTATCTACAGAATCACCTCGGGCGCGATGGCGGATGGAATCCGAGTGGCGCTAGCAGCTCGCGGCCTAGACGCGCGTGACTTCGATCTTCTTTGCTTCGGTGGTGCCGCGGGACTACATGCGGCAGACATCCTCGAGCAACTAGGGATGAGCTGTGCGTTCATACCGCGCGAGGCGGCTGGATTCTCCGCGCTCGGGATGCTGTCTGCGCCGCGCGAAGTCGATGGGGGCGCGAGTTTGAACCGTACCGTCGACACCCTCGACCGAGCGGTTCTGCAATCGACGATCGCTCGGGTTGAAGGGCAGATCCGCGCCAGGCTTGACAAGAAGGAACGCGTTGTAGCCCTGTCCGCCACCAGCGAAATGCGATATCTCGGGCAAACCCATGAGGTGATGGTGCCAATCGCTCCTGACAGGCTCTCCTCCAGACATCTTCGCGCCGCCTTCGAGGAGTCCTATCAGGCCCGCTTTGGCTATAGGAGCGCAGAAGCTCCCGTCGAGCTCGTCAATCTCCGCCTACGGGCGACACTCGAGACCCCAGAGTTGGCGTTTGCCAGTGACACGACCTCACGCGCCACCGAAGAGGTCAGCGCACGGACTATTTACGCCGTTACCACCGATCAGTGGGTAGAGGCCCGTGTCCTGGCCGGTGGGTCGATGGATTGCGGCAGTCCCTTAGCCGGACCCTTGATCGTGGAGTGTCCCTTGACCACCATCGTCGTCCCCACCGGTGCAACGGCCGTACGGACGACGCTCGGTGATTTTGAGTTGCGGTTGCCTCAAGATGCTCATGAGTGATCCGATCGACATCGAGCTATTCGCCAACCGCCTCGAATCGATCGTTGTGGAGATGGGAGTCACCGTGGTGCAGACCGCCCACTCCTCCATCTTCACCGATTCGCGGGATTACTCTGTGGCGCTGCTCACACCCCAAGGCGAAATTCTGGCCATGGGCCAGTACATACCGCACCACCAGGGTGCTGCCATGGACGCCTTTCAAGCGGTGATAGCCCATCACCCGATCGGCGCCTGGCATGAAGGTGACGTCTACCTAATTAACGATCCTTATGGTGGTGGGAATCACACCGCCGACTTCTCGCTCTTTGCTCCCGCGTACCTACGCGGAGAGATCGTACTCGTTGCTGCGTGCGTTGCTCATCATGTCGACACCGGCGGTATGAGGCCGGGCGGTTATGCCCCCGACGCAACCGAGATCTTCCAGGAAGGAATCAGATTTCCCGGTGTCCAGCTAGTCGCCGCCGGCGAGATCCTGACAGACATCCTTCGGATCTTTACGACTAATGTCCGACTCCCAGATCAGCAGCGCGGCGATCTGCTCGGCCAGGTGGCTGCGCTCCACGTTGGGGTCACGCGCGCACAGCTCTACGTCGAATCCCTCGGGCAGGCCCGCCTGGAGGACCTTAGCGAGTCGTTACTCACCTTAACGGAGCGTCGTGTCCGGGCTGAGATAACTGAGCTGCCTGACGGCCGATACCGTGCGGAGGATGCGATCGAGCATGACGGGATCACCGACCGCATCTTTCAACTTAAGGCAGAACTTACGATTCAGGGTGACCGCGCGGTAGTCGACTTCTCGGCGAGCGACGATCAAGCCGCGGGGTTGATCAACTCTTCATGGTCGAACACGAAGGCGAACGTCGTGGCGTCCTTCATGCTGTTCTTTGAGGGCATCCCACGAAACGCGGGCTTTTTCCGAGCGGTGGAAGTGCGTGCACGCGAGGGGTGCTTCTTTCGACCCCGTCATCCGGCGCCCGTAGGCGCGACCACAACCGAAGGCGGGGGCCGCGTGTTTGACCTAGTTCTGCAGGCGCTTAGCCTTTGTCGACCAGAGCGCGGCGTGGGAACTTGGACGATGGCCTGGATCGGGGCGTGTGTCGATGGAAAGCGGCCCGATGGCGATCGCTTCGTCCACTGGTTTATCGATGGGATGGGTACCGGTGGCGGGGCGCGCGCGAACTGCGATGGATGGAACTCATCGAATATCGGTGCGAGTAACTGCTTAATGCCAAATGTCGAAGTCCAAGAACTCGCGAGCCCGGTCCGCTTTGTCAGTAGGTCCTTGATCACCGACTCGGGCGGAGCAGGCGAATTCCGCGGGGGACTTGGGATTGAGAACGACATTGAGCTTTTGGCTGATTGCACGGCCTGGGTTCTCGCCAGTCGCACGCGCGTGCCTCCCCCTGGCTTTGCCGGCGGACTGCCTGGCGGCCTCGCCGAAGTAAAAGTCATCCGTGCGTCCGGCGAGGTTGAGCAGATACCCGCAAAGATGATAGGCCTGCAACTTCGCGCCGGCGACCGGCTAGTGAGACGTTGTCCTGGCGGTGGCGGATACGGACCACCACTGGCGCGAGCGCGTGACGCAGTTGTCCGCGATCTCGCTGAGAGTTACATCAGTAGCGACGCGGCTGAGGACATTTATGGCTACCGGGCGTGATGCTCTAGCTGCTGCGTCCGCATGCGCGGTAACACTTAGCAACGGAGGTGAGGGGCTATGACAGATGCGGGTGCGATCAGCTGGTTTGAATTTGTCAAGCGGGCAGATGCGAATGTCCCAATTATCTTGCCGATTGGAGCGTTCGAACAGCACGGCCCACACCTGCCGCTGGCGACGGATGCAATTATCGCCGCGGCATTGGGAGGCGCCATCGCGGACGGCGCGGAGGGTCTGACGCTCCCCGTTTTGTCCTACGGTGCCCCGTCCAGGCCGCGATCAGGTGGTGGCGATCTATTTCCTGCGCCTGCTGTCGACATCGAGACCTTGCTCGCGACGGTTCAATCGGTGGTAGCCGGTGCGGTGGGAGCTGGTGCGCGGCGGATCGTGGTACTTTCGTGGCATTACGAAAATCAATCCGTCCTCTGGGACGCGGCTTGGCGAGCGCTAACAGGCACAGAGTCTGCGAAGGCGTTGGTGTTCGCGGATCCGTGGCAGCTGATTAGCGATGACGTATACCTCGATTTGCTGCCACCCGGGCTTGGACGGGTCGATCCAGCAGCTGGCCATGCTGGATTTCTCGAGACCGGCATCATGAGAGCGCTCGCGCCGCACCTGGTTGGTCAACCCTCATCACCAGTGTCTTTTAGACCGCGGCAGTATGACGTCCTCCCCACGCCCCGGGATGCTGTACCGGAGACCGGGGTCGTTTACGACGCGGGGAGCGTAGCGGCTGAAGCCGGTCAGCGCTGTTTTGATGCTATGGTGAGTGCCATCACCGACGCAATTGCCGCAGAGGGATGATTTAGTGGACGGCGCGGAACGGTTGATTGGCAGCTGGCGCTTGGTCTCGTGGGCTGCTCGGGCTGACGGTAGCGACACTAGCTACCCGTTCGGACGTCACCCGGACGGCAGTCTGATCTATACGCCAGGCGGATGGATGAGCGTTCAACTTTCGGCTGAACATAGGCCTGCTGTGGCAGCTCGCGAGCTAGCAGAAGCGAGCGCGGGTGACCGAGCTCGGGCAGCCTCAACATACTTCGCCTATTGTGGTACGTATAATGTCATTAGAGACGTGGTCATCCACGAGGTCGTTCTCTGCCTGCATCCCGCGTGGATTGGAACTGAGCAGCGCCGTAAGTTCTACTTTGCGAACGGCGACCTGGTGCTCCGTGAAGGGCCGGTGGAAGTCGCTCACGAGTCGGTGGTCTATGAACTCCATTGGAGATGCGCCCAGTCCAAGGACGATGTAGGGCGTTTCTCGTGATAGCGACTAGTCCACCGCGCAAAGGCAACTGGTTGCCCTCACTACGCCATCGTGCCTATACCTTCGCCGGCTAGGCCTCCGAGGTGGGTCTCGAAGGACAGGAGGGACTGGTCGATAGCTTAGAGGGCGATATGCAAGGTGTTGGAGTGGAAGCCCGATGAGAACGGTTCGCGGACATGATTCCTCGGGAACCAAGCGCCGCGTAGGACGGCCCCGGGCGGATGGTCGCAGCCCGGCAGCGGACCCGCGCGACGACGTGCTACGTGGGGCCGCTGAGCTCTTTTCACGCGTCGGATACTCACGGGCTACAACGAGGGAGATCGCACAACTGGCAGGTCTACGACAGCCATCGATGTTCCACTATTTCCGGCGCAAGGAGGACATTCTGGCCGAGTTGCTAGACCGAACTGTGGAGCCGACCCTTGAGTACGCTCGATTGCTAGCGGCGGGGCGCGCGCGGCCGGAGGTAAAGCTGGATGCGCTGGTCGTGACAGACGTGCGCTTGATCTGTAGTGGACCATTCAACCTGACCGGGCTTTATTTCCTACCGGAAGTGAGGGCGCAGCGGTTTCGGTCTTTTTGGACAAAACGGCAACAGCTATTTGACTACTATCGATCGTTAATCCGTAGTGGTTGCGCGTCGCGGACGCTCGTCGCTCCCAGCGTAGATCTCGCCGCCGAGCTCGCATTTGGAACGGTCGAAAGTGTGGCGATCTGGTTCGACCGCAATGCACATAGCGCTGATGCGATCGCAAAAGTTGTCGCGAGTTCAATACTCCGGTCGCTTCTTCGGGATGTGGGCGATCTCGAGATCGTGAGCTCCGCCGGAGAGAGCCTGCGCAGACGAATAGGCCAGCCAGTCCCGCCCGTTAACGCATAGTCCTGTTCAGCGCCGACACCGGGTCTCAAAACGAGCTTGATTCAGGAGGCAGGGCCTGGATCGGGGGACCGCCGCAGACTAGTGAGTCATATACCTGCGCGCGGATCCCTGCTGGTAGCTGAATCTCCCGCGCTCGCTCTGGTTTGCCTGAGAGCGTCGTCGCTGGTTGTGAAAGCGCGCACGGTCGGCAACGAGGCTCCACGCTCCGCTGATTGAACAGCCTTGTGGCGAGCGTAGCCGTCGCGCGCCCTCACGAGTTCGATTGACGCGACCGCAGCCCAAGCACCCTCGAGTACCGCAAACGGAACAAAATCCAGGAGGACGGAGGCAACGCAGGCCAGCGTAGCTCCGACCACGTTCATGCTGGCGAGGAGTACGCGCGACCGCATGCCTCGGGCTCCGGTCGCATAGGCGCCTAGAAGAAGGCTAACGCCGATCGTTGCGATTGCCGTGGTCACCTACGACCCGCCCAAAATGGTCCCCACTCCGCCGATATTACTGCGCGCCATCGCCTATTTCAATAGCTGCTCGAAACACGGAGTGCTTCTGTTTTGCGCTGCGCCGTGGTGACCGGCTCCCCTGGGATCGGTCCGGTCGTTGTGAGAGCTTCGATGACCCTGGAGAACGGGTCGAAGGAGCGAACCGATGTCGCGACGCAGGCACACCCCGGAGCAGATCGTCCGCAAGTTGAGGGAGGCCGACCGGCTGCTCAGCGAGGGGATGGAGTTGCCGGAGGTGATCAAGCATCTGGAGGTCGCGGAGGCGACCTATCACCGGTGGCGCAATCAGTTCGGCGGGATGAGGGCCGACGATGTGAAGCGCTTGAAGGAGCTCGAGGTCGAGAACACGAGGTTGAAGCGGATCGTGGCCGATCAGGTGCTCGAGGTCGCGGCGTTGAAGGAGATCGCGAAGGGAAACTGGTGAGCCCGTCGCGCCGGCCCCGGGCGGTCCACATGCTCAAGGACCGCCTCGGCTATTCGGAACGGCGGGCTTGCCGGATTGTTGGTCAGCCTCGCTCCACTCAGCGGCACGAGCCGCACGTCGCTCAGGATGATGCTGCTTTGCGGGCTGAGCTGGTCGCGTTCTCTCGGAAGCGACCGCGGTGGGGGTATCGGCGCGCTCATCAGCACCTGCTCGAGCAGGGCTGGTCGGTGAACCGCAAGCGGACGCAGCGGCTGTGGCGTGAGGAGGCGCTACGGGTGCCCGCGAAGTGCCGCAAACGCCAGCGGCTCGGGGACTCCACCATCCCGGCGGACCGGTTGCGGGCTGAGCGGCCCGACCATGTGTGGGCGTTCGACTTCCAGTTCGACGTGACCGACGACGGCCGCGCGGTGAAGCTGCTCTACGTCGTCGACGAGTTCACCAGGGAGGCGTTGGCGATGGAGGCCGAGCGCCGCATCGACGCTGACCATGTCGTCGACGTGCTCGATCGGATCGTCCGCGAGCGCGGCACCCACCCAGAGTTCGTGCGCTGTGACAACAGGCCGAAGATGACTTGCAACGCGCTGCGGGACTGGTGCCGGTTCAGTCACACGGGCGCTGCGTTCATCGAGCCCGGCTCGCCGTGGGAGAACCCGTTTGTGGAGAGCTTCAACGGCCGCGTCCGCGACGAGCTGTTGGCCGTCGAGCTGTTCACCTGCCTCGCCGAGGCCAAAGTGCTCGTCGAGGACTACCGCCAGGACTACAACCGATCCCGACCCCACCGCGGGCTCGAGATGATGACCCCGGCCGCGTTTGCCACCAGCTGGAGGACCGCTCATCAGACCGCGCCCGCCGGCAACGAGCTGCGCTCTCCCTCCGGTCGAGCTCCGCTCGATGCCGGCGGCAGCCCTACCCTTCTGGAACCACCAACCCACCAGCTCTCACAGCAGGTGGACCGATGAACGGGGTCCGGTCAGTGGCCCTTGACAATGGTCGAGGCCGAGTGATATAAGAGCAATATCGATCGTCCGCTAGGAACTCCTATCGGCAGTTGGCATTATCAATGAGGACATCGAACGGGCCAGCGGCGGCAATGATCCGATATCAGAGACAGCGTTGACAGCTACGACCATGAACGGGCCGCTCAGCCCAGAGGAGCGGTCGGAGCTCGGCAAGCCCGCGGATGAGGCAGTCGGACTTCCACCGCGGCTCTATACCGATACCGCAATCTTCGCGGCGGAGAAGGAGACGATCTTTCGCCGTGAGTGGATGGCCGTCTTCCACGAGTCGACCATTCCACGCCCGCGTGACTACCGGGTCGTCGAGATCGCGGGCGACTCTCTGATCGTCGTCCGGGGAGATGACGGACGGCTGCGATGCTTCCACAATATTTGCCGCCACCGCGGCGCACAGCCCGCATCCGGGTCGGGCAACTGCCGCTACTTCAGGTGCCCATATCACCTCTGGACGTACGACCTCACGGGACGGCTTGTCGGCGCCCCGACCATGCGCGACCTTGTCCGCGAAGGCGTCCGTGTCGGCAATATTGGCCTGAACGAGGTACGTGTCGATACATGGCTGGGCTACGTGTTTGTCAACCTCGACGGCGCCGCTCAGCCGTTAGCGGAGCGACTCGCTCCGCTAACGGACGTTGCAGCACAGTGGCAGGACGTCGAGGTTGTGCCACTTTACGAGCTTCACTATCCCGGCGAGTGGAATTGGAAGCTAACCTTCGAGAACGCGGCGGACGGTTATCACAACCTGGGAACGCATCAGGCAACGCTCCAGGACGTGACACCTGGGGAAAAGGCGTATACCGGCAGCACAGCCTTCGACGTCTTTTCCGACCTCTCACTGCCTTTTGCCGAGGGGAAAGGGTGGGCGGACGATACCGGAGCGGCGGTCGCCTTCGACAACCTGCCGGACTGGGTCCCCAGCGAGGTCCGAGACTACGCGGTGTGGCCCACCTTCATCTTCCGGCCCGGCCCGTTCAACATCATTAGCACGATTACGATCCCGGGTCCAACTGTCAATTCCGTCACGTTCGTGTGGACGTGCTTGGTGCGTCCTGAAACTCGCGCGAGTGTCACCTTCGATGCCTATCTGGCCGACCAGCTTCGCTGGTCACGCGAAGTGCAAGCTGAAGATCAGGAAGCGTGCCGGATGGTGTGGACAAATATGCATAGCGACGGGTTTATACCCGGCCCTTACGCTGTCGGCGAGCGCTGTGTCTACCACTTCGATCAGTGGTATCTCGCTCGAATGAGTGGGGCGAGGCCTGAGGGCTATGCCGGCGCTGGGCAGTAGAACTACGATAGGAGGACCAACCGTGGTCGTGGACCGCACCCGGATGCTGCATTGCATGATTGGTGTGTCAAGTCCTGGCGGCCGGCGCGCGCGGACATGTATAGCAAAGCGAGGAGCTGACTAAGGTGCGGCTTTCCAGACATTTGAGGACGGTTTGCGTGCTGTGCGCATCAGCTGGACTAGTAGCTGGTTGCGGCGGTGGCTCCAGTCAGGGCTCTGCGAGTGGACACCCGCTAATTACCGCGGCGTTCGCGGCCCCCGTGACCACGATTGACCCCGGCGCGGCTTGCGACACTCCAAGCTTTACCACGATCCAGAATCTTTACGATGAGCTCGTCACGACCCCGGGGACCGTTGTGCATCCGATGCTGGCGACGTCCTGGGCGACGTCGAACGGCGGTCGCACGTATACGTTCCAGCTTCGCCACGGCGTGGTGTTCGCCAGCGGCAACCGGATGACGGCGGCCGACGTCGTCTTTAGCCTTAAGTACGCTCTCGCCCAGGCTGGCTGTGAAGCCTACGTTTTGAACTCCGGCTTTAACAATCTCGTGAAGTCAGTTACCGCCACGGGGCCGTACACCGTAGTGGTCCACTTGGCGCACCCTGACCCGATTTTCCTCCAGACTCTCTCACAGCAGGTCATGATCCTCGACAGCAAAGTAGTAGAGGCTCATGGAGGGCTGACAAAGGCGGCGGCTACCTGGTTGTCTTCGCATGCGGCGGGGTCAGGTCCTTTCGCGCTTCAAACGTACGAGCCGGATAGCGAGATCGTTCTCGTTGCCCGCAAGAACTACTGGGGCGGCGACCCGCGGCCCAGCAAGGTTGTGATTCGGATCATCGCAGACCCCAGCAGTATGGAACTGCTGACCGGCTCGGGCGCGATCAAGATGGCATTTAGTGTACCTCAGCAGGACCTTCCTAAGCTCGCGGCGAATCCGAATGTCAAGCTAATCTCAAACCCGAGCCAGTTCTACATCAGCGTCGGGTTTGACCTGAAACACACGAGCCCCGTCGATAACCCGGTCGTGCGTGAGGCACTGACATACGCGACGCCGGTAAGCCAGGTCGCATCGGCTTATAGCTATGGCCAGGCGAGTGGATTCTGGGGCCCGATACTTCCGGTAATGCCCGGTTATAACCACGCCGCGGACCCGTACCCGTACAACCCAGGTAAGGCGCGAAACCTGTTGAAGGGTGCAGGCATACACAACTTGTCGCTTACGTTGACCGAGTCGGCTGGGTACCCGCTTGAGCAAGACATCGCCACCGTTTTACAGTCCGCCTGGCGCGCCGTAGGAGTCAACCTCACTATCGACGTGGCGTCCCCCTCGCAATATGCGGGTGAGGTGTATGCCTGGAAGGACGAGATGTACATCACGACCGATGGGCCGCAGGCATCGATCGACCCTGGCTTCTTCTTGGCCTACCACATCGCCTGCAACGCGTTCAATTACTCGGGGTATTGCAACTCGACGGTGACTAACCTGGTCAATCGGGCGCGAACCATCTCGAATCCGAGCGTTAGCATCCCGCTGTACCAGCGAGCCGCAGCGATCGCACGTGAGGCCGCTCCGTATATCTATTTCCTCAGCCTGAATCATGTCGTCGTGGCGAGCAAGAACCTCACAGGTTACACGTACTACGCGGATCAGGCCACCCGGTTCAACACAATCGGACTCCGGTAATGGCCTGGCCGAGTCCGGGCTCTGGGTGCCGGCTGCGTCAAGAGCTATAAGGCCAACGGGTGCTTAAAAGGCTGGGGTGCCGGGATCGGGAGGAATAGGGCGGGTATGAGCATCAGCGTTGCGACCATGCCCGAGCTTATTACGCCCAGCTGGCGCGAGCGGGCTCGGCGCGGGGACAGACGGCTGATCGTCCCTGGCGGCCTGTTCCTGTTTTATCTCCTAGCTGCACTCATCGTTCCCCTGGTCTGGCCGTGGGGAGCGAACGCGATTCACCTTGGTGGCCGGCTCCAAGCTCCGAGTTTTGCGCATCCGTTCGGCACTGACGAATTTGGCCGCGATATGGTGGCCCGGTTCTTCACCGGAGCCCGGCTGTCGATGCTCGTTGGATTGAGCAGTGTGTCGATCGGCGGCGTGATCGGGATGGTGATCGGTAGCGTGGCCGGCCTGTCCGGAGGGATCCTGGACGCCATCGTGATGCGCGGGTTGGATACGCTGCTTGCCTTCCCAGCCTTGATCTTGGGAATCGCGATAGCGCTGGCCATTGGGCCGGGTGTACTCGCGCCGGCGATTGCGGTGACGGTAGCCAGTATTCCGTGGTACGCGCGCCGGGTGCGGAGTGAGGTGCTGTCACTCAAGACTCGCACGTTCTTCGATGCTGAGAAGCTGATGGGATGGGGACGGACGCACGTCCTCTGGCATCACGTGTTTCCCGCGGTGATTGACGGGGTGGTCGTTCAGGCTTCGCTGGCTGTGGGCTATGCGGTACTGACCGTAGCGGCACTGGGATATATCGGCCTGGGCGTGCAGCCTCCGACAGCTGAGTGGGGAAGCATGATCGCCGACGGCCAGACTTATCTGCTCACTGGGCAGTGGTGGCTCGCTGTCATCCCCGGGATAGGACTACTGCTGCTGGTGGCTCTGACGATCCGCCTGGGCGATGCCCTCGCTGGGCGATTGGCGTACTCCGTATGAGGTTCTAGAGTGAAACGGTACGTAGTGCGCCGCATCGGCGCAACCCTAATCGTTATCTGGCTGGTTTCCGTCGGATCGTTCCTGCTGTTTCGCCTAGCCCCCGGGGACCCGGCTCGACTCGTGGCTGGACCGCTGGCGAGCCCGGCCGCCGTAGCGAGCATTCGGCATCAAATGCAACTCAATGAGTCGCCGATCAATCAGTACTTAGGGTACGTCGACGATCTGGTGCATGGCAACTTTGGGACTGCCTGGCACCTGCATCAGTCGGTCGGCAGCTTGTTGGTGCAGCGACTACCGGCGACTGCCGAGCTTGCTTTGTACGCCAGCATCCTGGGGATACTCGGTGGTGTTCTGATAGGCGCGCTGGCCGCGGCACGACCGGGCACTCTGTTCGACCGCATAACCGGTTACGCTGCAATCGTTGGCCTGGGGACGCCAGTGTTTTGGCTGGGGCTTGTACTGATTCTGATCTTTTACTCACATCTCGGGATCGCACCGGTTCCCATTGGCCGTCTATCACTGACCACCACCCCACCCCCACATGTCACGGGCTTTCTCACGATCGATTCGCTGCTCGCAGGCGACTTTTCGGCATTGGGAGATGCACTGGCACATCTCGCGCTCCCGGTAATCACGCTTGCAATACCGATCGCCGCTTACTTGGCGCGCGTGACGCGCGCGAGCGTGCTCGAGGTCTACGACAGCGACTTCATCCGGACGGCGCGGGCCAAGGGCGTCGGCGAGCGCCGCGTGCTCTTTCGGCACGCGCTACGCGCCGGGTTCCTGCCGGTGATGACACTTGCTGCCCTATCAATCGGCGATCTCTTGTCAGGGGCCGTGCTCGTCGAAGCCGTCTTCAATTGGCCTGGCGTGGGGGGTTTGGCCGTCGAGTCAATAGCCGCCCACGACTTTGCCCCAGTCGAGGCGATTGTCCTGATTGCGGCGCTGACGTATTGCATACTAAACTTGGTGACCGATCTCCTGTACGGCGTCGTCGACGCACGCATCCGATTGGACGGTGGTAGCTCCACCGTGGTCAGGCGTATGTCGCGGCGGCAGTTCTCACGTTCTCCCTCAGGGACCGGCGACGTAGATGGGGTAGTGCAAGCATGAGCGCCATCGCCGACACTGGTGAGGGACCCGGAAGCGCGCGCTTGCCCGGTCACTCCGAGGACGATGAACCCCTAATCGCGCTTAATGACCTTTCGGTGCAATTTCAGGATCGGCATCGCAGTGTCACCGCGGTCCGGGGTGTCAGCATACATGTGAACGCCGGCGAGGTGCTAGGGCTGGTCGGCGAATCGGGGTCGGGTAAGACAATAACGGCACTGTCGCTAATCGGTCTGCTGCCGCCGACCGCCGTGGTACGCGGGGGGTCGGTCACTTTTGAGGGAATAAAACTTGATCAACGCGGGCTGAGAGGTATCCGCGGGGCCAAGGTCGGGATGGTGTTCCAGAACCCGCTGAGTAGCTTCAACCCCGTCCAGCGAATCGGTACCCAGATCGCCGAGGGCCTTCGGCTGCATAGGAATATGTCCCGCTCGGCGTCTCTAGAGGAAGCTGCACGGCTCCTTGCCCGGGTCGGGATTCCTGAACCTCATCAACGATTGATGAGTTATCCGCATGAGTTCAGCGGCGGAATGCTGCAGCGGGCGATGGTGGCGATGGCGATTGCGTGTCAACCCGCGCTGCTGATCGCGGATGAGCCGACGACCGCCCTAGACGTCACGGTGCAGGCACAGGTCTTGGAGCTGTTCGCGAGCGTGAGATCCGAATACGGAATGGCGCTCCTGCTGATTACGCACAACCTAGCGGTGGTAGCCAGTGTGGCGGACCGGATCGTGGTCATGTACGCGGGGCGCGTCGTAGAGGAAGGCCCAGTCATTGACGTGATACAGGCTCCTACCCACCCCTATACGGCCGGGCTCCTAAAAGCGGTTCCAAAGCTAGGGAGCACGGATCGGTTGCTCTCGATTCCCGGTCAGCCGCCCGATCTCAGCAAGGGCGTTGTTGGGTGTGCCTACCGTCCGAGGTGTCCGATTTCTGGGCCGGAGTGTGAGGCTGATCCGCCCCTGCGGATTGTCTCCGGAGCCCGTTGCGCCGCTTGCTGGAAGGCGGGATCAGGCCGCCCGGGAGGCGTCCTCGATGCCGGCTGATCTCGAGAGCACGATTCTCACCGTGGACCGGGCCTCTGTGTCGTTCGAAGCTCGTGGCGGACGTACCGGGCAGAAGCGAGTACTCCGAGCGTTAGACGATGTATCGCTTCAGGTCCGGGGGGGCGAATCGCTCGGGGTCGTGGGAGAGTCGGGATGTGGAAAGACCACGTTGGCCCGGGCCATAGTTGGACTCCAGGAGCTCAGCGAGGGGACGATCTCCGTGCGTGGGGACGGCGAGCACGGAGGCCGGCGTCGAGGTGACGTGCAGATGGTGTTTCAGGATCCGTACTCGAGCCTCGATCCGCATCAGCGCGTCCGGTCGATTATCGCCGAGTCGATAATCGCCGCGGGTCTTGTGCCAAAGCACGAAGTGCGTGAGCGAATCGCCTCACTGCTTGATCTGGTGGGCCTGCATGGGGACTTGAGTGATCGTCGCGCAACAGAACTGAGCGGTGGGCAGCGGCAACGAGTCGGAATCGCTAGGGCACTGGCATCCGAGCCACGGATCATCGTCTGTGACGAACCCGTAACGGCACTCGACGTCTCAATCCAAGCCCAGATCATCAACCTGCTAACCGACCTTCGACGCCGCCTGGGCCTCACGTACGTCTTCATCGCGCACGATGTTGCCGTAGTGGAGCAGGTAGCCGACAGGGTGATGGTGATGTACCTAGGACGAGTCGTCGAGACCGGAACCGTGCGGAGCGTGTTCGAGTCTCCCTCGCACCCGTATACCGCCGCCCTCGTCTCAGCAGTGCCCACGTTGGGCGCCGAACCGGCATCGGGACATAGCGCGATCCGGCTTGTGGGCGAACCACCGTCTCCGGTCGCTCCGCCAAGCGGGTGCCGGTTCCATCCCCGCTGCTGGCTTAGGGACGTGCTAGACCGGCCACCGATTTGCTCAGAGGAGGACCCACACCTGAGTGGCCTGGTGAATGGGAGCGAGCAACGGGCCGCCTGTCACTTTTTCTCCGAGACACAGTCCGCACTCCTTGCTGGCACGGTAGGGCCGCCTCAGGCCGTCGACGAATGAGCCCCTCGGATCCGGCTGACGCCTCTTGGCAGATGTAATGGGTGATATCGGCGGCGCGAATAGCGCCGTTCTACTCAGTGAGATGACGTGGCCGGAGGTTGCCGCGGCAGCTGAGGAAAACAGACCAGTCGTGCTGATCCTGGGGTCAACCGAACAACATGGCCCACATCTGCCGCTGGGGACCGACGTGCTGATTCCCTTGGCCATCGCGCTCCGGGTCAGCCGAGAGGTCCCGATCGTTATCGCGCCCCCGGTGCCCTACGGCGCCAGATCGAGACCGAGAACGGGCGGGGGCGAGGGGTTTCCGGGCACACTCTCACTCAGCGCTGCCACGTTCGTAAGCCTCGCCCGGGAAGCCATCGCGGCTCTCGCGCGCTCCGGCTTTCGCCGGATCCTGGTCTACGCATTTCACTTCGAGAACGAGGGGCCAGCTGCGGAGGCGTGCCACTTGGCCCATGAGCGCGATCCGTCGTTACGAGTGGTTCTACACAGCGTGGGAGATATTGACTTTGGCGAAGACGACATCAACCGGATCTTCGAGGGCACGAAATTCGAAGGGTGGGATGTCGAGCACGCTGCGCATGCAGAGACGTCACTCATGCTCGCGCTTGCACCCGACCTCGTCCGTGTAGGGAAGATCGTTGATGAGAGCGCCCCCCTCCGGTTGGGCTGGGAGAGCTTTCCTCCTGTTCCCGCTACCATTCCACCCTCAGGAGCTCTCGCTCGCGCGCAGAGTGCAAACGCTCGCGCTGGCGAGCTTCTCTCCGAGAGAATCTGTACCGGCCTGAAACGCACCCTGGAGGAGGCGTGGTCCGACAGGACGTGAGCTCCGGTCGGAAAGGGTAGGGGAAGTGTCCGACGGCACCCGGCGGCGACACACCGGGACGGGTCTGCCGCCCGGGCCCTGACGGCGCTTTGGGGCGGGTGGCGCGCGCGTTAGCGGGGAGCCCGCATTCGCTGAATCGGACTCAACTGGCACGGCTTTTGCTCCCGCATGCCGGCGAGGGAGCGCGGCGCCAACTTGTTCGCGAACTCGGGCCGATCCTTATAGGGGTCAAGGGCTTTTCACCAGCGTCGGCCCGTAAGTGGCAGCTGGGACGCGCCGGGCTGGACTTCGGCGGCAGCCTCGAAAGGGTGCAGGATTTGCTCGCACCAGCCCCGGGTCCCGCACATGGAGCCTCGTGTGTGCCCCGGTCCTTCGACCGGGCAGGGCTCCCCAGCGACTCGCTCATGGACGAGTTCGCCAGGGAATGGGTAATGGGCTTAGTCGCGGACATCAAAGCCGCGCCCACACACGATCCGGCACCTTGGCTTGACGCGGTCGCAGACGCGTTCGTCTGCTTCACCGCGCTGCAGGCGCTGATCTGGCTGCGCCGAGCGGCGGTCGGGTGGGGGGTCGGGCAATCGGTCGTGCGTGCGCCGGCGGCGGTTTCGGCCCTCGAGGCCATCGGCCTGTTGGCGCGACGCGAAGAAACCGGTGATGTCGCTGACATCCGATTTCTGCCAGCAAGCGCGGTGCTCGTCGATAGCGAGCGACTCGACGTCGTGCTCTGTCCGGACCGCCGAACGAGAAGTGACATCGAGGAAGCCGCTGCCGAGCGAGCGCAGCGGATCGCACAACGGCTGGGGCCACAGGATCGTCTCGACTTGCTCGTCGCCGCAAGCTCGGTCCGTGGTCCCAAGCCCCGAGAGCTCGACGCGGTCGATGTCGTGGACCCCGACGCCCCCGTTGATGAGCTGATCGGGGGCGATCGCCATGTCCCCGTGTGTTTGACATACGTCGATGAGGTACTGGAGGCCGCGTGACGTCGGTTGACGCAGATCCCCGCTTGCTATCCATCGCTCGTCGTGTTCTTGACCGTCACCACTTTCGAGTACAAGAGGCGCAATTAGCCGGGCTGGACGATGTGACGTGGCTGCTAGCGGAGAGCGAGTACTTCGTCCTCGGCCTTGTGGCAGGCCAAACGTTCGACGATCTGCTGGTCCTCGAAGGATACGTCGCCGCGACGCTCGGAGAGCTGGTCCAGGGCAGTGCGCTTGGCGCCAAACGATGGGATTCCTACGTGGTGCTATTGGCAAGCGCTGGCGCAGATCAGCGCGGTCGGCCTGACGTTGTGCGGCTGCAATACAACACCCGTTCACTGCGGAGGCTCGTGTGCCTGGGGACGGCGGCACACGAGGATGCGGTCGCCGGTGCGCTGGCCACGTTTCTGCCGTTGCCTGACCCACCGCCCGGCGGCCTGCCCTCTGCATTCGATGAACTGGTCGAACAGCTCGTGATCAACGGTATACCCGGCGAGCGGGCCGCCTCTGTAGTCGCACGCTACCGCGAAACAGGGGATTTGGATGGACGTTGAGCCTGTAACGATCAACTGGATCTCGATCGAGAACTTCCGCGGCTTTCGTGCGGAGCAGACGATCGATCTCGCCGCATCTGCGACTATCGTCAGCGGCTCCAACGGCAAAGGCAAGACGAGCTTCTTCGACGCGTTGCAGTGGCTGTTGATCGGCTCCGTGGAGAGGCTCGTAAACCTTGCGAGCCGCCGGAGCGGCGAGTACCTCGTCAACCGCTTTGCTGGTCCAGGGGCTGTTGCGAAGGTGACCGCGGAGCTTATGGTCGACGGCCGCACCGTCACCCTTACTCGCAGCGGCAACCATCGGAGTGCCGATCTTCATTGGGTCGACACTGAGAGCATTCTTACGGCCGAGGAGGCCGATACGGCGCTCTGCCGGGCACTACTTGGCGACCCTGGCATGTCGCTAAAGGACATTGTCCTGACCTCGGGCCTCCTTGAGCAGGACGTCGTCCGTGCCGTCCTAGAAGACGAGCCGAAAAACCGTTACCGACACATGGCGGCACTGCTGGGGCTCGAAGAAATCGCCGGCTTCGAAGACGAAGCCAAACGTCAAGCCGACGATCAAGGCAAGCTCGCGACACGGGCACGCGACGCTCACACGACCGCCGAGCAGCGACTGAGGTCCGCTGAAAAGGACCTCACACGACTTGAGCTGCGCGTAGCCACGCAGCCCGAGATCACGCAGGCCCGAATTCAGCTTGAATCACAGCTGGCCGAAACCGCCGGGTCACTTGAGATCAGTCAACTACCCACGCAGGCCCCGGATGCAGTTTTCCTTGGACAGATTGCGCGACGTCTGCGCGGGACCGCCGACGACTTGCTGTCGCGGAGCGTCGAGCTCAGCGAGCAAGGGGCGAAAACTGGCTCTCCTGTCGAGTTGGGGGTGAATCGGGCGTCGTGGTTCCGTAGAACCGCCTGCTGAGAGCGGGGTTCCTGGCCGTGTAGTTCGTCCGGGGGGTTGCGCACGAAAGGGGCGACCCGCCGC
>Ga0182024_10007987_pt1 | contig 22573 bp, 18 predicted proteins | sample P32metaG_FD_120480 | JGI IMG/M metagenome (GOLD analysis project Ga0182024, IMG submission 120480) | Permafrost microbial communities from Stordalen Mire, Sweden - P3-2 metaG (Illumina Assembly) | ecosystem: Environmental > Terrestrial > Soil > Wetlands > Permafrost | place: Sweden: Stordalen... | reverse complement strand
CAGCATCCGTGCAATAACTCGAAGCTTTCCCGCGGGATTCTGATTCTTCCCCCTCACCCCCAGCCCCTCTCCCCCGAGTACGGGGGAGAGGGGAGCCGGCACCGGCTCTCGTTATTGAATCGGGAAGTTGTTTTTCACCGAATCCTAAACGAATAAATCGGGATTCATTCCCCGGTCGCGGTCGAACCATCGTCATCCCGCGTGCGCGTCGCATCCGCATCCATGCCGTTGAGCGGCCGCGAACTGGATTTCCCGTAATCGATCTCGTCGAGATGTGCTTCGGTCGGGTTCTCGGCCAGGTTCTGCTTGAGCGATTGGCGCACCCGCTTGGTGCCGCGGCGTTTGACGTCCTTTTTCAGTTTGCGATAGAAACGCTTGTCGTCTTGATGTGGCATGAATTGTCCCTCCAGCACCCACCATCGCTTCGCGAGCGGACCGTTGCGCACGGGGGGGGTATCATATACGTCCGCGTGCGCGACGGTCCCCTCCGACGCCGTAACATACTGGCAATTCAGAACTTGTTTTCCGCGGACCGTCGCGCACAACGAAAATGATTTTGTGCGCGACGGTCCCATGTGCGTTCTCAAACCGATCTACGCGCTCGCAGCATCAGCTCCTTCATCTCGCGCACCGCTCGTTCCATGCCGACCAGCACCGCCCGCGATACGATGCTGTGCCCGATGTTCAGCTCCTCCACGCCGGCGATCGCGGCCACGGCACAAACATTCTCGTAATCCAGCCCGTGTCCCATGTGGACATGAAGATGATGCGAACGGGCCAGGTCGGTCGATTCGATCAGCACCGTCAGTTCGCGCTTGCGATCGGCCGGCGTGCGGGCTTCGGAGTAGCGGGCCGTCTGGATTTCGACCGCGCCGGCACCCAGAACGTGGGCCATTTCGATTTGCCGGGAATTGGGATCGATGAACAACGACACTTCGATGCCGGCCTTGCGCAGCTTGTCCATGGCCCGGGCGACGGCTTGCTGCTGACTGACCAAATCCAACCCGCCTTCCGTGGTCAGCTCCTGCCGGCGTTCGGGCACCAGCGTCGCCTCGTTCGGCTTGACGGCACAGGCGATGTCCACGATTTCGTCCACCGTGGACAGCTCCAGATTGAGCCGGGTGGTGACGATCTGGCGGAGAAGGTGCACATCGCGGTCTTGAATGTGCCGGCGATCTTCGCGAAGATGAATGGTAATGCCATCCGCGCCGCCGAGCAGGGCCAGCACCGCGGCGGCGATGGGGTTGGGCTCCTTCGCCTTGCGCGCTTGCCGAACCGTGGCCACGTGGTCGATGTTCACGCCGAGTCGAATCATGGGGGTTAGTGTAGTTCTTACGCTTCGCGTGAGGAGAGGGCGCCCCCGCCTTTTCGCCGCTTGCGGCGTAGCGCTCGCACGGCGCGGGGCGAGCGCTACGCCGCAAGCGGCAAACCAAAGGGAAACGCAATGTTTGTGGATCGTGTTACGATATTCGTCAAAGGCGGCGACGGCGGCAAAGGCTGCCTCAGCTTTCGCCGCGAGCGCAAGGTCCCCCGCGGCGGCCCCGATGGCGGCGACGGCGGCGACGGCGGCGATCTGATCCTGCGCGCCGTCGCGGGCCATGATAGCCTCGAAGGTCTTGTGAATCGCAAGTTCTGGCGAGCCGAGAGCGGCGAACGCGGCGGCGGCACCAACTGCCATGGCAAAAAGGGTCGCGATCTCGTCATCGATTTGCCGCCGGGGACCATCGTTTACGATCGCGATCGCGGCCATGTGCTGCGCGACCTCGACGAACCGGGCCAGGAAGTGATCATCGCCCGTGGCGGCCGAGGCGGGCGCGGCAACCAGGCCTTCGCCACGGCTACCAACCGTACGCCGCGCGAGACGCAGCCCGGCACGCCCGGCGAGGAACGCTGGATCGTCCTCGAGCTGAAGACCATTGCCGACGCGGGCCTGGTCGGGCTGCCCAATGCCGGCAAATCGACGCTGCTGAGCCGATTGACCCAGGCCCATCCGGAGATTGCCGATTATCCGTTCACGACCAAGCATCCCAACCTGGGCGTCGTTCACAGTGACGGCGATCTGGCTTTCGTGCTGGCCGACCTGCCGGGGCTCATCGAAGGCGCCCACAGCGGCGTCGGGCTAGGCCACGCTTTTCTGCGACACGCCGAGCGCACACGCGTTTTGGTTCATGTTGTGGAGCCGTTTCCGACGGATTCGAGCGATCCGGTGCAGAATTATTTGACGGTTCGCCGTGAGCTGGAGCTGCACAGCCAATCGCTGCGCGACGAGCCGGAGCTGGTGGTGATGAGCAAGTGCGAACTGCCGGACAGCGAGGAGGTTCTGCGGCGCATGGAAACGGAGCTTGGCATGGACGTATTGGCTGTGTCCGCGGTGACGGGGCAAGGATTGTCGCTGTTGGTCAGTGCCGTGGCCAGGCTGTTGAGCGAGAAATTCGTTGCAGGGGGTATTGTGGGGGGGTAGCAACGCAACGAATTCTCGTTCCCAGGCTCTGCCTGGGAACGAGTAAAATGATAGCGAATAGGAGGAAAAGTCCGTCCGAAGCGGATTTGCCGAACTTGATCCAGGAAATTTCCGTGCGGGGCTATTGCTGGTCGGCAGCCTGTGTGTTAAAAACGGTAATTAGGGACTTTTTGCTCCCAGTGAGTTGGCGGACTGCAACTCTCGAGATGACGCAGGTCTGGCGACGGAACAGTTGAGGAACCCCATAATATCTCGGCGGCAAGGATGCCTCACCCGCGTTCCGGCGAACGCGGCTCGGAAAAAGGCTGATGTTCACCCTTTCACCATATGTTGAGGAATTCGATGGCTGCAAAAATTCACATTGAACGGATGATGCACCGCAACAGCATCGCGGTGGCAGGCGAATCCGCCGTTAGTTACGCTCTGGTCAAGCTGATTCCCAGCGGCCTGGGCGACGGCCAGGGCAAGCCCATGGGGCTCAACCTCGCCCTGGCTCTCGACGTCAGCGGCTCCATGTACGAGGAAGACGGCACCGGCGTCGCCCGGCTGAAGCGCGTTCAGGACGCCGCCGTCGCCGCCATTCAGAAGCTCAAGCCCGAAGATACCATGACCATCGTGGCCTTCGCCCATAACGCCATGGTCCTGCTTCCCTCCACGCCGATCTCCGAAAAAGAAAAAATCGAGGACATCATCCGCAAGATCGACATGTTCGACGTCGATCCGGGCGGCACCGCCATGAACGACGGCATGCGGCTGGCCCTCGACGAGGTGGAAAAACTCGCGGGCACCGGCAAACTGTCGCAGATCGTCGTCCTCACCGACGGCGAAACATCTGGCGAGCAGGAATGCCGTACCCTGGCCGAGCGGGCCCACAAGAGCAAGGTTCACCTGAGCCTGATGGGCGTCGGCCTCGACTGGAAGGCCAGTCTCATCAAGGATCTGGCCAAGATCAGCGAAGGCACCTGGTACTACATCGACGTCAATCAGAAGGAAGAGGCCAATCGTATCTTCGTCGAAGCGTTCGAAACGCTGGCCGCCACGGGCTTCATGAACGTCGAGATGCATCTCCGGCCGATGAAGGACGTCGGCATCAAGCGTACCCGTCAGGTGGTGCCCGAGATCAAGGAACTGCCCATGACCACGCCGGAAGAACGGCATCTCATGGTCAGCCTCGGTTCACTGCAAAAAGACGTGTCCCCTCGGTATGTGCTGGATTTGAGCCTGCCGAAACGGCCCGATGGCAAGTTCGTCATTGCCCAGATGGAAATCACCTACGACCTCGGCGACGGCGTTCGCCAGAGTTCGGGACAGATTCCCCTGGAAATGACGTATACCGCCGCCGGGCATGGCCACATCAACGCGGAAGTGATGCGGCACATCGACGAGGTGCAGATCTTCGAGCTGAACAACAAGCTGCAAGTGGAGATCGCCAAGAACGACAAGGAAGAGATCAAGAAGGTGGCCCAGGAGATCGAGAAGAAGGGCGAGCTGATGGGCAAACGGGCCGCCAAGAAGACGATGCTCGCCAAGGCCGTGCTCGAGGAGATGAACTCGACCGGCCGCGTGTCGAAGAAGACTCAGCTGGCCATGGACGACAACGCTCGTCTGGCCGAGGAAATGCCGGCAGCGAATTAGTTCTGCAGCGCTACGTAGCCGAATTCGCAAGAATTCGGGTGAGCTGCGGCGGAAAACCCGAATTCTTGCGAATTCGGCTACGAAGTTCGCGAGTTCCGCTACGGCACGTGTGACTGAGAAACATTTACCCCAGTATGGCGAAACCAGCAATCGCCTGAGCTTATCTAGATGTGGAGGTTCAAGCCATCATGGTCCAGTGTCCCCAATGTAATTTCAGCAATGAAGAAGGCTCGCTGTTCTGCGAGCAATGCCGGCACGATCTGAGCGCCGTGCCCATGGCGGTCGCCGAAGCGATACCGGTGGAAGAGGTGATGGAAGCGACGCCGATGGCCGAGGCCATCATGGTTCCGGACTCGCCGGTCGTCGAAGCGATACCCATGGCCGCGGCAGCCGTGGCCGCTCCGGTGGCTGTCGAACCGCCGCCGCCAGCAGCGCCTGCGGCTCCTGCCGCGCCGGCAGCTCCCGCCGCGGCGACAACTTCGGTGCCGCCCGGGTCCAAGCCGAAGCTCGTGGTCATTCGCGGGCAGAAGCTGAACGTCGAGTTTCCCATTTATCCGGCCCAGAACTTCATCGGCCGGGCGGATGAGAAGCCGGTGGACGTCGATCTGGAAGATCAGGAACCGCCCGAACGGGTCTGGAGTTCCCGCCAGCACGCGGTCATCCACTTCGACGAGGCCGAGAGCAAGCTGACCATCGAGGACCTGAACAGCGCCAACGGCACCTATGTCAATCGGGCGCGCGTTCACCCCGGACAGCCGCGGCAGCTGTTCATCAAGGATGTGGTCCAGATCGGCAACGTGCAAATGCGGCTGGAAGTGTAGTCAAACGAATAGCCGCTTGCGGCGTAGCGCGTCTCACGCTACGCCGCAAGCGGCATCGTTGGCAAGGACCGAGCCATGCCAAGTGTTGTCTGCAGTCAGTGCTCCCGCGCCAACCCTCCCGACGCTTCGTACTGCTATTTCGACGGCGTGCGCCTCGCCGGCGCCGCCAGCGGGCCGATCGACGCCGCCAAGCAAAACTTCCCCATGCCGTTCACCTTCCCCTCGGGTTTGGTGTGCAAGAACTTCGATCAATTCGCCACGGCCTGCCAGGACAACTGGCAAGCCGCCCTCGCCCTCCTGAAGGATGGATTTCTTACCAGTTTCTTCGGCGGGATGGGCCGATCCGACCTGGCCATGGCGGCCCAGGAGGCGGCCCGCTTTCCCGATCGCGATCGCGGTCTCGACCAGCTGCTCGACAAGCTGCCGACGCAAGCGCTGCCGCCGCCCAAGCTCAAGGTCGAGCCGACCGACATGAACCTGGGCCAGGTCTCCATCGGCACCGATCGCGCCTTCGAACTGCGCCTCAAGAACACGGGCTCCCGCCTGCTTTATGGCACCATCGCCTCGGACAGCAAATGGCTGACGCTGGGCGACGCCCCGGGCAGCGCCCAGAAGCTGTTCCAGTTCGGGGCTGACGCGGTCCTGCCTGTGCAGCTGCGCGGGCAGCATCTGCGGGCCGGCAACAAGCCGAGCGAAGGGCAACTGCTCATCGAGAGTAACGGCGGCAACATCACGGTCAACGTGCGCGTGCAGGTGCCGATCACGCCCATCAAGGAAGGCATGCTGGCTGGATGCATGACGCCGCGGCAAGTGGCCGAGAAGGCGCGGGCGAACCCGAACGGAGCGGCCCCGCTGTTCGAAAAAGGCGCCGTGGCCGATTGGTTCAAGTGCAACGGCTGGACCTATCCCGTGCAGGGCCCGTCCGCCATCGGCCTGGGAGCGGTGCAGCAGTTCTTCGAAGCTCTCGGCCTGGCCAAGGCGCCCAAGGTGCAGGTCAATCAGCGGTCGATTTCGCTCAAGGGCGCGCCGGGCCAAAGATTGGAAACGGTGCTCGAAGTTTCGACCCAGGAGAAAAAACCGGTCTACGCCCATGCCACGTGCGAGCAGCCGTGGGTGGACGTCAGCAAGGTCAAGCTGGCCGGCCGGCACGCGACGATCACGGTGGCCGTGCCCAGTGTGCCGCACCGCTCGGGCGAAACGCTGGAAACCAAGATCCAGGTGGCCGGCAACGGCAACCAGCGTTTCACGGTCGCCCTTAGCCTGGCTATTTCCGGGGCGCCCGTGGCCGGCGCACCGCCGCCGCCACCCTCCGGCAACCCATTCGCCGATCTTTCCTCCGCGGTCGCTGTCGGAGGACCGCCGGCCGGCAGCTCGTCGGGGATCCGCAGCGGCGTGCCCATGGGCGGCGCCGTGCCGGTGGCCGCTCACGCCGAGCCGCTCATCGCCCCGAAGCCGCCGGCCAAGAAGTCGGCCCTGCTGCATCTGTTGCCGTTTCTCTTGCTGCTGATCGGCGTCCTGGTGCTGCCGGTGCGCGATTGGCTGAGCGCCGCGCCCGCGCCGGACATTCCTGAAGGCATCATCCCCGTGGGCGTGGACGTGGATCCGAAACCTCGGCTCGTGCTCATGTTTGACGCCGAGCAGCTCAAGCCAACAGGTGATGAACCTCCCATCACGAAGGATGATTATTCGTTCGGCCTGTGGTCCGTGGACACGTCCGACCCCAAAAACACCAAGTCGAAAAAGGTACTGTTCGGACCGCGCGGCGAGACCAACAGCACGCTCATTCGCATCGACGACGAGCCCGACCTCACCTTCGGCCGGCCCGGAACCGGCGACTGGCTGGGCAAGAAGCTGCCCGTTCTGAGAAATTGGCCGCGCGTGCACCCGCCGGTGCAGCAGAGCGGCATCGGCACCTGGGTGACGAAAAACGTGCACATCACGCAAACCGTGATTATCATTCCCGGTGAGCCCGAGGAAGTCGAACCGGACGTTTACAAGAGTTTCTATGACACGTGCTTCGTCAAGTACACCATCGAAAACAAGGACGAAAAGCCGCATTTCGTGGGCATGCGCGTGATGCTGGACACCCTGATCGGCCAGAACGACGGCGCCCCGTTCACGATCCCCGGATTGTCCACCCTGATCACCAAGAAAGAGTTCAAGGACGACATGACGAAGAAGATCAAGGAGGTCCCGGACTTCGTCATGGCCCTGGAGAATCCGGACATCGCCAAGCCCGGAACCGTCGTCCAGGTCAATCTGCACCTGCACGACAAGCTGGAGGCGCCCAGCAGGGTGCTGCTGACGCGCTGGCCCGGCGATCTGCCGACGACCAGGGCGAAAAAGCTCGAAGCCATCGAAAAGTGGGAGGTCCCGGTGACGGAAATCGAAGGCGATTCGTCGATCGTGATGTACTGGCTCCCCGAAAAGCTAAGAAAGGACGAAAAGCGCGAACTGGGCTATTCCTACGGCCTGGGTTCGATCTCCGCGGGCAAGACCGGACAGTTGGCGGTCACCGTGGGCGGCAACTTCACCGTGAAGGGAAAATTCTCGGTCGTGGCCCTGGTCAGCAATGCCAGGCCCGGCGAGAGGCTGACACTCGAACTGCCCAAAGAATTGAAATTGCTGGCGGAAACCAAGGCGGAGCAGGACGTGCTGGCTCCCGAAGGCAATCGCCCCCGCCCCAATACCTGGCTCGTCGAGTCCACCATCAAGGGCGCCTTCACGGTGACGGTCAAGTCCGCGGGAGCACGGCAATTGTGGAACACGGCCAAGGGCGGAACCTTCACCATTTCGACGACCGTCAACAATCAATCGCTGACCACGACGCCGATCGCCTACAATGCCAGTGCGGCCGATGTGCAGGCGTCGCTCAATAAACTCGCCGGGGTGAACGTGGCTGTGATTGCGCGAGATGGCAAGCTCCCCCCGGTCCAGGCGCCGGGAACGCCGGGCAATCCGTGGATCATCTCCGGGCTGCCGTCCTGCACCATTTCCGATGCGGGGCTGACGGGCGGCGGCAGCACCCTGAACGAAACGCCGGGGGCCGTCGTGAAGAAACGCGTGTTCATTCGCGGGACGGGGATTTTCTGACAATTGAGGAATCCGGTCACATCCGGCCCCCCTCTCCCCCGTACTCGGGGGAGAGGGGTTGGGGGTGAGGGGGAGAGTCGGCATCTGTGCAAAAGGTCGAAGTCTTTTCGAGGGATTCGGATTCTCCCCCCTCACCCCCACCCCCTCTCCCCCGAGTACGGGGGAGAGGGGAGCCGTCCCCGGAATAACTTTCGGTTGCCGCACGCGGCAGGGAAAACAAAGGACTGATATGCCATTGTCACACGCATTTCGCCTGAGCTTCTACGTGTCGCTGGCCCTCTCGTGCCTGACGCTGTTCTACGGCGAGTGGGACTTTGTGCCGTGGGTGTGCGCCTTCTTCCCCGTCATGCTGGTGCTCATGGGCTACGCCTATGCGCGCGAGGGCCGGGATTATCTGAATGAAACCATCGCCAATCGCATCGGCACGGGCATCGGCATCTTGACCATCACCTGGATCATCTTCAAGGTGCCGCGGACGGAGGCGGAACTGGCCGCGGGCGGCGTGCCCTGGCCGGCGGCGCTGGTGCCGCTGCTGGCGCCGCTGTTGCCGCTGCTCTTGCTCGTCAAGCTGTTTCGCCCCAAGAGCCTGGCCGACTTCTGGGTCTTTCAAACCATTTCGCTCGTCATCGTCACGCTGGCATGCATCCTGGCCGGCGAAATCGTGTTCTTCATGCTGCTGGTGATCTTCCTCGTGTCGCTGCTCTGGTGCATGGCCCTGTTTTTCCTTTATCGGCAAAAGGTGCGCGATGATCACCCCGACCTGGATCCGCGGCGTTTTCCGCTGTTCGGCCCGAAGGAAGCGGCGGACCCGATGGCGACGCCCTTGTTCTTGCTGGGCATCGGGCGAGCGCTGCGCTGGGCCACGCCGGTGGTGCTCCTGGGCCTGACGCTGTTCTTTTTCTTGCCGCGCTTCTCCGATTCGCAGTGGGTGCCGAACAAGCTGCAGGCCGCGAACCAGCTGATGATGAAGGCGGGCGGCGGGCCTGGGATTGACATGCTCCGCGAGGGCGTCATCGAAATGCGCCCGGACCCCGCCTTCGAGGTGCAGGTTTTCAACAACGACGGCAAGCCCATCGATCTGCCGGCCAACCAGCACTGGCGCCTTGAGGTCCTGGACGTCTACAATCACGGCAAGTTCGAGGCGTGGGAAAAATCCACTCCTTTCCGCAGCATGCGCGAGCCCCTTCCCAGCCGCGAGCATCTCGCCGCCAACACGCAGCTCCCCAGTGTGCCCCCGACCGACATGAAGGACGCTCAGGTGTACCTTTACTTCCAGATCGACCACCACCTGGCCGGCGGCGTGCCCCTGGCCGATCCGATCTCGTCCAAGACGGAGGTCGGCCTGTTCCCGCATTTCGACGACGACAACCGCTCGCAGAATCCGTTCATCAGGCTGCAAGTGGAAAGCGGCATTTTCCTCGGCAAGACTCACGGCGCCAGCCGCACCATGCGCTACGGGCAAATCATCACCCCGTCCTGGCGCGGCCTCCAGGTGCCAGCTTTCCCCATCAGCACCCGCTACCTGAGCCATCTCGTGTCTCCCGTGGCGCCAGGCCAGGAAATCCCCCCATCCATCGAGAAGTTTGCGCGGAAGCTGCTTGGCCAGCTGCCGGGCCTGACCAGGGAGGACATCCAGGCCGATGAAAACAAGCTTTTCCCCAAGGAGAAACATGCCAAGATCGCCCAGGCCCTGTGCAATCACCTGGCCCATTCCGGAATGTATTCCTACAGCCTGCGCCAGCGCTTCCTCGACCGCAGCGAAGATCCGGCGGCCGATTTTCTCATCAACGTCCGCGAAGGTCATTGCGTGCGCTTTGCCGGCGGTTTGACGCTCATGCTGCGCAGCCTGCGCATCCCCGCCCGGCTGGTCAGCGGCTACCAGGGCTACGAATCGCTCGCCAAGGGCCGGCACCTGATCAAGCAAAACATGGCCCACGCCTGGGTGGAAGCCCTGGTGCCCGGCGACAAGGATGGCGTCTGGGTCTGGCTCCAGCTCGATCCGACTCCAAGCAACGGCGACGAGGCCGAAACCTCGCTGACGCTCGTGAACTGGATGTGGAGCCGGCTGAGCAATCCGCAGTTTCTGTGGAAGAACATGATCATGGACTACAACACGGAACGGCAATCCGAGGCGAAGGATCAGCTCCAGCACATTTGGCAGCGGCTGACGGCCCAGGACGGCGAGGGCACCGTCCTGGAGAACCTGTGGGAAACCTATCACTGGCTGATCGTGATCCTGGGCGCTTTGGCCACGGCCTGGCTCGCGTTCCTCCTGCGGCGACTCACCTGGCGCAGGGGCCGAACGCGTGCCGCCGCGGCGCCGCCGGACTTCTACACGCAATTGCTGCGCGTGCTGGCCCGCCGTTGCCGCCTGCAGCCGGCAACCGGGCAGACGCCGCTCGAGTTCGCCCGCCTTGCCGGCAAGACCATGGCCGACTCCCGTCGGGACCGAACTGGGCCGCTGTCCGCGGAGCTGACGGACGTGCCGATCCGGGCCGTGAAACTGCTGTACCGCTTGCGCTTCGGCGGGCAGCCGAGCGTTGCGGAGGAATGCCTGACGCTGGAAGGGCAAATCGCGGAGCTGGACGCGGCTCTGCGTTAACCCGTAGCAGAACTCGCAAGAGTTCTGGCGCGGCCCCTGAAGTCTTGCGACTTCAGCTACAAACACGCGAAATGCTCGAAATGAATACGGGTTTGAAATCATGCCACTGGTTCCCCATCGCTTTCTGTGCCGGGTCGCCCACCCCTGCCGCTATCTTCGCCAGATGCCGCGCGAGGACAAGGATCGTCTGCTCGAACTGGGCGCCGAGCATCGCATCGAGAATTTCGCCGGGCCGGATGAGCCGAGCGACTTCGCCACGGTCTGCCTGGCGTGGAATGAGCTGGGTCTGGGCGTTCAAGTGGAAGTGCGCGGCAAGGAAAATCCACCCGTCGGCGACGTTTCGCGGGCCCGCAGTTCCGACGGCTTCACGCTCTGGCTCGACACGCGCGACGCCAGGGCCAGTCATCGAGCCAGCCGTTATTGCCATCAGTTTCACTTCCTGGCGACCGGCGGCGGACCGGATCACGACGAGCCAGCCATGGTGCAAACCAAGATCAACCGTGCCGTGGCCGATGCCCCGATCGCGACGGCGACCAGCGTGCCGTTCATGCTCACTTCAAGGGCGAATGGCTATGTGCTGGAAGCCTTTCTGCCGGCTGCGGTTATGCACGGCTACGATCCCGAGCAGCATCCGCGCCTGGGTTTCTTTTACAGCGTTCGCGATGAGGAGCTTGGTGAACAGGTCCTCAGTATCGGTCCCGAGTTCCCGTTCTGGGAAGACCCGAGCTTGTGGAGCGTCCTTGAGCTAGTTCGTTGACTGATTTATCGTTTCGCGCTCGCAGAATGACTGGGCACGAGGCTCCGCAAAAAATGCGGTCGAAGTTTGCGGAGCCTGCCAGATACGCAAAGCATTACTCCACATGTAAATACGTTGAGCGAACCACCCCTCCGCAAAAAAAATCAGGGGGTACTCTAGCAATGCTGCAGCATGCCGCGAGCACGAAACGATAGATCGGACGCCGGCGGCGTGAGCACTTTCGATAAATCCTTCCCATTCGATCAATTCAGCATCATTTTGACCATTTTATCCATCTTTGTCATTTAGTCGGATTGCAGAAGTTTGCCCGTTTTGGAAATAATTGACACGTCTAACGCGTATTGGCGAGAGTTTCCGGGCAAGGAACGGGGCCAGGGCAAAGGCGGAGGGTTGTTAGTCCAGGCTAAATGATCGCAGGATAACGAAGGCATTGGGGTTGCCGGTTGTAACGGGCGGCGATATACTTCCCCTTCCAAAAGTATTCGCCAAACATCAGACTGGCTTCGGGTTTAGGATCATGCGTTTCAATCTGGTGGATCGAATACTGGAAGTCGAATCAGGCCAGCGGATCCGTATCGTCAAGAACCTCACCTTGGCAGAGGAATACCTGGCGGACCACTTTCCAACCTTTCCGGTGATGCCGGGCGTGCTGATGCTTGAGACGCTCGTGGAAGCGGGGGCCTGGCTGCTGCGAATTACGGAAGATTTCCAGCACAGCGTTATCGTGTTGCGTGAAGCGAAGAACGTGAAGTACGGCAACTTCATGCAACCCGGCAAGAGTATGATTGTCACCGCGGAGCTGACGGAACTGGGTCCCGTGGACGCGGTGTTCAAGGGCAAGGGCGAGATGGACGCCAGTTCCACCGTCTCGGCCAAGTTTACCTTGACCCGCTACAACCTTCGCGACCGCCGGCCGGAGTTGGCCAGGGCGGATGCGCGAATGATCGAACATTGGCGCAGCCTGCACGCCGTATTGACGACCGTTTAGCCGCTTGCGGCGTAGCGCTCGGTTGTCACGATGCGAGCGCTACGCCGCAAGCGGAATTGAGGAACAGTACATGCGGCTCAAGGATCAAGTCGCCCTGGTAACCGGCGGCAGCCGTGGCATCGGTCGCGGCATCGTCAAGGCGTTTGCCGCCGAAGGGGCCAAGGTCGCCTTCGTCTATCGCGGCAGCCAGGCGGCGGCGGAGAACCTGATGCAGGAAGTGATGCAGGCGGGCGGAACGATCCAGGCCGTGCAAGCTGACGTTACGAAAATGGAGGATGTCCAGCGCTGCGTGGACCAGGTGCAGACAAGCTGGGGCAATGTCAACATTCTGGTCAACAACGCCGGAATCATCCACGATGACTTATTCATCCGGCTGGAGCCGGCCGATTGGGACAAAGTGCTGGCGACGAACCTCGGCGGCACGTATAACTTTTGTAAAGCCGTGGCGTTCAGCATGATGCGTCAGCGCAAGGGCCGGATCATCAACGTCTCGAGCGTGGCGGCAGAGCATACGAATCCGGGCCAGACGAACTACGCGGCCTCGAAGGGAGCGATCAACTCCTTCACGCGGGCCCTGGCGGTGGAACTGGCCAGCCGCGGCGTCACGGTGAACGCCATCGCTCCAGGGTTCATCGAAACGGAAATGACCGAGGCGGTCCGGAACAAGGCCGGGGACATCATCAAGAAGATGATACCCATGAAACGGCTCGGAGCGCCCGAGGATATTGCCCGCGTGGCGGTGTTTCTCGCCAGTGACGAGAGCGCTTACATCACGGGGCAAGTTTTGATCGTGGACGGCGGGTTGAGCTTGGGCGCAGCTGCCGTGTAGCCGCGTTCGTAAGAACGCGGGTGTTTGGTGATCAACGTGGGGACGGATTTGAACCGGTCCTCGCTCAGTTTTTTTTCAGAAGGAGGTACATTACCATGCCTAGCCAGGAAGAAATTTACCAGAAGGTCTCCGCCACGCTCGTGGAAGCCCTCAACGTGGAAGAGGATGAGATCACGCCGGCCTCGACTCTGCAAGGAGACTTGGGCGCCGAATCCATCGACTTTCTGGACATCGTCTTTCGGCTCGAACGGGAATTCGGCATCAAGATTCCCCGTGGCGAGCTTTTCCCCGAAGCCATCTTCCAGGGCGATCCGGAGTTCGTGCAGAATGGCCGCGTGACCGACAAGGGTTTGACCGAGCTGCGCACGCGCATGCCGTTCGCCGACCTGAGCAAGTTCGAAAAGAACCCGGAACTGAGCGGCATCGGCGACCTGTTTACCGTGGAAATGATCACGAAGTACATCCAGGGCAAACTGGGCAAGTAGTGCGGGAACAGAGGGACCGTTGCCATTGCCCCAAAGGGGCAATCTGCGATAGCCCAGGCCAACGGCCTGGGTAATAGCAGTACCGAGGCTCGCAAGCCCCAACGGGGCGGAATGGTAAACATCCCTATTCCTTAAGCGCATCTCCCAGTTCGCCCCGTTGGGGCTTGGGCTTTTTGGATTGCTTGACCCAGGCCGTTGGCCTGGGCTATCGCAGGTGGCCCCGTTGGGGCCGCGAAATGTTCGGGGACAGTTGTTGGTAATCAAACATGCGCTGGCTCTGGATCGATCGTTTCCTGGAATTCAAGCGAAGCAAGTCGGCTCGCGCGATCAAGAACCTGAGCCTCGCCGAGGATTACTTCGCCGACCATTTTCCCGGCTATCCCGTCATGCCGGCCTGCCTGATCCTGGAAGGGCTGGCGCAAACGGGCGGCATCCTGGTCGGGGAAGCGAACAACTTCCAGGAAAAAGTGGTCCTGGCCAAGATCGTGTGGGCTCGGTTCACCCGAGAGTTCCTGGCCGGCGAACAGATGATCTACGACGTGGATCTCGTGCATCTAAGGCCCGAAGGAGCATCGGTTCAGGGCCGGGTTTACGGGCTGCCGGCCGGGTCCAGCTGGAACGGACCACCGGGGCCGCCCGATGCGGAGGCGGAGATTTTCTTCGCCCATCTAGATAAGTCTCGATCGCAGCAGATATTCGGCGATCACAATTTCGTCTTCAGCGGAGAACTGAAGCACATGCTGGGACTGGCCAAGGTCATGGCCGGCGAACCGAGCGTCGCGACGGGCGAGAAGTAACCATGGCAGCCGCACAACGTAGAGTGGTCATCTCCGGCATCGGCGTCCTCACGTCGATCGGACTCGACGCCACCAGCTACTGGGACAGCCTCATGCACGGCCGCAGCGGCATCAAGCCGTTCCAGTTCTTCGACGTCAGCACCTTGCCCACGCGCATGGCCGGGCAGATTCCCGAATTCGGTGCCAAGAATTACGTCGTCAAGGAACAACGCAAGAATCTGCGTGTGATGGCCCGGGCCATCCAGCTGGCGGTGGCCGCGGCCCAGCTCGCGCTCGACGACGGCAACGTGGACAAGGCCCGGCTCGATCCAACCCGTTTCGGCGTCGAATTCGGCGCCGGGCTGCTGCCCACCGAACTGGAAGAAATCGGGCCCGCGTCGCTGGCCAGCTTTCACCAAGATACCGGCGTTGTTTCCGAGCGCGATTGGGGCGAAAAAGGCATCGAGGTCATTCAACCGCTCTGGATGCTCAAGTATCTACCCAACATGCTCGCTTGCCATGTGTCGATCCTGCACAACGCTCAGGGACCGAACAACTCGATCACCGAGGGCGACGTCGGCGGCTTGCTGGCCCTGGGCGAGGCGTTTCGCATTATTCGCCGTAACCAGGCCGATTTCTTCCTGGTGGGCGGGGCCGATAGCAAGATGAATCCGCTCAGCCAGGTGCGGCAGGCCCTGTTTGGCTTTCAGTCGCGCCGCAACGACGCTCCGGAAAAAGCCTGCCGGCCTTTCGACAAGCAGCGCGATGGCCTGATCATCGGGGAAGGCGCCAGCGTGCTGGTCGTCGAGGAGCTGGAACATGCGATCGGCCGGGGCGCCAAGATCTACGCGGAGGTCGTCGGCGTCGGCTCAGCGTTTGGGCTGAAGGAGAAATCGGCCACGAACCTCTCCGGAATAACCCGAGCTGCACGCGTGGCCATGCAGCAAGGCGGCATCGGCGTTGAAGATCTCGACCATGTGAACGCGCACGGCCTGGGCACGCAGAAGGGCGACGCTCTCGAAGCTCGCTGTCTGCACGAATTGCTTGGTTCCGCTCGCAAGGCGCCGCCCATCCTGGCCCTCAAGGGCTACATCGGCAACCTGGGTGCCGGCAGCGGCCTGACCGAGCTGGCGGCGAGCGTGCTGGCACTCAAGCATGGGCAATCGCCAGGCACGCTGAATTGCGAAGAGCCTGACGTGCCGAGCCCGTTAACCGTGATTCAGAAGCCGCAGCCGGTGACCAAGCCGAATGTTTTGAAGGTTGGGTACAACGACCTGGGGCAATGTGCCGCGGTCGTGGTGAGGAAGTGGCAAGGGTGAGGGTATGCCGCTTGCGGCGTAGCGTACGCTACGCCGCAAGCGGCATGTGGAGTTCTCCATGAGACGTCGCGTTGTCATCACCGGCATGGGAGCGGTCACGCCGCTCGGGCTCACCGTCGAGGAGCTTTACCGCAATCAGATCGCGGGCAAGAGCGGCGTCGGTCCCATCACCCTGTTCGACGCCAGCACGTTTCCGACCAAGTTCGCCGCCGAGGTCAAGAACTTCGACCTGGGCAACTACGTCCCTCGTCCCGAGCGCTGGGCCAATTCCGGCGCCAACAGTTCCTTCGCCCTGGCCGCCGCCCACCAGGCCATGAATGATGCCGGCGTCATGGATGATATTCGGATCGATCGCACGCGCTTCGGCGCTTACCTCGGTTCCGGCGAAGGCATTCAGGACTTTCAGCACCTGGTGGCTTCCGTCGCCCACAGCTATCAACCAGCCACCGATTCGGTCGATACCGTGCGCTTCACGACCGTGGGGCTCAAGGCGTTCAATCGCGACCGGGAATACGAGCAAGAGCTGCACACGACGCCGGGCCATCTGGCGAACCTCTTCGATCTGGAAGGGCCGAATTATAACTGCCTGACCGCGTGTGCCGCCTCCAGCCAGGCTTTGGGCGAGGCCACGGAGCTGATTCGCGGCGGCGAGGCGGACATGATGCTCTCGGGCGGCTCGCACAGCATGATTCACCAGTTCGGCGTCACCGGCTTCAACAAGCTCACCGCCCTGTCCACCTTCAACGAAGCGCCGCAAAAGGCGTCGCGCCCGTTCGACATGAAACGCGACGGCTTCGTGCTCGGCGAAGGTTCCGGCATGCTCATCCTCGAAGAGCTGGACCATGCCCGCAAACGTGGCGCAACCATCTTCGCCGAGCTGACCGGTTACGGCTCGACGGCCGATTCCTTCCGTATCACCGATAGCCATCCGGAAGGCCGGGGGGCGATCGCCTGCATCCAGGGAGCGCTGGACGATGCGGGTCTGAAGGCGCCCAACATCGGCTACATCAACGCGCACGGCACCAGCACCAAGGTCAACGATTCGGTCGAGACGTTGGCCATCAAGAAGGTATTCGGCGACGGCGCTTACAAGGTGCCGGTGAGCAGCAGCAAGAGCATGCTGGGCCATCTGATCGCCGCCGCCGGGGCCGTGGAGCTGATCACCTGCGTCATGGCCATGCGTCATGGGATCTTGCCGCCGACGATCAACTATGAAACGCCGGATCCCGATTGCGATCTGGACTATATTCCGAACAAGGCCCGCGAAAAGCGTGTCGATCACATATTGAGCAACAGCTTCGGATTCGGCGGCCAGAACGTGTCGCTGATCGTGAGCCGGTTTAGAGACTAACTCTGGGAAAGCCTGGAGACGCGAGGCAGAGCCTCGCCAGCAGTGCGTTCCCAGGCAGAGCCTGGGAACGAGACCAAGATTGGAGTGGCACCTGTGCTTTGGCTTTGGCTTTGGCTTGGCTTGATATTCTTGTTGCTGCTGGTTTCTCTGCCCATCCTGGCGGTGCACCGGCACATCTTTCGCAAATACATCCCCCTGCTCGTGCGCATCTTTCAGGAAGAGCCGCTCCTGATCATGCCGACCGGTGCGCCGCAACCCGATGCGGAAGAAATCGAATTCACGACAACTCATGGTCTGGTGCTGCAAGGCTGTTACCTGCCCACGCATCAGCCACGCAAGGGCGTCATCCTGTTTGGCCTGGAATACGGCTCCAATCGCTGGGCCTGCGTGCCGTACTGCGAATTCCTGCGCGATCAGGGCTATGACATCTTCGCCTTCGAGACGCGCGGCCAGGGCAAGAGCCCCAGCCACGCCGGCTATGAGCCGCTCGTGTGGATCACCGATTTCGAGGTGGAAGACTACCGCGCCGCCGTCGCCTATCTGAAGCAGCGCGCCGACGCTCCCGCCCGCGGCATCGGCTTCTTCGGCCTGAGCAAGGGCGGCAGCGCCGGCCTCTATGTGGCCTGCGATGATCCCTGGATTCGCTGCTGCGTCACCGACGGTATCTACGCCACGCACACGACGATGGTGCCTTACATGCAAAAGTGGATCCTCATTTATTCGAAATGGAAAAAGGCGGCTTCACGGCTGCCTCACTGGTATTACCGCTATGCCGCCATGGCCGGCCTGCGCAAGACAAGCGAAGAACGTCATTGCTCGTTTCCGCACCTCGAATGGCAAATCCAGCGGCTGGCACCCCGGCCCCTGTTCATGATTCACGGCGAGGCGGACAACTACATCAAGCCGGACATGGCCCAGGCCCTGTTCGATCGGGCCGGGCAGCCCAAGGAGCTGTGGATCGTCGAAGGGGCCAAACACAATCAAGCTATCCACCAGGCGGCGGCCGCCTACAAGGAACGCATCCTGGCGTTCTTCGACAAGCATCTGGCGGAGCAGCCCCGTGCGGAAGTGGGCGGAGTTCAGCACGGGGCGGCGCGTGAATCCTCCGCCCTTGCCGCCGCCGTGCCATGTGTCCTGGCTTCGATTTCTTCGTCCATTCCTCAAAACTAACGCGCCCGCCCATGTTCCAATGGATTTTGCGAAACCTGATCGGCCGTCTGGCGGCCATGCCCATTCGCCGCCGGCTGCGCGCCTTCGAGGAGGCCACGCACCATCCGCGCGAGGTGCAGGAGGCCGTGCTTGATCGCATCATCCGTCATCAGACCGATACCGGCTTCGGCAAGGACCATCACTTCGACGCCATTCGCAATCGCTCTGATTTCGTGAAGAATGTGCCGGTCTCGCCGTACGAATACTTCGAGCCCTACATTCGCCGGGTCACCGAGGGCGACTACCGGGCACTGCTGGCCGACGCCAAGGTGCACATGTTCGCCATGACCAGCGGCACCACGGCGGCGCGGAAGTTCATTCCCGTCACCAACCAGTACCTGGCCGATTACAAACGCGGCTGGAACCTGTGGGGCCTCAAGGTCTATCGCGATCATCCATTGGTTCGCCTCAGGCCGATCGTGCAGTGGTCGGGCGACTGGCAGGAATTCAAAACCCCGGCCCACATCCCTTGCGGCAGCGTCACTGGGCTGACCGCGGCCATGCAAATGAAGCTCATTCGCTGGCTCTACTGCGTGCCGGGCTGCGTCGGCAAGGTGAAGGACCCGGCCGCCAAGAACTATCTCGCCTTGAGGCTCAGCGTCGCCCGCAAGGTCGGCCTGATCATCGCCGCCAACCCAAGTACGCTGGTCAACCTCGCCCGCGCCGGCGATCTGGAAAAGGAATCGCTCTTGCGCGACATCAGCGACGGCACGCTCAGCAATCGCTTCGACATTCCTCGCGACGTTCGCGATCAGGTGGCGTCACGTCTGCGCAAACCCTATCCGGAAAGGGTCCGCGAGTTCGAGGAGATCATTCGCCGCACCGGCACGTTCTACCCCAAGGACTACTGGCCGGCCGAGTCAACGGTCATCGGCAACTGGATGGGCGGCAGCGTCGGCGCTTATTTGCGGCACTTTCCCCGGTATTATGGCAAAACGCCGATCCGCGACGTGGGGCTCATCGCGAGTGAAGGCCGCATGACCATCCCCATGGCCGACGGCACGGCCAGCGGCATTCTCGACGTCACAACGCACTACTTCGAGTTCATCCCCGAGGAAGAGGCCGATTCGCCGAAGCCGACGGTCCTGGCCGCGCATGAAGTCCAAGTGGGCAAGACCTACTTCATCCTGCTGACGACGTCGTATGGCCTGTACCGTTACCACATTTACGACCTGGTTCGCGTCACCGGCTTTCACAACAAGACGCCGCTGATCGAGTTTTTGAGCAAGGGCTCGCACATCGCCAACCTGACGGGCGAGAAGCTGTCGGAGTACCACGTCACGTTGGCCATGGTCGAGGTGCTGCGCGATCTCGATCTGAACCTGACCGCGTACAGCGTGGCCCCGGTCTGGCACGATGAACAGCCTTACTACGGGTTGTTCGTGGAGCGCGGCGACCTGAATGATCTCGGTCAAGGAATGCTGCTGGCCGAGCATCTGGAACGCCGCCTGGGCCAGATCAACATCGAATACGCCGCCAAGCGCGAGAGCCTGCGTCTGGGCCCCATTCGGTTGCAACTTTTGGCGGACGGCACCTGGATTCACTGGGACCGCCAACGGCTGGCTCGCACCGGTGGAACGCTGGAGCAGTACAAGCATCCGTGCCTGATCGCGGACCTCAAGTTTCGCGAGAGCATGACGGTGGAAGAGGAACTGGCACCGAGTTAGTGTAGTCCTCACGCTCCGCGTGAGGAAAGGGCGCAGCCCTCAATAACCCGCAGCTTGCCCATGGAAGCGTCTCTCGCGGGCAACCCCCTCGGCAAATTCAAGTCACGATTCAATGCAAGTAATACACCCTATCGAACAGGACCTGAACCAGTTGCCCATCTTTTTGTGAGGCGCGTGCGGTTTGCTTGACGTGTGGTTTGGGGAGGCATAGCATGCCGTTACCGGCCCGGTGACGATTGAGCGAATTTGCGGCCACTGTGCGAGGCGAAGAATCACATGAATGACTTGCCCGCTTTTCCCGTTCCGCCGGCAGCCCCCGGCACGCCGGAAAGTGAGTTCGGCCCAGAAATCGCCCGCTGTCGGCGAGTTAGCGGAGCACGGGCAATGACTGCGCTAGGGTTCCGGCAGGCCTGGGTTTTGCATTACGTGCTCGGCCCGTTCCTAATGATTCCCTACATGTGCCTGATGATGGTCGCGGTCTGCTTGTTCGTCATGGGCTACAAACTCGGCGCCAACGACGACGCCAAGCCGCCCGCTCCAGTTATGATTATCCTGTTTCTGGCATGGTACGCCGCCGCCATGTGGTTTTGGTATATCTTGCCGATGCGAAACGAATTGGTTCTTCACGAACGGGGGATTCGAATTCGATTTTGGTTGAAACGTCTGGCCTGTTCGTTGGACGACATCGATGGCTTATTCGTTGGGCGAGCGCCGTCCAGTCTCGAAACGGGGCTGCGCTCGGTTTTGAGTATTGTGAAACCCCAGCAGATGTCGGCATTGCAGAGCATTGATGGAACGGCGCTGACGGTTTACCTGCGCGACGGCGGAACCATGGTATTCAAGACATTGCTCACTCACTTTGAGCCGGCCGATCTGCAAAATCTCTTTCAGGAATTGGCGAATCGCAATCCGCGCTTTCAAGAACCGCCGCCATGACGCGGAATGCACAATTCGATAGTCGTTCCCAAGGCTATTCCTTAAGATTGCAGGTTTTGGATACAAACCATGTCTCAATACAGTAAACCGCGCTCGACTTGCCTGTTCGTTCCACTTTTCTTGATATTGGCAACCTCGGCGATCGCGCAAATGCCGCGCATCGATCCGGCCGGGATTCCGGGAGCAGTGCTCGTCTGCGGCGGCGGCGAAGTCTCCGAGGCGGCGCTGCAGAAGTTTATCGACCTGGCGGGAGGAGGTGCTCAGGCGAAGATCCTCGTCGTCGATGTCGATGGCGACAAAGCCGCAGCGACTCTGCTGGAACGCTTCACCGGGATCGCGAAAAAGAAGGAACTCGCCGAGCCCCGCATGGTCCGCTGGCAGGACGCTGGGGCAGCGCTCAAAGATGCGACCGGAATTTGGCTGGTCACGAAGTCGAAGGATTCCGTCTGGAAAACGGCCCTGAAAAAGCAGCCGTTGGGCGACGAACTTCTGGCCTTGCTGAAAAGGCCCGGCGTCATCGCCACGTCCGGCGGCAACTTGGACATCCTCGGCGAAAATGGACTCAAGCTGTTGTTGGACGTGGCACGGCCGGGAGATGGTGCCGCCGCAGGGCAAGTCGGCATCGACGTGTCGGACGGAGCGACCATGCTCATCCAGGGCCGTGCCATGAGCGCCGTCGGTCAAGGATCGACAACCATTTCTCTGGCCGCCTCCAAAACGCTGCTCGCCCGCACCATCACCCTGCAAGGCAAAACCCAGGAAGATCTGACCATGCTGCGCCGCGCGGCGTTCGATCGCCAGCACGGGTTTCCGCCCAAGACGGTCGAGCCGCCGGTGGTCGCCCAGGGCACGCTGTTCATCGTCGGCGGCGGCGGGTTGCCGGAAGGTCTCTTCCAGCAGTTCGTCGAAAGCGCCGGCGGCAAGGGCAAGGCGAAGATTGTGATCTTTCAAACGGCTGCCCCGGATCCGCTGCCGGACGGGGCTTTCCTCAGCGGTTTGTTCCGCAAGGCCGGTGCCCTGAAGGCAACCGTCCTGAACGGCCGAACGCAGACGGAGGTCGAGAGCCAGGAGTTTCTCGACACGTTGAAGGAAGCGACCGGCCTGTGGTTCAGCGGCGGCCGGCAGTGGCGCTTCGTCGATTGCTACGAAAACACCCGGGCCTTGCCGCTCATGTTCGACGTCTTGAAGCGCGGCGGGGCCATCGGCGGCACCAGCGCCGGCGCCACCATCCAGGGCGACTACCTGTGCCGCGGCGGCGTCTTCGACAACTTCGCGATCCGCTACGAAGGTTACGAACGCGGGCTCGGCTTCCTCAAGGGAGTCGCCATCGACCAGCACTTCTCGCAGCGCAAACGGCACGCCGAGATCAGCAGTTTGATGAAGGTGTATCCGCAGTATCTCGGCATCGGGCTCGACGAGGCGACCGCGATCGTCGTCACGGGCTCGGTGGCGGACGTCATCGGCAAGGGCAAGGTGTTTTTCTATGACGCGAATCGCAAGGTCGAGATGGGCGATGCCGATCATGAAGCGCTCTCGGCGGGCGGACGATATGAATTGAAGGAGCGGAAGGTTGTGCGAAAGTAGTCCTCACGCTCCGCGCTCGTCGTTCTACACAACTTTTGACGGAGTCGCCGGGTGGCAAAT
>Ga0182024_10007986_pt1 | contig 22574 bp, 23 predicted proteins | sample P32metaG_FD_120480 | JGI IMG/M metagenome (GOLD analysis project Ga0182024, IMG submission 120480) | Permafrost microbial communities from Stordalen Mire, Sweden - P3-2 metaG (Illumina Assembly) | ecosystem: Environmental > Terrestrial > Soil > Wetlands > Permafrost | place: Sweden: Stordalen... | reverse complement strand
TCGATGATGGAGGCGCATCCCGGCGTCTCGGACCTGCTGTTCACGGTGGGACGTCCGTTCCAGGTGGAAAGCTACGGGGAGCTGAAGCAGGTGGACATCCACCCGGACGTGCAGCGGCTGACGCCGACGCAGACGGAGATCCTGGCGCTGAACATCATCGGCGAGGATCGCAGGCTGATCAAAGAGCTGATGATGATGGGGTCGTGCGATTGCTCGTACGCGCTGAACGACCGATTCCGGTTTCGCGTCAATATTTTCAAGCAACGTGGCAACTTCGCGATCGTGATGCGGAAGCCGCAGGCGGAGGTGCCGACACTTAACAGCCTGGGGCTCTCGCCGATCTTCCAGGATGTGGGGCGCGAGAAAAACGGGCTGGTGCTGGTGACGGGCGCGACCGGATGCGGCAAGACGACGACGCTGGCGGCGCTGCTGAACGAGATCAACGACAACCAGGCGGTGCACGTGGTGACGCTGGAGGACCCGATTGAATTCGTCCACCGGCACAAAAACTCCACATTCTCACAGCGGGAGCTGGGATCAGACTTTGACGATTACCCGAGCGGCCTGCGCGCGGCGCTGCGGCAGGCGCCGAAGGTGATCCTGGTGGGCGAGATGCGCGACCGGGAGACCGTCGAGATCGCACTGACAGCGGCGGAGACCGGCCACCTGGTGCTGAGCACGATCCACACAATCGACGCGGGACAGACGATCAACCGCATCACGGGCCTCTTTGAGCAAAGCGAGGAGAAGCAACTGCGGCTGCGGCTGGCGGATACGCTGCGGTACGTGATCAGCCAGCGGCTGGCGCCGAAGCGCGGGGGCGGGCGAATCCTGCTGACGGAGGTGATGGGGACGAACCTGCGGGTGCGCGAGGCCGTGGCGTTCGGGGAAAACGAGAATCGGAATTTTTACGACATCATCGAGGCGAGCGCGACGTTCGGCTGGCACACGTTTGACCAGTCGATCGCGCGATGCTACGAGGCGGACCTGATCACCGAGGAGACGGCGAGCCTTTATGCGACGCGCAAGGGGAAGGTGACGCGGTCACTGGATAACTCAAAGAAACAGCGGGGCCTGGAAGTGGATAGTGTCTCGACCTTGCGCCTGGACCAGGAGACCGCGGCGGCGGAGCAGGCGTCGCTCACGGCCGCGCTGAACCTCGACCGCTGATTACGCGACCATGGATATTCAAAACCGGCATGACATTTTCGAGCCCGATGACCAGACGGCGCTGGTGTGCGTGGATGAGGCGGAGGTGCAGCGGGCGGTGGTTGATCAACTGGGGGACCTGGGATACCGGATCCACACGGGGCTATTTGCCGAGGATATCTCGCTGAAGCTGCGCGCGCATACCTACGACGTGGTGGCTATTTACGAGACATTCGCGGGGAGCGTGGCGGAGGGGAACCCGGTATTGCTGGAGACCATCCGGACACCGTCGGCGCACCGGAGGGATCAGTTTGTGGTGTTGATCGGGCCGAACATGGTTACGGACAATGAATTGCAGGCGTTCCAGTTCTCGGTGGACATGGTGTTCAGCGTGTCGGACCTGGCGAACTTCAAGCCGGTGCTGCGGCGCGCGGTGGCTCGGCATACGGAGTTTTACCGGCGGTTTAATGAGTGTTTGCGGATGGCGGGGGCGTAGGGGTTTTACAGAAGGGCGCGAAGGGGGGGATTCGAAGCTCGAAATTCGGAAGGACTGGACGCCGCCCGGAGGGTGGCGGGTTGGGGTGGATGCCAAGAGGGAGCTTGGGCGGTCCCAGGGCGGCTGGCGGTGCTTTCAGTGGCCCGGACGATTATCGGGCGGGGTGTGCGTCAACCGGTTTTGGAGGGGGAATTGGGTTTCACACGGAGGAACGCGGAGGGGAGAAGGAGAGGCGGAATCAGGCGGCGGGCTTGGCGCTGAGGAGCTGGCGGACTACGCTCAGGAGCTCGTGGGCGTGGTAGGGCTTGGGGACTACGGCGGCGATGCCTAGCTCCTTGTAGTTGGACATGACGGGGTTCTCCGAGTAGCCGCTGGAGATGATGGCCTTGATACCGGGATCGATTGCCTGGATGGCCCGGAGGGCCTCGAGGCCGCCCATGCCGTGCGGGACGCGGATATCGAGCAGGACCAGGGAGAAGGGCTTGCCGGTCTCGAGGGCCTCGCGGTGGCGCCGGACGGCCTCGCCGCCTTCCTTGGTGGCCTCGACCTGGAAGCCGTTACCGGAGAGGATGCGGCGCATCAAGGCGCGGATGGAGTCATCGTCATCCATGATGAGGATGCGCGTAGCGGGAGCGGCGACGGCCTTGCGGGGGGGCTCCCCGGGCGGGAGCTCGACAGCCTCGTCGGACGCCGGAAGATAAATCGTGAACGTGGCGCCGCCGCCGGGAGGGGACTCCGCGAGCAATGCGCCGCCATGATGGGAAATGATGGAGTGGGCGGTGGCGAGGCCGAGGCCGTGGCCCTCCTTCTTGGTGGTGAAGTAGGGCTCGAAGATGCGGTCGATATGCTCGCGGGCGATGCCGGTGCCGTGGTCGGTGATGCGGAGGACGACGTATCGGCCGGGGGAGAGAGACTCGTGGCCGGGGGAGTTGCGTCCGGCGATCTTGATGGAGCCGCCGCCGGGCATGGCCTGGCGGGCGTTCATGATGATGTTCTGAAGGACCTGGTTGATCTGGGGCTCATCCGCGGAGACTGCCCAGAGGCCGGGCTGGATGTGGATCTCGCTCTGGATGCCGGTGCCGCGGGTGGCGGCGCTGACGGCCTGGCGGATGGATTGCTCGATGCGGATGGGCTTCTTGACGGGATCGCCCCCCTTGGCAAAGGTGCTCAACTCCGAGATGAGATCGCGGGTGCGCAGGCAGGCGCGCTCGGCCTCGGCGAGGTGCTCGACGACGGGGGAATGCGGGGTGGCCTCCATCTGGGCCAGGGAGATATTGCCCAGGACGGCGGTGAGGAGGTTATTGAAATCGTGGGTGATGCCGCCGGCGAGGACGGCGAGGGACTGGAGCTTGCTGCGCTTGAGGCGCTCCTCATCGAGGGCGCGGCGGACGGCAAGGCCCTCGGTGACATCGATGAAAAGACCTGCGATGCCTGAGATGACCTTCCTCTCATCGTAAGCTGGGGCCAGGTAGGCCTCGAAGACCCGGCCCTGGGCACGGACGGTGGCCACGACGGTATCGCCGGCGAGGGCGCGCTGGACGAGGGAGAGGACCTCGGGCTGGTTTTTGTAGACCTTGACGATGGGATTGCCGAGGACGGAGGAGGGGCTGAGGCCGAGGCCCTCGAGCCCCTGGCCCTCGAAAAGGGTGACGATGCCCGCGGGGTCGGTGGCGCAAAGGATGACCGGGAGGCGATTGACGACCATCTTGAGCCGATCCTCCATGCGGTTGAGGCGCAGCTCGGCGGTCTTGCGCTCCGTGATATCGCGGGAGACGAAGAGGGCGCGGAAGGTATCGCCGGAGTACGGGAGGGGCTTGCCGAGGGACTCGAGCCAGCGCCAGGTGCCATCCTTGTGGCGATGGCGGTAGGTGGCGAGCCCGGGCCGCAGATCGGAAGCGCGCCGGGTAAAGGCCGCGAGGACGGCCTGCCTGTCATCCGGGTGGACAAGGAGGCTGAAGTGCTGGTCGATGAGCTCCTCGGGCTCGTAGCCCAGGACATCGCGATAACCGGGGCTGAGGTAGGTATAAAATCCCTCGATATTGGTCTCGCAGATGAGGTCGAGGGTGTTCTCAGCGATAAAACGGAAACGCTGGAGCTCTTCGTTCATAGCCAAAGGGGGATTATGGGAGCCGATGGAATCGGCGGCTAGGGATGTGGACTGAATTACCATGGTTCACCGCGTTGGCGCGAGGTTTTGGACGACGAAAAGGAGCTGTTTTTCTCCCGCACGCGATTATAGAACGAATTAGCGAGCGATTCTCGGGCCAGTGGGAGGATAAAATGGGATTTAATCTCGTCTGAGGGCTCATTATCCCGCGGGTGCGGGCGTGCCGTTTTACCCCCACCGAAATTCCCATCCATATCCCTCCTCCCCCTGTGTCTGACCTGCAAACCGCGCTGGCGCCCATCTTCCTGGAGAATTTTACCGAGCGGGGGGAGCTGGGGGCGGCGGTATCCGTATGGCGGGATGGGCAGGAGGTGGTGAGCCTGGCGGCGGGCTACCGGGAGCGGGAACGGAAGCACCCATGGGACGCGGGGACGATGGTGCTGGTGTACTCCGCGACCAAGGGGCCGGCGGCGGCATGCGTGCTCAAGTGCCTGTGGGACGCGGGGATAGGGCTGGATGAGCCGGTGGCGACACTGTGGCCGCACTTCTCCCTGGCGGGGAAGGGGCGGATCACGCTGGGGGAGGTGCTCTCGCACCGGGGGGGGCTGGCCGCGCTGGATGATCCGCCGGATGTATTCGACTACCGGGGGGTGATCCGAGAGCTGGAAAAACAGGAGACGCTGTGGGAGCCGGGGGATGGGCACGGGTACCACCCGCGGACATCGGGGTACCTGTGGGATGAGATCGTGCGCCGGGTGACGGGACGGCCGCTGGGGGCGTACTGGCGGGAGACGATCGCGGACCGGCTGGGGCTTGATTTTTACATAGGGCTGCCGGAGCGGCTGCTGCCGGAGGTGGCGACGCTGTACGCGGCGCGGACGGCGCCGGTGGAGGATGCCTTCCTGAAGGCGTTTGCGGAGACGGGGTCGCTGACGAACCGGGCGTTCGGGTCGCCGCGGGGGTTGTTCAGCGTCTCGTCGATGAATACGGCGGCGGCGCGGATGACGCCGTTCCCGGCGTTCGGGGGAATCGGGACGGCGCGCGCGCTGGGGCGATTCTACGGAGCGCTGGCGTGCGGGGGGGAGGAGGCGGGCGTCGCGCCGGGGGCGGTGGAGGCGATGACGCGGAGGCGGTCAAACGGGTTTGACCTGGTGCTGCGGATGGAGAACGCGTTTTCAGCCGGTTTCCTGCAGGACCCGGTGAATGAGGAGGGGGAGAAGATGCGGGCCACGTTCGGCCCATCGGTGAGGGCGTTCGGACAGGTGGGGGCGGGAGGGAGCGTGGCGTTTGCGGATCCGGATCGGGGGATCGGGTTCGGGTATGTGATGAATCAAATGGAGCCGGGGGTGCTGCCGAATGCGAAGTCGCTGCTGCTGATCAAGCGGATGTACGAGGTGCTGGGGTAGCCGGAAGGCCGGGACGCGACAGACCGGCGGGCGCCCCTCCCAGTAATGAGAGGGGGCGCAATGGACAGGCCGCGGAGGGCCGCCAGTGAGAAGCCGGAGCGGCTAGGGCGTTGCGGAGGCGGCGGGGGTGGCCGGAGCGGAGGTATCCGCGGCGGCGCCGTTCTGCTGGATGCCGAACTTCGTGGCAATGGCCTTGGCGGTGTCATCCGTCTTGGCGGTAACCAGGAGATCGGTGGCAAGCTTTGCCAGGCTGGCCTGGGCTTGCTTGGATTGATCGACGGCCGGCTGCTGATGGGTGATGGCGGCCTGGAACTGGTTGCGCTGGGTGGAGGCGTTGCAGACCTGCCAGCCGAGCAGAACGATGAGGGAGATGGAGAGCAGGATGAGAGGGATGAATGCATCCGTCTTGAAGCCGCCCTGGGTTTGGGATTCGGTGTAATATTGTTCGCTCATAAGACTAGGGGGTTGCGGAGGGTGAGGGGGAGGGTGAAGCAGTGGGATTGACGGTGACGGTGTAGCCGCTCTTGGCGAGAACGTCCTTGAGGGCGCTGTCGTTGACAGACTCCTGGGCGATTGCTTTCAAGAGGTTGACCCCGATCTGCTGGCTCATGGAGCCTTTGTTGATATCTTCCTGCTGGGCCTGCAAGGTAGCCTGGAGGCTCTGGGTCTTTTGCCCAATGAAGATGAGGTTGATGACGAGGACGATGGGGATGAGTGACAGGATGACTGCCACGATGAATTGAGGGGGCTTCATAATGTGTGGGTTGGGGAGGGCATGGGAGTGGGTGTGTTTTGGTATGTCAACGGGGAGAGTTTAGCAGTCAAGGATTGAATGAGTTTTCCCGCGGATAGACACCGCGGGATTGGAGGGGGGGGTTATTTGGCGGCCTTGGGCGGGCCGGAGGAATCGCGCTGGATGAGCCGGACAGGGAGGACGATTTTCTTTGCATCGGTGGGGAAGGTGTCGCGCTCGCGGACGCGGAGGTCTGTCTCGGCGGCGGCGGCGGCGCCGATCTCCTCCGCGGGGAGGTGGATCGTGGTGAGAGCGGGGTAAAGCTGGGAGGAGAGCGCGTCATCCGAGCAGCCGATAACAGTGAGATCCTCCGGGATCTTGAGGCCGCGGGACTGGGCGCGGGCGATGACGCCGGCGGCGGCGGCATCATCAAAGCAGAAGACGGCGGTGGGCGGAGCGGGGCGGCTGATGAGGAGATCGAGAGCCTTGTAGCCATTGGCCATGGTGAGATCGCCGTAGATGATGTTCTGGGCCTCGATGGGGACGCTGGCTTTATCATAGGCGGCACGGACGCCGCGGTTGAGCTCGATGATGTGGAAATCGGTGGCGCCGAAGGGGCCGGAGAGGATGGCGATGCGGGTGTGGCCCAGGGCGAAGAGATGATCGACGGCGGTCCGCGAGGCGCTGGCGAAATCTGGAAGGATGCTGGTGACGCCGGGGAGGGCGACATCGAAGCCCGCGACGGCGACGCCCATGCCGCGAAGGACGAGGGTATTGCAGAGGGAGAGATTGGGGCCGCCAAGGAGGAGGAAGCGGGAGGCGGTGCCGGACTTGATGCTGGGGGGGAGGCTGTCGGGATCCGCGGAGGCGTAATCGAGGCCGGCGGTGAAGCGGGCGACGGTGACGGCACCGCTGATGGCACCGAGGGCGCCGCTGATGACGCGAGCCTGGAAGGGATCGGCGGGGATATCCGCGAGATCGGTGGAAAGGAGGATGCAAAAGTCGCCAAGCTCCGGATACATGCGGACGACGGCGCGCAGGTCATTGGGGACGTAGCCCATCTCCCGGCAGACGCGGAAGACGCGGTCGCGGGTTTTCTCGCTGACGCGGATGCCGTAGTCGCGGTCATTGAGAAGAGAGGAGATGGCCCCCTGGGAAACGCCTGCGGCCTTGGCGATATCCGCCATGGTGATTCCCTTGTGATGGTCGTGGCCGCGATTCAGCACGGATCTGGAATCCTCGGGGGGGGTACCGGGCGCGCCTCCCGTGGCGCTGGGTGGAAACATGATTCAGTGATAAAAAAACGCGCACCGCGCTAGAGCAAGAGAAATCAGGGTATTTGGGGCTGTTTAGGCAAAATGAGGTCTCTTTTTTATTAGATTTGCGTTTCCGGCGGGGAATCGGTGGCGCAAAACTCCAGGAATGGCTACGAAACCGACTCCGCTGCTGGGCGCGCATGTATCAACCTCGGGCGGATGCGCGATGGCGGTGGAGCGGGCGGTGGGGATCGGGTGCACTGCGATGCAGATTTTTGTGAAGAACAATATGCAGTGGTTCGCGGCGCGGCTGCCGGAGGGGGAGGCGAGGGCCTTCCGCGAGCATGCGCGGCGGGGGGAGCTGGGGGCGGTGTTCGGGCATACGGGGTATTTGATCAACCTGGCGGCGACGAATCCGGATTTTCACGCGCGCTCGATGCGGAGCCTGGCGGAGGAGCTGGTGCGGGCGGAGCAATTGGGGCTGCCATTCCTGGTGTTGCACCCGGGGGCGCACATGGGGGCCGGAACGGAGGCGGGGCTGGCGAAGGTGGTGGGGAGCCTGGACCGGATCTTTGCGGAATCACCGGGCAATCCGGTGCGGATCGCGCTGGAGGTGACTGCGGGGCAGGGCTCGACGCTGGGGCGGACATTCGAGGAGCTGGCGTACCTGCTCGAGCATGTGAAGCGGACGGAGCGGCTGTGTGTGTGCGTGGATACGGCGCACCTGTTCGCGGGCGGGCACGATATCTCGACGGCAGCGGGGGTGCGGAAGACGTTCGCGAGTTTTGACAAGGTGATCGGGCGGGAGCGGCTGGCGGCGCTGCACCTGAACGACTCAAAGACCGCGCAGGGCTCGCGGGTGGACCGTCACGAGCACATCGGGAAGGGCAAGATCGGCCTCGAGGCGTTCCGGTTCATCATGCGGGAGGCGCGCTTCCGCAAGGTGCCGAAGGTGCTGGAGACCCCGAAGGGGAAGGAGATGAAGGAAGACGTGGAGAATATGACGGTGCTGCGGGGACTGATGGCGTGAGTCATTTTTTCATCTTGTTCCGGCTCATTACCAAGGCGTACATATTTTCTTTTTTTCGTCCCACAGTGCAAGGACTGTGTCGCTGTACAGGCGCCAGAAGTAGACTTTTCCACTTTTTGTTACCAATGCCCCCTCCACGTGGATGCCTTCGCCCAAGTTATCCTTTCCGAGGCCGGCTTCGGCTTCTTGCGCTTTGCGTTTGACGGGGCCTGGCAGGTCTTCCGACAGGGTTAAAGGGCCACTGTTCATAAAGCCGGATATTACCGGAATTCCTTTGGAATCCAAAAGGTTCCCACTAATCGGATCCTGGACATAGATATTGCTCCGCCCGAAGAAGAAGACTCTAATGCGGTCAACGGCTACCGGAACATGGCACTCGTCGAGAGGCCTCAAGCCCTGGGGACTGTTGCTGATCAAAGCGATGTCTTTGCTTGTGGGGATGAGGAAGCCCGCGGGGAGGAACGGCGCAGCGAGGGTTGCGAACGGGCAACCGATCGCGAGCGCGGCGGCAAGAGTGCGAAGGATACTGTTCATATCCCGCTGCCTATTCGCAAATAACATCCCCGACCCTTCTCATCGCTGATCCATAGGACGTTGTCATTTATCAGCTCCCAGAAGTAAATGGTATCCTGCGTGGCGGCTGCGCCCTGGCACCGGCGCTGGCAGATGCCAGGACCCTGCTTCTTCTCCAATGCGACCAAGTTACGCGCCCAGTCATTCAGGGGCTCGTGATAGGTTACCGGGCCCTGGAGGCTTTTATCATCCAGAGGCGTAGCCATGGAGAGCACTTTTCCTTTTTCCAGAAAGCTCAGGAAACTCGTGCGGGACAATTCCTGATAAATATCGCAGGAACTGTACTGAAAAACCGGATTGTTGGAGAAGCTGACGATGGCATCCGCTTTCGGCGGATTGAAGTTATTTGCCACTGCACCGGCGGCGGTAAGAAAGGTAATCAATAAAGTTACCCAAATCTTATGCCGAGGGGTGACCATGCTCAATAAGCTGCTTTTTTGTAACGATACGATTAAATCAGTTTGCGGAGAGTGGCTCGATGGTATTGAGGGAGATAGTCATGGTCCAGGCGTCGGGAGTGGGCATGCGCTTCAATTCGTGGCCGGGGCCCCAGGAGTCGCTGTAGAGGATCTCGTTGGTGGTGGCGTTGTAGCCGATGATGAGGCGCATGTGGCCGCCGATGGCCTGGGGCGCCTTGTCCTCGTGGACGATGCCGAGGATGACAGTCCAGAGAACGGGGATGCCCTGGTCGATGTTGTCCTGGACCAATTGCTGGAAACGGGTGACGTCGCCTTTGTTGCGGGTGCGGGCGGCCTTGAGGAGATCGGGTTTCATGGCGCCGTAGATTTCGCCGAGGCTCCAGGGGCCGCTCGGGTCGGGGATCTCCGCGACGTGGTTGCGGCGGGCGAGCTGGTTGTAGGTGTGGATGACATCGAGGGCCTGGTGGGTATCCATGTCCTCGATGGTGCGGGTGCGGACGCGGAGGCGCTGGGCGAGTTTCTTGAGCGAGTCGAACATGGCGGCGTTGCTGGTGCCCTGGCTGGCGGAGCTGTTGGCGAGCTCGGCGAGCTCATGCTCGTCGACGGGGATGCCGTAGTAGCGCATCACGCGCTCGGCGGTGGCGACGACGCAGTAGCCTTTCTGCCCCTGGTCGACCATGGGGACGGTGTCGAGGCGGACATCGCCGGCGGGATCTTTCCTGATATGGGACGGCCGTTGAAAGCGGCCTGAGGCGTGGCGGCGGCGGAGGCGAGGGCGGCGGCCATGAAGGTCTGCTGCTTCTCGGGCGGGGTGACCTGGAGGCGGAGGAACTCCGCGCGAAACGGGATGTTGCGGCTCTTGACCTCCTTGGTAAAGGAGTACTCGAGGAGGTATTTGGTGACGGGGGTGTGCCATGCCATGGCGTATGCCTTGACGGCGCTGGAGGCTTCCTGGCCCTGCTCGACGGGATTTGCCTTGGTGAACACCGTCATGTTGTGCACGGAGTCCGTGACCAGGGTCTTCCACTTGTCGAAGTCGAGGTCCCCGGCGTCGCCCCGGTTGTAGATGGAGACGGTGATCGCGGAGAGCTTGTCCCCATTGAACGCGGCATCCACTTCGTAGACGGGAGCGCCGAAAAGCGTGAGGCCGTGGGAATGGGACTCCGCGCGGTCATGGGCGCTGGAGAGCCAGTAGAAGCCGAGGGAGCGATGCTGCTCCACGAAATCGGCGCTCGGCGTCTGCCAGAGATCCGTGCCGGAGATGATGGGATCGATGGCCTGGGCCCGAGCGGCGAGAGCGGCGCCGAAAAAGAGGAGCGCGGAAAAGAGGGCGCGGGGTGAGGGGAAATTCACAGGACAATCCTTCGCCAGGTTGCGCGAAGCGGCAAGTCTGTTTCCCCCATCCCAGTCCATGCGCCGATTGAGATACGCGTGGCGCGGGGGCGCCTTACACCGCAGGCTGCTGCTGGGTGAGGCAGTGGAATGCGCCGAGGCCCCAGATGAGCTCGCGGCAATCGATGGAAACGACCTTGCGCTCGGGGAATGCGCGCTGGAGGACGGACGAGGCCCAGGCGTCGCCCGTGTCCTGGTAGACGGGGAGGAGGATTACCTTATTCGCGATGTAGAAATTCGCGTAGCTGGCGGGGAGGCGCTGGCCCTGGCGGGCGATCTTGCCAGGCATGGGGAGGGTATGCACTTTCAACGGGGAGCCGTCCTCGATGCACATCTCGCGGAGTCGGATGAGGTTTGCGTGGAGGGGCTCGAAGTTTGCATCGGACTCATCCTCCTCGATGACGGTGACGACGGTGTCCCTGCCGACGAAGCGGGTGAGATCGTCGATGTGGCCATCGGTGTCATCGCCCTCGATGCCATCGCCCAGCCAGAGGACGTTCTTCACGCAGATGAAATCTTTCAAGCGCTGCTCGATCTCGGCCTTGGTGAGATCGGGGTTGCGATTGGGATTGAGCAGGCAGGAGGCGGTGGTGAGGAGTGTGCCGGTGCCATTGACATCGATGGAGCCGCCCTCGAGGACCATGCCGGGCTTGTAGAGGGGGAGATCGAGGAGCTGCGCGACGGCGCCGGGGACCTCGTCGTCATCGTCAAAGGGGGGATACTTCCAGCCCCAGGCGTTGTAATCCCAATCGACGACGGCGAGGCGCGGCGACTCCTGGCGGGTGAGGAACATGGGGCCGTGGTCGCGGCACCAGGGCTCGTTGGTGGGGATAACGTGGAAGGTGACGTGCTGGGCGCGGGCCTTGTATTTATGAAGCTGGGCGCGGACGTCCTCCTCATCCGCGGAATCACGGACATTGATGTGGACGGGCTCGGAGTCGGCGAGGGCATCGACCATGCGGGCGAGGACGGGGAGTACGGAGTGATACGCATCCGGGAAGGAGATGCCGTCGCGATTGGGCCATGAGAGCCACGTCGCGGCATGGGGCTCCCACTCCGCGGGCATGCGGTAGCCCAGGTGGACCGGCGCGCTCGTGGTTTGCATGGTGGCCATTCGAGGAAGAAAAAGGTTCAATCTATTAATCGGCGGTCGATGCCCCCGTAGGCGTCCACCCGGCGGTCGCGAAGGAAGGGCCAATGGGTGCGCTGGACGGCGAGGAGATCGAGATCGATCTCGCGTACGAGGATGGCTTCCTCATCGACGCCGGCCTTTGCGAGGATGGCGCCATCCGGACCGGCGATGAAGCTCTGGCCCCAGAAGTCGAGGCCGGGGCCCCCGTCGGGGGCCTCGTGGCCGACGCGATTTGCAACGGCGACGAAGCAGCCATTGGCAATGGCGTGGCTGCGCTGGATGGTCTCCCAGGCATCGTGCTGCCGCGCGCCGAACTGCTCGCGCTCGCCGGGATGCCAGCCGATGGCGGTGGGGTAGAAGAGAATCTGCGCGCCGCGCAGGGCGGTGAGGCGCGCGGCCTCGGGATACCATTGGTCCCAGCAGACGCAGACGCCGATGGGGGCGTGCCTGGTCTTCCACGCGAGGAAGCCGAGATCACCGGGGGTGAAGTAGAATTTCTCGTAGAAGAGCGGGTCATCCGGGATGTGCATCTTGCGATAGCGGCCCATGAGAGAGCCATCGGCATCGAGGATGACGGCGGTATTGTGATGAAGGCCGGGGGCGCGCTGCTCAAAGAGCGAGGCGATGATCACGACGCCGAGCTCGCGCGCGATGGGGCCGAGGGCGGCGGTGGAGGGACCGGGGATCTGCTCGGCGAGGGCGAAGTATTTGTGATCCTCGACCTGGCAGAAGTATTGGGAGCGGAAGAGCTCCGGGAGGCAGATGACATTCGCCCCGCCGCCCGCGGCATCGCGCACCATGGCGCATGCGTGCGCCAGATTCGCATCCGGATCCGGTCCACATCGCATCTGCACGATGCCGAGCACGGTCTTCATGGGAGGTGGAAGGGATGAGGAGGGAGCGGGAGGTTGTCTTCCTCGCGCCCCGGTCCTTGGGCGCTATTTCACGGAGTCCGCGGGGACGATGTCGATGCTCTTGACCTCGACGCGCTTGGTGGGCTTGCTGGCCTCGCCGCCGCCGCTGGAGGTGACGGGGGTATCGCCCAGCTTGCCAAGGACATCGTCGCCTTTGATCACGTGGCCGAAGGCGGTGTACTTGCGATCCAGGAAGCTGGCATCGCCGAGGCAGATGAAGAACTGGCTGCCGGCGGAATCGGGATCGCTGGAGCGTGCCATGGAGAGGACGCCGCGCTGGTGGGACTTGGAGTTGAACTCGGCCTTGATCTTGTAGCCGGGATCGCCGGTGCCCCAGCGGGACTCCTGCTTGGGATCCTTGGTGAGCGGATCGCCGCCCTGGATCATGAAGCCCTTGATGATGCGATGGAACGCGGTGCCATTGTAGAAGCCCTGCTTCGCGAGTTTCTTGAAGTTCTCAACGGTATTGGGGGCTACGTCCGACCAGAATTCGACGACCATGTCGCCGTCGCTTGTTTTGATGACTGCTACTTCGTTGCTCATAGGTGTGGTGGTGTCTTCGGCATTGGCCGCCGTGACGAGCGCGCCGAGCAACGCCAGACATGACAGCAGGAGGATTTTCATATGGGGTGGTTTGGAAATCTTCACGAACATTGCGGAGTGTGCCAAGAATTTCCGTGGCAAATTTCATCGGGGAAAGGTGATGAAAAACTTGACCGGGAGGGATTTCTGAAAACGGGAGCGGAGGGGTGAGCCTCACGCAAAGGGGGAGGGGCGGGAAAAATTCGAAAGGTGTGAATCTGGAGAAGGGTAGGAGCGGAACGTTTAAAAGACGGCGGGTTCGCCTTCCGTGAGGAAGGAGATGCGCTCGGCGAGGCCCTGGGTCTCGGCGTGGGTGCGGAGACGCTGGGGGGGCTCGTCCACGGGCTCGTAGCTGAGGCGGAAGGTGCCGTAATGCATGGGGACCATGCGGCGGGCCTTGAGATCGAGGAAGGCCTGGACGGCCTCCTCCGGGTTCATGTGGACCTCGCGGCCGCTGGGCGGATCGTAGGCGCCGATGGGCATGAGGGCGACATCGATGGCGAAGCGCTCGCCGATTTCCTTGAAGCCATCGAAGTAGGCCGTATCGCCGCAATGGAAGATGGTTCGGCCGCCGGCCTCGATGATGAAGCCGCCGAAGCCGCGGTGGGAATCGTGCAGCATGCGGGCGCCCCAATGATGGCACGGAGTGAGAGTGATCTTGACGGGGCCGTGCTGGAAGCTCTCCCAGTAATGCAGCTCGTGCACGCTCTGGAAGCCGAGGTCGTGGACGAGGTTGCCCACCTCGAAGGGGACGACGATGGGCTGATCCTCGGCGATCTTGCGCAGGGTGCGGCGGTCGAGATGATCGAAGTGGGCATGGGTGACGAGGACGAGATCGATCTCCGGGAGATCGTGCAAGTGGATGCCGGGATGCTTGATGCGCTTGATGACCTTGAGCCACTTGGCCCAATTGGGATCGATGAGGATATTGACGCCCTGGGTCTGGAGGAGGAAGGAGGCGTGGCCGATCCAGGTGATGCCGACCTGGCCATCGACGAGAGCGGGGAAGAGGGCGTCGAGATGGGTGCCGAGGCGCTTGGTGAAGAGGGATGGGATGAAGACCTCCGTGAGGAAGTTGCGCTTGTGCCAGCCTTTGCTGGGCTTGAGGCTGACTTTGCGGGCCTTGGCGGGGGCGCGGGGCGCTTTTGTGGCGGGAGCCGCGTGGGCGGGAGCGGCTTTGCGTGGGACTTCTTTCCGTCTTTCCACAGGGGAAAGATTCTAGCCCGGGACGATGCGGGCGCAATGAATGATTCGCGCGGGGGAGGGTTAATGGGCGGATTGAGATTTGGCCGGGGTGTGGGAAAATCGAGAGGCTGCTAGTCCCCTCCCCTGATGCGGGTTCTCAAGCTGTCCACGATCCAGAGACGGCCTGTGATCGGCTCCGTCCTGAGGAGATCGAGAATACGAGTCGTAATAGCAAGAATGCTGCTTTTATCCTGCTGCGGAAGGCGCAGGACGATGATGCCACAATGATACGAAGGAGGGTAACTGCGGATGTCCGCAAAATCGAGGTCGAGCGTGAAGAGGATGCGTTGCTCGTGCGCGCAAACGCGAGCAATCGAGGGGTCGGCGGCACCACGCAGGTGCTCGTCGTGAACGGAGTGGGCATCATGCCCAGCCTCCCGAAGCAGGCTGGTGGCCTCGATCGGGAGATTCTCGTCGACCTTGAACCTCATGCAGCACCCGCCGGCGTCGGGATTACTCGCTCGCGGGCAAGATCAGCTGCGTAGGCAATGGCGGCGGCAATGTCCTCGGGGTTGACCGATGGGTAGCTGTGAACAATTTCGGCAACAGACAAACCGGCAGCGAGGTTGTCGAGAATCACCGAAACCATGACACGGGTGCCCCGGATGCAGGCTTTGCCATGGCAGATATTGGGATCCACGGAGATATGCTCTGGCCAGTTCACAGTTGCACGGTAGTTTTATTTCGACTCGATGTAAAGCTGGCCGGGTTTTGCGATGAGTAGAGACGCGGCACGTTGCATCACCTTGAAACAAGATGGAGCATCCCACAAAAGCATCGCTGAGAACCGAGGCCCGCAGACGCCTGCGGACGCTCTCCGCGGAGGACCGGAGGGCGGCGGCGGCGGCGATTTGTGCGCGAATCGCGGAGCTGCGGGAATGGGCGGCGGCGGGGATGGTGGGGCTGTACGCGGCGCAGGCGGGGGAGCCGGATGTGGCGGGGCTGCTGCGGGCGCCGGGGAAGAGGTTTTGCTTCCCGCGGGTGGCGGGGGAGGGGCTGGAGTTTCGCCGGTGCGATGACATGGGGTTGCTGCGGGCGGGGCGGTGGAATTTGCTGGAGCCGAACCCGGAGGATTGCGCGGCGGTCTCAGCGCAGGAGATCGATCTGCTGCTGATCCCGGGGCTGGCGTTTACCCGCGGCGGGGGGCGGCTGGGACGCGGCGGGGGGGTTTACGATCGCTTCCTGGCGGGGGTGCATCCGCGGGCGGTGAAGATCGGGGTTTGTTTTGATACGCAACTGATGGATTCGCTGCCGCTGGAGGGGCATGACCATGAGGTGGACCTCGTGGTTACGCAGGCGGAGGTGTTTCGCCGCGCGGCTTTTTGATCCGCGGATGGCCGCGGATTTTCGCGGATTATTTCAAGCGACGACGATGTTCACGAGCTTGCCGGGGACTACGACGACTTTTTTGATTTGCTTGCCGGCGATGAACTCCTGGAGGCGCGGGTGGGCGAGGGCGGCGGCTTCGGTTTGCTCGCGGGTGGCGTCGCGGGGCATGACCAGGTGGCCGCGGAGCTTGCCGTTGACCTGCAGGACGATCTCGACCTCGTCGTCGATGAGGAGCTGGGGGTCGTACGCGGGCCAGGGCTGATCGGAGGCGAGGCCATCGAAGCCGGGGAAGGCGAAGGCGAGGCGGGACCAGAGTTCCTCCGCGAGATGCGGGGCGAAGGGGCTGAGCAACAGGAGGAATGGGCGCAGGGCGGTTACCGGACGCGCCTCGGCGTTCGTGAATGCATTCACGAAAATCATCATCTGGGAGATGGCGGTATTGAAGGCGAGCGCCTCGATGTCCTCACCGACTTTCTTGATGGTGGCGTGGACCACGCGGACGCGGGTTTTGTCGGCGGGGACGTCCTTGAGGAGCGTGGAGAGGGTCCACTCGCCGGCCTGGTTCTCCTCCATGACGAGGCGCCAGACGCGGGCGAGGAAACGGGCGACGCCTTCGACGCCGGTCATGCTCCATGGTTTCATCTGCTCGATGGGGCCCATGAACATCTCGTAGCAGCGGAGAGCATCGGCGCCGTAGAGGGCGATGACGTCGTCTGGGTTGATGACGTTGCCGCGGCTCTTGGACATCTTCTGGCCATCCTCGCCGAGCATGAGGCCTTGATTGACGAGGCGCTGGAAGGGCTCCGGGGTGGAGACGAGCGCGAGATCGAAGAGTACCTTGTGCCAGAAGCGGGCGTAGAGGAGGTGAAGCACGGCGTGCTCCGTGCCGCCGACGTAAAGATCGACGCCGCCGGGCTTGCCGCCCCCCATCCAGTAATGCTCGGGGGCCTGGCCGACGAAGCGGGTGTCATTGGCCGGGTCGCAATAGCGGAGGTAGTACCAGCAGGAGCCGGCCCACTGCGGCATGGTGTTGACCTCGCGCCGGGCGGTGGCCGAGTAGCGGACCCAATCGGTGGCCTTGCTGAGGGGAGGCTCGGCGGTGCCGCTGGGGCGGAAGTCGTCGAGCTCCGGCGGGCGGAGGGGAAGCTCGGACTCGGGAAGGGCGGCGTGCTTGCCATTCTCCCAAATAATGGGAAAGGGCTCACCCCAGTAGCGCTGGCGGGAGAAAAGCCAGTCGCGGAGCTTGAAGTTGATGGTGCGGGCGCCCTTGGACTCGGCCTCGAGCCACGCGGTGATGCGCTCCCTGGCCTCGGCGGTGGGGAGGCTATCGAGGAATCCGGAGTTTACCGCATAGCCCTCCGCGGCGAAGCACTCCTCGAGGGGCTTGAGGGTCTCGATGAACTCGGTGGCCATGGGGCCGCCGGCCACGACCTGGCGGATGGGGAGATCGAACTTGCGGGCGAACTCCCAGTCGCGCTCATCGTGGGCGGGCACGGCCATGATGGCGCCGGTGCCGTAACCGAGGAGGACGTAATCGGCGATCCAGATGGGGATGCGCTCGCCGTTGACGGGATTGACGGCGCAGCCGCCGGTGAAGATGCCGCTCTTGTCCTTGGCGAGGTCGGTGCGCTCGAGGTCGCTCTTGCGGGCGGTCCGCTCGCGGTACTCGCGGATGGCGGGCCATTGCTCCTCGGTGGTGACTTCCTCGACGAGCTTGTGCTCCGGGGCGAGGACCATGTAGGTGGCGCCGAAGAGCGTATCCGGGCGCGTGGTGAAAACCGTGATGACGCTGGGGGAATCGGCGACGGGGAAGTGCACCTCCGCGCCTTCGCTGCGGCCGATCCAATTGCGCTGGAGGAGCTTGATGGACTCCGGCCAGTCGAGGCCATCGAGCTCATCGATCAGGCGCTGCGCGAAGGCGGTGATGCGGAGCATCCACTGGCGCATGGGGCGGCGCTCGACGGGGTGGCCGCCGACTTCGCTCTTGCCATCGACGACTTCCTCATTGGCGAGGACGGTGCCGAGGGCGGGGCACCAATTGACGAGGGCCTCCGAGACGTAGGCGAGGCGGACGCTATCGACGTCCGCGCCGGCGTAGGTTTCCACGGGCTCGGCCTTGCGGGTGGCGGGGTTGAACCAGGAGTTATAGAGCTTGAGGAATATCCACTGGGTCCAGCGGTAATAGCCGGGGTCGGTGGTATTGATCTCGCGGGACCAATCGTAGGCGAAGCCGATGCGCTGGAGCTGGCCTTTGAAGCCCTGGATATTCTGCCGGGTGGTGACGGCGGGATGCTGGCCGGTCTTGATGGCGTATTGCTCCGCGGGCAGGCCGAAGGCGTCCCAGCCCATGGGGTGGAGGACATTGAAGCCGCGCATCCGCTTGTAGCGGCCGACGATGTCCGTGGCCATGTAACCAACGGGGTGGCCGACGTGGAGGCCTGCGCCGCTGGGATAGGGGAACATGTCGAGGACGTAGAACTTGGGGCGGGAGGCGTCAAAGCCGGGGTCGCCGGGATTTGGGACGACGAAGGTGCGATGCTGGTCCCAGTGGGCCTGCCACTTGGGCTCGATGACATCGAAGGGGTAGGGCTTGCGGCGCTCGCTGCTCATGAGAGATGGATAAAGTCGAAGAAAATGCGTGGGGAGTCACTTCTAAATACAGGCGGGCGGGGCATGGGCAAACGGTTTGATTCCAGCGGCGGGCGCGATTATTTTAGCGGGATGCCAACGTATGTTTACGAGACGACGGGTGCGACCAAGCGCCGCTTTGAGGTGCGGCAGAGCATGAAGGACGCGGCGCTGACCCATGACCCGGAGACGGGGGAGCCGGTGCGGCGGGTGATCTCGGGCGGGTACGGGATCATGCAGAAGGGCTCAGCGCAGGCGCAGAGCTCCGGCGGCGGAGGCTCTTGCGGCAGCGGGTGCGGGTGCCATTGAGCGGCAGGCGCGCAAAAGGGTTTCCTTAGCGGAGGGTGACGGGGTAGTTTTCCCCGCGACTTAAAAAACCGACGCCGTGACTAATAAAAAGGCCCAACTGGGCATCATCTTCCTCACTGTTTTCATCGACCTGGTCGGATTCGGGATCGTGATCCCGATCCTCCCGCTGTACGCGAAGCACTTCGGCGCGAGTGAATCGGTCAATGGCATCCTGGTGGGGATTTACTCGGCGATGCAGTTCATCTTTGCGCCGGTGCTGGGGAAGATCTCGGACCGGGTGGGACGGCGGCCGGTGCTGCTGGTGAGCCTGCTGGGGACGACGATCGGCTTTGCGGTGATGGGGTTCGCGGGATCGCTGATGTGGCTCTTCATCGCGCGGATCATCGACGGGATATCGGGTGGAAATATCTCCACGGCGCAGGCGTACATCGCGGATATCACGACGCCGGAGGAGCGGTCGAAGGCGATGGGGCTGATCGGGGCGGCGTTCGGGCTGGGCTTCATCCTCGGGCCGGCGATCAGCGGGATACTGAGCCAGTACTCGATCGCCGCGCCGTTTATTTTTGCCTCCGCGCTGGCGCTGATCAACGCGGTGCTGGTGTACGTACGGCTGCCGGAGAGCCTGCAGGCGGAGCACCGGGTGACGGCGGAGGAGCGGGCGCCGATCAGGGAGGTATTCAAGCATGGCTGGCACATGCCGGCGCTGATGGGGAGTTACTTTTTCTCCATCGCGGGGTTCGCGATGATGACGACCAATTACGCGTTGTTTACGCAAAACCGGCTGGGGTACGACCAGCGGCAGAACGGGTATGTATTCGCCTTCATCGGGCTGATAGGGGCGCTGGTGCAGGGGGGGCTGCTCCGGCAATTGCTCAAGCGCAAGAGCGAGAAATCGCTGGCGGTGCTGGGGGTGACGCTTCTCATTATCGGGATGGCGCTGCTGCCGCTGGTGGCGAGCCTGACGACGCTGCTGATCGTCTCCGCGACCATCGGGATCGGGAACAGTTTCGTGACGCCCACGCTCAACGGGCTTGCGTCGCGCAGCGCGGAGCGGAGCTGGCAGGGGCGGGTGATCGGGCTGATGCAATCCTCCGGGAGCCTGGCGCGGTGGATCGGGCCATTCGTCGCGGGCAAGCTGCTCTCGATGGACGTGGGGCATCCGTATTATGGGCGGACGCCATTCTGGACGGCGAGCGGGATCTTGTGCATCGGGCTGGTGCTGACTTTGCAACTGCCGGCGAAACCGATCACCGCGGGTGCGGCGGCGTGACCGGGGCGCGCATTCGCTGGAAATATTCGGATGGATTTGTATTAATAGGCGGATCGAATCCCCAATGAACGTTGTCTATTTTGATCTCGAGACGCAGCGGACCGCGAATGACGCGGGCGGCTGGAACAAGAAGCAGGACATGGGGATGTCCGTGGGGGTGACTTACAGCACGGGGACGGGGGTGTACCGGGTGTACGCGGAGCGGCAGGTGGACGAGCTCATCAATCAACTGATGCGGGCGGACCTGGTGGTGGGGTTCAACGTGGTCAATTTCGATTACGAGGTGCTGCTGGGGTACACGATCCTGGACCTGAAGGAGCATGTGCGGACGCTGGACCTGATGGTGGAGGTGGAGGCGAAGCTGGGCCACCGGCTGGCGCTGGACTCCATCGCGCAGGCGACGCTGGGCGTTGGAAAAACGGGCGACGGGCTGGAGGCGATCCGCTGGTGGCGGGAGGGGAAGGTGTACGAGATCGCGGAGTATTGCTGCTTTGACGTGAAGGTGACGAAGCTGGTGCACGAGTACGGCTCGCGGCACAAGCAATTGCACTTTACCGATCGGTTTCAGCAGAAGCGGTCGGTGCCGGTGGAGTGGCAGTAGGTATGGCAAAAATGCCCGGCACCAACGGATGACTTGCCGCCCCGGAGCCGCGAGTACCCCAAGAAGCTGGATTTGGATTAGAGCGGCGGATTAATGAATTACTTCCTTAGTGCCTAAGTGCTTTGGCTCGGTGTTGAGGACGAATAGGTCGAGGATTACTTTTACCTGGGCGAGCCACTCGTGGACGTGGGACATCTTGGAGTAATCGAAGGCGACGTCATCGGCGGCGTAGGCGATGGCGTCCATGCCGTAGTGCTCCGCGATGAGGATGGCGCGCTGGTCGTGCTCGCGTTGGGAGATGATGGTGACGCGCTTGAGGCCGAAGATTTTTTCGGCGCGGACGATGGAATCGAGCGTGCGCAGTCCGGCGTAATCCATGGTGATGACGGCGGGCGGGACGTGCTGGGCGACGAGGGCTTGTTTCATGGCCTCGGGCTCGTTGTAATCCTTGGTGCGGTTATCGCCACTGACCAATAAGTGTTTTACCTTGCCCATGTGGTAGAGCTTTGCGGCGGCATCGATGCGGTTCTTAAAGTACGGGTTATCGCCGCCGCCGCGGAGATGCTCGCTGGTGCCGAGGACGAGGCCGACCTCGCGGGCGGGGATGATATCGGCACGATCGAATACGCGGCCCTTGCCGGCGCGCTGGATGTACCATGCGCACGCGGCGAATGCAGCGGCTACGAGGATGACGAGTAACAGGAGGAGAAGAAAAAGTTTTCTCATTGTTACTGAGAGCTAGGATACTTGGACGGACGGGAGGACTAAATCGAGTTGAGAGTCACCCGGTAACTCACGGAGGTTTTTTTTAAACCACAGATTGACGCGGATTTTCACAGATTCCGTTGGGGGAGTTTCGGAGGATTTATTTCACACGGAGATGCACGGAGGGACACGGAGGAGGAAGAAAGAACTTGAACAGAAGGGAGCAAAGGAAGCAAAGAGGGAAGGTTTCCTTTCACAATGCTATGTGGCGATATGCGCGCCGCGCGAAAGGCTCGTGGAAAATCGGCGCGCGCCCCTCAGCGTGGATTTACCGTTGCTCGATAGGGACGACTTTCTTGCCTACGGCGGGGCCGGTGTACTCGCTGAGGGGGCGGTAGAGGCGATTGTCCGCCAGCTGCTCGAGGACGTGGCCCGTCCATCCGGCGGTGCGGGCGATGGCGAAGACGGGGGTGAACATATCCGTGGGAATGCCGAGGGAGTAGTAGACGGTGGCGGAGTAGAAATCGACATTGGCATTGAGGCCCTTGCGTTCTTTCATGAGGGCGGCGATTTTTTCGCTCATGCGGATCCACTTGGCGTCGCCGAGCTCGTTGCTGAGGCGGATGGCCATCTCGCGGAGATGGGGGGCGCGGGGATCGAGGACTTTGTAAACGCGGTGGCCGATGCCCATGATTTTCTTTTTCTGGGCGAGCTGTTCGTCGATGTAGGGCTGGACCCTGTCCTCCGAGCCGATCTCGACGAGCATGTGGATGACGCCTTCATTCGCCCCGCCATGGAGGGGCCCCTTGAGGGTGCCGATGGCGGAGGTGATGGCGGAGTACATGTCCGTAAGGGTGGCGATGGTGACGCGCGCGGCAAAGGTGCTGGCATTCATGCCATGATCCGCGTGGAGGACGAAGGCGACATCCAGCGTCTTGACGGCCTCGGGCTTGGGCTCCTCGCCATTAAGGAGGTAGAGGAAGTGGGCGGCCTCGCCGAGATCCTGGCGGACGGGCGGGAGGGTTTTGCCCTGCCGGGCGCGGTGGAAGTAGGCGGCGATGACGCCGATCTTTGCGGTGATGTGGAGGGCGCGGATGCGGTTTTTATCGACGTTGATGTCCTCCTCGAGCTCGGTGTCGTAAAGGCCGAGCATGGAGACGGCGGTGCGGATGACGTCCATGGGGTTGGACTTCCGCGGCGCGGAGGTGATGAAATTGATGACGCCCTGGGGGAGATCGCGGCGGGAGCGGAGGTTGTGCTCGATGTCTGCGAGTTCCTTGGCATTGGGGAGGTGGCCG
>Ga0182024_10007985_pt1 | contig 22576 bp, 32 predicted proteins | sample P32metaG_FD_120480 | JGI IMG/M metagenome (GOLD analysis project Ga0182024, IMG submission 120480) | Permafrost microbial communities from Stordalen Mire, Sweden - P3-2 metaG (Illumina Assembly) | ecosystem: Environmental > Terrestrial > Soil > Wetlands > Permafrost | place: Sweden: Stordalen... | reverse complement strand
TGCTCGCCCCGGCGCGGTGCCCGGATCAGCGGACCAGATGTGCCCTCGTGGCCTGCGTCGCGTACGATCCCGCAGCCAGGAGGGTTCGCCTAGTGGCCGATGGCGGCGGTCTTGAAAACCGCTGTGGGGCGTGAGTCTCACCGTGGGTTCGAATCCCACACCCTCCGCTCTGACCAGCCGGAACGCCGAGAAGTGAGCCAGCCCGGGCGCGGCGGTCGACGGGCACCGGCGGCGATGTGCGGACACCGTGCGGACATCGCGTCATGCTCCTGCCTCCTCGACCAGGCGCGCGACGCGCTCGGCGGCGTCCAGGTGGGCATCGGCGAGGACGTGCGTGTAGTGGTCGGTCATGGCCTGCGTGGCGTGCCCGAGCTGCTCCTGGCGGACCTTGGCGTCAACCCCGGCGTCACGGGCCAGCGAGGCCGCGGAGTGCCGCCCCTCGTGCATCTTGATCACCGGCACGCCCGCCTCGGCGGCGTAGCGCTTGAACTCCCGCGAGAGGTAGTCAGGCGGGTACGGCGAGCCGTCCGCGCGGCAGAAGATCAGGTCGTTGTCCTCCCACGCCGTGGATGCGCGCAGCCGGTCGGCGGCCTGGGCTTTGCGGTGCGCCCGGTACCGCTTCACTGACCCGGCGTCCAGCCAGATGCGCCGCTCGCCCGCCTTGGACTTCGGGCGGCCCTCGATGACCTCGCCGCCGATCTGCAGGACCGGCCGGTCGACGCCGAGGTAGCCCGCGTCCAGGTCGGAGCTGGCCCACCGGAACCCGGCCGCCTCGCCGCGCCGGGCGCCGCGCAGCACGACGGTGCGGAACATCAGGCCCAGCGGCCTGCCTTCGCAGTAGGCCAGGAACCGGAACGCCTCAGCGGCGGTCCAGCGCCTCGCCTCGGGCGTCTCCTCAGCCTCCAGCTCGACGGCGTACACCGGGTTGAAGGCGATCACGTGCCGCTGCTTCCAGGCGTGGTTCAGGAACTCCCGGAGCGCGGCGTACACCCGGTGCTGCGAGGCGACGCCGACCTGGTGCGGCCGGGTGCGCACGTCACCGGGCAGCACAGGCGCCCGGTCCTCAGCCCGCGCTGACCCGATCTCCTCGTTGGTCTCCTCGATCCGCCCGAACACGGCCGCGCAGTGCCCGCCGCTCAGCCGCTCGAGCGGGACATCGGCCAGGACGGGCAGCAGCCAGTGCGCTCCGATCTGCTCCAGCCGGCGGCGGCTGGACGGCCGGAGCCGCTTCTTGCCGGCCAGCCACGCAGGCCATGCCTGGCCGAACGTCTCGCCGCTGCCGGCCGGGTCCGCGCCGAGGGACAAGCGGCGCCGCACTACCTCGGCGGAGGGAAGCTGCCCGCCGTGGCGGGTGGCTGACCAGATCAGGTCGCCGATCCGCCTTGCGTCAGCGGGGTCGGCCGTCAGGCGCACGAGCTCGCTGATCTGCCCGAGCACGGCCTCCGCTTCGGTATTGCTGCCGTACCCGGAGCGGTGCAGCTTGCGGCGCCCCTCGCTGGTGTCGATCCGCACCTCGAGGTAGTGCTCGCCGTGGTGGCGCTTACGCAGATCCGGGCAGCGAGTGCCGAGCTGGCGGCCAGTCTCCGGATCCCGGCAGCCGCACCGCTTGCCCGTCGAGCCCTTCACTGTTCCCCGCCGGGCGCTGGGGGAGTCTCTGCGCCAGCGCGGTCTTGGAGCTCCCGCCGGTGGTGCTCTAGCTCCTGGTCCTGCCGCTCATGAATCTCGCGGTCGATGACGTCGGTAAGCGCCTGGAGCCGGGCGTCGAACGCGGCCGTGGACTGCCAGCCGATAGCGATGAGCCGTAGCTCCTCGCGCATCTGCGCGGTAGCTGGCTGATCCTCGGCGGGTAGCTCGGCCAAGCGTGGCTGTATGGCGCTTCGCTGCTTGCCGCCGACCATGACCTCGAACAGATCCGGCCAGGAAAGCCTCTGGCCGCCGATCATGACGGCATCCGCAGTGCGATGCTCGGGCTTGGGCGGCAGGAAAAAGTACAGGACAGGTACGCCGAAAGCGAGCGCGAACGCTGCCAGCTCGGCTGAGGTGAACTGCCGGACTCGCTTGCCGATGTAGGAGCGCTCTGCCGTCGAGTAGACCGCCTTTGACCACCGGACGCCAAGGTAGGGCTCGAGCTGCTCAGCGGCCTGCTCCTGCGACAGCCCGAGCGCCTTGCGGATGCGCATCAGGTTGTAGCTGACGAGCTGGTTGGTGGAGTAGGTATCCGGCACGCATGCCATCTTGCCTCCGGCGATGGCCTCTAGTCAACAGGGCCGCTAACTCGGTACGTCGCGACGTGGTGAATCACGGCGCCACAGTTGACTGTGAGCCATTGCGGCGGCACTATGGTCCATATGCGAACTGGATCAGCGGACACGCTAACTCAGTCGCCTCTGCGTGCTGTGCGGATCGCCCACGGACTGAGCCTCCGGGAGACGGCCCGCCGCGCTGCCATCGATCCGGCGCACCTGTCGCGGGTAGAGCGCGGTGAGCGGCGGCTCTCCGTCGAGGCCCTCGCACGGCTCGCGGAGGTGCTCGGCCTGACGGAGCTGGCGAAGCTCCTGGCGCCCTACCGGGAGGCGTCGTGACCACGAAGGTGACATGGACGCGGGCAGCCGTCGAGGCACTCGGCGTGCGTACCGACGTTGAGACCGCCGGATCGATATTCGGGCTGAGCAGAACCCAGGCGTACGTCGCGGTCAAGGCCGGCCGGTTCCCGGTTGCCGTGATCTCAGCCGGCCGCCACCTGATCGTGCCAGTGGCCCCGATCCGGCGACTGCTGGAGCTGGACATGGATACGGCCGGACCAGCGCCACCTGATCCGGCCGCCGCCACATGACCGATCGCCGACACCCCGCCCAAGGGATAACGACTTGACCACCACCGTACACGCACCCTCAGACGCCGGGCTGGATCCGGCCGCGCGCAGGGTGCCCCGGTCACGCCGGCCACCGCCGGCCACCGCCTATGTGTCCTTGTATGCGCCGTCAGGCCGCCGGCGCTGGTGGTGGTACTCCTACCGTTGCGGTCGCTGCGGCAGTTACCAGCTCGGCCGCTCACGCGACCTTGAGCGCGTTCCCGGTGAGCGCCGCGCTGGCTGCGGCCACCCGGTGGCCATCGTGGTGGCCAGGATCTACGGGGGCACCGCATGAGCGATGCCCTGGAGCTGGTGCTCGGCAAGCTCGACGGCGTCCGCCAGTCCGGAGGTTCCTGGATGGCCCGCTGCCCTGCTCACGATGACAGCGAGGCCAGCCTGTCAATCAGGCAAGGGACAGAGCAGCCGGTCATCCTGCACTGCCACGGCGGAGACGGGTGCGAGCCTGCCGCCATCCTCGGCAAGATCGGCCTGAGCCTGGCTGACATCAGCACCCCGCGCGCCGAGCGGCAGGCCGGCGAGTGGACTCCGGCCGGCCCGGCGATCGCGGTCTACTCCTACGTCAGCGACCGCGGCAAGCTGCTGTTCCAGGTCTGCCGGACCGCTGACAAGAAGTTCCGGCAGCGGCGCCCGGATCCCTCGGCCAAGTCCGGGTGGTCATGGAAGCTGGACGGCGTCCGCCGCGTCCCCTACCGACTGCCCGAGGTGCGCCGGGCCATCCGAGACAAGCAGACGATCTACATCGCCGAGGGCGAGAAGGACGTTCACGCGCTCGAGGCGGCCGGTGCCGTGGCCACCTGCAACCCGGGGGGCGCTGGCAAGTGGCTCGCGGAGTACACCAAGCTCTTGAGCGGCGCCCGCAGCGTGGTCATCATCGGGGACAAGGACGATCCCGGCCGCAAGCATGCCGACAAGGTTGCCCGCTCGCTGGGCCGACGTGGCAGCGGGGTCTCAGGCATCACCATCGTGGAGGCAGCGGAGGGCAAGGACGCCGCTGACCACCTGGCGGCCGGGCTCGGGCTGGACGACTTCCTGCCGGTGCAGCTGGAATCTGACACTCCTGACAGCGGTGAACGCAGAGTGTCAGAAATTTCAGGGTCTCTGACCAGCGATAATGACACTTCTAACACTTCTGACACTGTTCTGTACGGGATCCGGGACGGCGGATGGCTCGACGCTCAGCAGTTCCCGCCGCTGCGGTACACGGTCCCGGGCCTGATGCCCGCGGGCCTCGGCCTGATCGCCGGCCCGCCGAAGGCCGGCAAGTCCCTGCTGATCCTCGACTGGCTCCTGGCCGTCGCGCTCGGCGGCATGGTGCTCGGCAAGCTGACCGTGGGCGCACCGCGCGACGTGCTGTACCTCGCGCTCGAAGACGGCGACCGGCGCCTGCAGTCCCGCTGCCGCCACCTGCTGGCGGACGGCGAGCCGATCCCTGACCGGCTGCGATACGTCCTCGCGGTGCCGCCCGGCCAGGTGCTCGCGGTGATCACCGATGCGCTCGACGAGCATCCGGAGACGGGCCTGATCGTGATCGACACCCTCGGCCGGATCATGCCGCTGCCCATGCAGGGCGAGACCACTTACCAGCGTGACTACCGGGTCGCCGTGGCGCTCAAGCGGATCGCAGACGAGCACCCGGGGCTGACGATCATCGTCGTGCACCACACCCGCAAGGCGTTCTCCGAGGACTTCATTGACTCGATCTCCGGCACCCACGGACTGGCGGGCGCGGCCGACACGATCATCGCCGTGTCCCGCAGCCGGGGGAAGCACGAAGGCGTGCTGCGGGTCACCGGCCGCGACGTTATTGAGTCCGAGTACGCGGTGCTGTTCCGGGGCGGCGCCTGGATGCTCGACGGCGCCGACCTGAAGGAAGCGCGGGCGAACGTGGCCCGCCGCGCTGACGACGCCTCCCTGTCCGGGCGCTCCGCCGAGATCATCGACTTCGTCCGCGGCTTCGGCTCCGGCGGCGCGACCGCCAAGCAGGTCACGGAGAAGTTCGGCGGCGATGCGGCGCAATACCTGAAGCGCCACGCCGAGGCCGGGCGCCTGGCCAAGCCCAAGCGGGGCCTGTACGTGGTGTCAGAACCGTCAGGAGTGTCAGAAGACCAGGTCAGCGACAGTGCCGAAACTGACACTCCCATGTTGAGCGTGTCAGAAGTGTCAGAAGAGACCGGCTGGCCCGCAGGGTCGTACGGCGAGGACCCGGGCGGCGAGTCGTGAGCGCCCCGGTCCTGGAGCGGCAGGTATTCGCCACGCCGCGGGCGGCGGAGTTCTTCGAGCTGCGGGCGCTGCAGGCGCAGACGGGCCAGCCGTGGCGACGGTTTGGCGATGTGGTGGTCAAGGAACTGGCAGACAACGGCCTTGATGCCGCAGAGTCGGCCAGGGTGGCGCCCGAGATCGAGATCAGCACCAGGGCTGCCGGGGATCTGCAGTTCGTCACCGTGACCGATAACGGCCCGGGCATGCCGCCGGAGCTGATCAGGCGGATCCTTGACTACGACGTCCTGGTCTCCGACAAGAGCGCCTACCGGAGCCCGACGCGCGGACTGCAAGGCAATGCGTGGAAGACCCTGCTGGGCATTCCCTTCGCCCTCGGGGTGACCGACCCGGTCGTGATCGAGGCGCGCGGCCTGCGGCATGAGATCGCGGCGTCGCTGGACCCGGCCGGCAATGTCGTGATCCGTTACCCGGACCCGCGGGAGTCCTCCCGCACTGCCGGCACCAGCGTCACGGTTCCGCTGCCCTTGCGGGTGAGCACCTCAGGCGGGGCGACCACCGAGCTGGACGTGAACGCCGGCAACTGGGCCGCCGCATTCGCGGCCGTGAACCCGCACGCAGCCGTCAGTTACCTGGCACACGGCAACGAGCCGAACCTGGTCGTTTCTTACAAACCGCAGGTCAGCGAGGGATGGAGTAAGCCGACTTCGGCGGACAAGCTGGTGCCGTCCTGGTATGACCTGGCAGCTTTCAGGCGCCTGGTCTTCTCCCACATCGCCGTGGCCCGCAACGGCGGCCGGGATGTGCCGGTGGGGGAGTTCATCCGGTCGTTCGACGGCATGAAGGCGTCCGCGAAGGCGAAGCAGGTCAAGGCGATGCTTCCCGGCGTCGAGGCGCTCAGCGGCTTCGAGGACGATCCGGACGCCATAGAGATGCTCCTGTGCACGATGCAGGCCCTGTCGAGGGCGCCGAAGCCGGCTGTGCTCGGCCACGTTCCGGAGGAGCATTACCGGGGCTGCCTGGATCGCTGGTTCGGGGTCGAGGAGTTCTGGTTCAGGCGGAAGCGCTACGTGGATCACTCCGGGCTGCCGTGGGTGATTGAGGTCGCTGTCGCGGTCACCGAGGAGCCCGGCGAGGTGACCTATGCCGTCAACTACAGCCCTTCTTTCGGGGATCCTCTCGGCGGTGCTCACCTCGCCGCGTCTGACGTGTATGCCAGCGGCGCGGCAGCGTTCCTGATGCGCAGCGATGCGGCGCCCGTGGAGAGCAACGACTACCGCCGCGCCGCCATCGTGCACGTGATCACCCCGGCGGCGGAGTTCACCGACAAGGGCAAGGTCAAGCTGGAGATACCGGCGTCGGTGGCCAGCGAATTCGCCGCCGCGATCGCCGCCGCGACGCGGCAGCTGCGTGACGACGCGGCGTGCCGCGAACGGGACGCCCGCCGTGCCAGCAGGCGGGCCGAGCAGCGGGCCGCGGTAAAGGGCGCGCAGATCACCCAGATCGAGGCGGTCTTCGCCGTCATCGAGGAAGCCGTACGGCGGCAGCGCGGGGGCACCGACCTGCCGTTTTCGGTACACAGCCTGTTCTACAAGATCCGGCCGCTGGCGAACGCATATGCGGGCAGGGTGCTGGATCTCGATGCCAAGTACGTCGAGCAGACCCTGATACCGGCGTGGCAGCAGGACCACGGCCCGATCACAGGCTTGTACTACGACCCGAGGGGCGAGCTGCACGAGCCGCACGGCGGGCCGACGACGCGTCTCGGCACCCGCGAGGTGGCCGCCTACAAGCCGCCATCGTGGAGCTACGACAAGATCCTGGTGGTCGAGAAGAAAGGACTCTGGCTGACCCTCGAGGCGTCCCGCATCGCGGAGCGGTACGACATGGCGGTTATCGCCAGCGAGGGTTTCAGCTCTACCGGCTGCCGCGAGCTGCTCGCGTCCATGCCGCCCGGCGGCGTGACGATCTTCTCCCTGCATGACGCCGACCCTTCTGGCTACATCCTGTCGGCGATCCTGGGCGAGGAAACGGTCCGGATGCCCGGTCACAGCGTGGAAGTCCGCGACATCGGGCTGACCGTCGGCGACTCCATCCGGCTCGGGCTGGAGTCCGAGGAGTTCACCCGGTCCAGGGCACTGCCCGAGCGCCTCCTCGGCAGGCTGGATGAGACCGAGCTCGAATGGTTCACCGGCACGGCGGTCGGGTGGAAGGCGGACCGCAAGACGGGTGGCAGGAAGCCGTCGCAGTGGCGGTGCCGCCGCACCGAGCTGAACGCGTTCACCAGCCCGGAGATGCTCGCGTATATCGAGTCTGCGCTTGACGCCGCGGGGGCCGTGAAGCTCGTGCCGCCGGTCACCGTGCTGCGGAAGCAGGCCCGGGCTACCTATGAGGATCAGGCTGCAGCGCGGGTGCGGCGGACGCTCGACCGCCTGATCGACATGGACGGGATCGTGAGGGATGCGGCCCGGATAGCCAGGCGCCGGGGACGGCCGGGCGCTTCCCGCGGTGCTGTCCGCTCCGGGCTGGACGCCCGCCGGGATCAGTCATGGCGCGCTGCCATCGACGTCGCGATGGCCGGACGCCTGCACCAGTCAGGCGTCGACTTCGACCGCCTGGTGAGTTCGCTGCTGATGAGCCGGCTTGAGGTCGCCTCCGATGACGATGCAGGTGCGTCATGACCCGCGAGACCGTCGCCGCCAAGGCTGCCCGCTACCTCGCCGAGGGCCGCCTCATCATCACCGCAGTCGACGGCGACCATGTCGCCGCATGCTGCCGGGGTGATGGCGAGGTTCACCGCCTCGGCCACGATCCCGGCCGCGGCTGGTGGTGCTCGTGCCCCGTCCGCACCGACCGGTGCGCGCACCTGATCGCGCTGCGGTCCGTCACCGTCAGGAGGACAGCATGACCACGACCGACGCCGAGGCTGCCGAGCTGGCACGCTGGCGCCACGGCCGGCAGACGATACCCGAATGGCTGGCATCCGGCCCGGACCCGGAAAAGGTGCTTGCCAGCCTCGTCCGGGCACTCGACAGACCGCGCCGAGGCGGCGCGTTCGGACGCGCGCTGGCTGCTCATCTGAACGTCGACCTGGACGCGCTGTTCGCGGAGCACCATCCGCGGAAGGCCGCCAAGCTCGCCGAACAGTGCCGCGCTCGCGGCGACCACCCGCACGCCAACAAGCTCCAGACGGCACTAGTCGCGCTGATGTTCTGCGCAAACTGCGGCCGGCCGCTCGTGGATCCCGTCTCGATCGACCGCGGCATAGGCCCGGACTGCTGGCCGAGGATTAACCCGGACTGGCGCGCGGCCATCGAGGGACGCCTGGTCACGGCCAGCGAGGCCACCGGCGCGTACGGGGACACGCTGTGGTGACCGGCAACCGGCAGCTCGCCGACCGCGCACGCGACCTCGCCGCCCAGGCACCGCGCGGCAGCCTCGAGCGCAAGGCGGCTGGCTGTCTCGCCGTCGCGCTCAGCACGACCGGCACCGTTCCCGCGGCTCGCAAGGTCCTCGGCATGATCGAGACCGCAGACATCCGTGACCGAGCCGGGCAGCTGCTCGGCGAGCTTCTCCAGGAGGAAGCATGACCGCCACGACTGAGGAACGCCCGTCCGGCGCCCCGCGCTACTGGGTGGCTGTCGTTCGTGGACCGCGCCCGCGACGTGGGCATGGCAACTCGGCTGCGCGATCGTGATGCCGGCAGCATGGACGAAGCCGTGCAGGAGGCATGGACCTACCGCGTCAACCCGGGCGGCGAGGTTGCCGGGTACTCGCTTCCTGCCTCCCTGTTCCCCGCGCACCAGGACCGGCGCAGGTTCACTTACCGGCTCCTGGTCGGCGCCAACCACGGAGGCGCCCCGCGCGTCAGTAACAGGGGTAAACCAGGGAAGGGGATGGGGGCCGATGAGAATCCGGATGGCAGTGGGGGTCATCGCCTGCGCGGCAGCGTTAGCGGGATGCGGGGGGTCATCGCCGCCATCGGCACGGGCGCTGGCGCTGAAGGTGCCCGGCTGCTCTCATCCGGTGGCGTTCCCGCCCTCGGTTTACGCCCGGCAGGAAGTCACCTGCGTCACGCCGTACGCCACGGTGGACGTGGCGACCTTCGGCACCCAGGGCGATGAGCGCTCCTGGCTGGTGAGCCTGGGACGCCAGGGCGGCAGCGAGTGCATCCAGGGAAGCCACTGGGCTGCCGGGGTGCAGTCGGACCGGACCCCGACGAATCCGACAGACGTGAAAGTCTCGCGCGCTCTCGGCGGAAGGCTCGTGTCAACCGGCTGGTGCTAAAGTGAAGACCAGGCCGTCGTCCCGCCCGCAACAGTTCCCTGACCTGCGCCGATGAAGGCACCCCGTACTCTCGCTGACAGGATGACCGACCCCGCGCGGCGTTGTCCTATGTGCTCTCCGAGCACGGCGAATCCTGGCAGATCCAGCGCGACGACGAGACGGGCGTCTGGACTTCGGTTCGGTGCCCGACCGCGCCGGCCCTGCACGTTGTGTGCGCACACGATCTCGCAAGCCTGACGGCCAAGCTAGACGCTGCCGGAGACCGCGGCACGGGGTAGTGCCCGCCCCCGGCATGCTTGCTGCCGGGTGACGCTTTCCTGGCGCCGGGCATACATCATGCCTCTCCTCGCGTCAATACATGTAGAAGCCATGTTCAAGGGGATACTGCGGAGGAGGCGAGGAGAGACCAGATGGGCGCGCCACCGTATTCTGCGCTAACTATCGCCAAGTGGTTCATCGCCTGGGCAGAAGCCGAGGAGGAGGAGCTTTCCAATCTGAAGCTCCAGAAGCTTCTGTACTACGCCCAGGGTCACCACCTCGCCCGTTACGGTCGGCCGCTGTTCGCTGAGCAAGTGCAGGCGTGGTCGCATGGGCCGGTCGTGCCGACGGTGTACCGCGCGTTCAAGGGCTTCGGTGCCTCCCCCATCGAACTCAAGGACAGCGACGGTTTCACGTGGGGCGATGTGGACCCTGCGACGACTGACTTCCTCGGTGAGGTCTGGAACACCTACGGCGGCTACTCTGCCGGGCGCCTGCGCAGCATGACGCACGACGAGCCGCCATGGCGGGACAACTGGCGGGGAGAAGACGAACGCGGCGCGGTCATTCCCCCTGCGGAGATGCAGGAGTACTTCGGTCAGTTCACGCCCTCCAGCTGATGGCGAAGAAGGACCGGGGGAAACGGCCTCGGGTGCCAACAGGGAAGCTGCGGGAGCCAACTGAACCGCGGAGCTACGACAGCGAGACCCCCAAGTTCTGCCTTCATTACCTGCGCGCCGGCTTTGATGTGCACGCACTTGACGCTCAGCGGCAGATCGCGTTTGCCAAGACGATGCAACGGCTCTGTGGGTTGACCTGGCGGCAGATCAAGCTGGCTGATCGGCACGGGAGCGGGAGCGAGTTAATCGAGCCCCGTTGCATAAAGGCACCCATCCCGGTGCCCTTCCAGGACGCACCCAAGTTCCTCGTACTGCGCTATGCCGGCCTACGCCCCATGGCTGGTGTCCGTGTCGATGATGTCTACCACGTCCTGTGGATCGAGCCCGAGTTCAATCAGCTCTACGACCACAGTTGAGGTCGCGTGGTTACTTGGCCCTCCCCTTGCTGTTGCCATCATTCCCGCGAGCGGCCGACCGGGTCAGCGCGTCGATCGTTTCCTCCTCGTCCCATCTCGGCGGTATCGGAGTAGGCAACCATGACGGCATGTGCTCAGCAAGACCAAGAATTGGAGATTCCGCAGAGCCTCCGTGAATAGAGGGTACGATCTCGTCCTCCGCCAGCATGCGCAAGCTGATCCGTACCCACCGGGAATAGTTCAGCAGTGTATCGACATCGCGGCTCGTAAGGACTATCTTTCCGCTCGCCTCAAAAACCAGCCGGACCAGATGGCAGTACCTGTCGGCCGCAGTCTTGGCAGCATCGCTCGTACCGAGCATCGAGGCTTCAGTCCAGGCGCCACGCCTAAGCGATCTCACGGCGGTGAGAAGTTGCGCCTCTCCCATCTGGCGAGTCTCTACCTCACGCAGAGGCCATTCCAGCAAGCGCCACTACTGCGAGCACCACCTACCCACTGAGTTCCGCCCGCAGAAGGCACCCGCTGATGGCTAAGGCTGACCGCGGCGTCCCGCCTGGGCACGTGCTCATCAGGCTTGACGACCTGGCTGCGACCCTCTGGCGATCAGTCCGGGTCCATGTCCGGCGGCCCGGCCTGCAATGTGCCGGGATCAATGACAGGGTGCTCGCGCTCAAAATGGGCCTGGAGCGACAGCGAGCCGTCCGGATCTTCCTCAACGACGAACACGGGAACGTCGCATTCAGGGAGCGGGCATCGTTGATTAGTCATGGCTGCAACCGTACTGAAAGCCGCCACGGCCGCCGCGGCGGCACCGGATGCCCGTGGTACAGGAGGCGCTGCCGCTATGACTATCCGCCCCGTGAGTCTGGTGCCTGCTGCCATCTCAGTGCCCCTCTGGCGCGTCACAGTTCAGCGGGGAGTATCCGGCCGAGACTCCCTGCCCGGCGTGAAGGAGGATCAGCAATGACAGATGCATCTAGCGGTGTGCCAGTGCCGGAGCAGGAGGCTTACTTCGCCGGCACCCGCGGCGCCCATGCGGCACCGGCTCCTGCAGTACCTGCAGTACCTGCGGCGGCGCGGGCGGGGGAGACGATTGAGCAGAAGTACCTCCGCGAGACGCGCAACGCCGTTACTTTCATCGCCGTCGTGGTCGGGATTGTCGCCGCACTCAGCCTGATCGCGGCCATCGTGGTCGGCACCCAGCTTGCGAAGGTCAACAGGCAGCTGGGCAACCTGAACGGGAGCGTCAGCAGCAGCAACTGCTACTCGCAGGGCGGCACGGATATGAGCTGCTGAGCACTCAGGCAGCTGCTCTTGCCGCGGGAACGGCCAGCACCACAGCTGACCTTCCGCGCGGTCTCTCGCTGCCAAGTTAACTTGCTAAGCTGACTGTGACAAGGTAACTTGCTTGCGTGTGGATCCAGTCATCGCAGACAGCGCGCGGAAGCACGGCGTCGCCGACGAGGACATGCTCCACGCCCTGCGCAACCCGATCCGCGTCGACTACCTGGACGAGGGCCTCACGATGTTCATCGGGCCGCGGCGCGACGGCAACAGGCAGCTGGAGGTCGGCGTTGCCGATGGCGACCCGCCGGTCATCATTCACGCCGACCGCGCCCGGGCCAAGTACCTCCCGGGGAAGGGGTGACCGCTGATGCCGCGAACGACTGAGGAAATCCTGGCCCGCGCCGACGAACTGGCCCGCCAGTTCGAGGAGCACGAGCCCGCCCCGGGCGACGTGAAGGACGCCCGGGCACTGCGGGACGTGGCCCGGGCGTTCGCCCGCCGGGCCGACAGCGAGCGCGAGCTTGCCGCCGCGGTGAGCGTTGCCCGCGCCGAAGGGCACACCTGGGCCGCGGTAGGCGCAATGCTCGGCACCTCCGGCGAGGCGGCCAGGCAGCGGTACGGCACGACCAGCCACGCGCCTTCCCGTCGAACGCTCCGCCGGGGCGCGCGCACCCGCGCCTGAAAGCGGCATCTAGGCACGCGCCTTGCGCCGGTTCGCGCTCCTGGCGATGCTCGGAACGCTGTGCGCGCCCGGCCAGGTGCAGACCGAGAGGAAACCATCGTCATGACGCAAACGCACAGGCACGACGACGTAGTCCGCATCAACTGCTCGGGCAACGGCCAGCATCCCGAGGTCAGGCTTCACACGCTGATTCCCGCGCTCGCCGCAGACGGAACTCCTGCGTTCTTCTGGCCCGGGAAGCATCAGCCCGTGAAGCAGTTTCACCGCGACGGCGGGGGCTGGACCTACCGGCTCGCGTGCCGGGCGATGATTGGCCCGGACGGCCCAGGGCAGTTTCCCTGCCCGCGCTGCTGGGAGGTCCGCGAGGAGTACCTGGCCGCTATCGTCGTGCAGCGCGGGCAAGAGCAAGGCGGCGGCCGGGTGATCTTCGATATCTGTCGGCCGCCGGTGACTAGCGCCATGTAGGATGTTGGTTGTCTCGGGCTACCGCTAGCGGGCTGTGCCTGCCCGGCCCGGGGCCTCCGGCTCTTCAGCGAGGGCGTGATCTTTGCGTCCCCGGAGGGCCTTTCCCATGGCACGACCTTCCCCCCGCACGTACAAGCTGATCGGCCAGCATGCCTCGGAGCACGCGCGGCCTGTCCCTGATCCCGAGCGCATCACCGAGCTGCGCCGCGCCATCCGCGCCAGCCGCGCGCGGGACTACATCGAGGAACTGCTCGACGGCTCGCCGCCGCTGACTCAGCAGCAGCTCAATGCCCTCGCCGGCCTTCTGACCGGGCCGCATGGCGAGATTCTCGACGCGAGCGGCCTGGAAGACGCGGGATACGGCGGCGGCCACGATCCCGAGCCGGATCTCATTCTGCTTGCCCGTGCCCGCCGGCTACTCAAGGACGGCGGTGCCAGGCGCATCCGTGAGCGCGCGGGCATCAAGCGCGCGGTGCTGGCTGCTGCCGCGGGCATCACGGTGCCGACGCTAGCCAGGTGGGAGGCAGCTGCGCGGGTGCCGTCCGGTGAGCATGCGGTCCAATACGCCCGCGCGCTCGCGGAACTGGCCGAGCTGGTCGGCGTGGGCGGTGAGCCGGATGCCACCTGACCGGAAAGGCCCGGCGAGGGCGTCACTCCCGCCGGGCCAATCTGAAGCTGAGTGCCCTGCTACAGACACCACCGACAGCCTGATCGTAACTGATGGCAGCGGCAGCGGTGATGAGTGCGCCATCCCGGCGCCCCTGCGCCCGGCGAGGTTCGTGCCGCGCCAGCAGCCCGGCCGCCGGGAGCCGATGCAGGTGACAGCGGGAGCCTTCAGTGCCGCAGGGCTGCCGGTGCCGGAGGATCCGCGCCAGCGCAACGCCTACCAGCTGACCGGCCGCCGCGGTTACCCGTGGTCGCCCGCGATTGACGCCCACGTGCGCCGCCGCGGTGCCGAGCTGCTCGGCGGCAGCGAGTTCCTGTGCGTCGACTGCGACACGTCGCTGGCCGTGGACGGCTCGGTCTGGCAGGACGGACTCAGGCGGCTGGCCGACCTGGCGGCCGGGAGCGGTGCTGTGCTCGACCTGTCCGGCTGCGTCGCCGTCCGCACGCCCGGCAACGGCACGCACGGCGCTGGGTGGCACCTCTGGTTCCGCGCGGATCCCGCTTGCCCGGTCCGGCACGGCCCGCTCGCCCGCTGCCCGCTGATCGAGATCAAGAACCGCTGCACCGCTCCCGGCTCGCCCGGCTACGTGCTCCGGTCAGTGCCGGACGGGCCGCTCGACACCCTGCCGGAATGGCTGAGCGCGCTCGCCGGGCCCCCGCGTCCGGTCATCAGCCCTGGCCGGCAGCAGGCTCGCGGGGATGCCGCCCGGCGGCTGGAGTCAGTCCTGGATTTCCTGCTCAGCTCGCGTCCCGGCGATGGCCGGAACGGCAGGCTTTACTGGGCGGCCTGCCGGCTCGCGGAACTCATCGCCGAGGACGTTCTCGAGCCAGCCGCCGCCGAGCACGCCCTCATGCGCGCCGCCGAGGAAAACGGCCACACCGGCAAGCACGGCGAGCACCAGACCCGGGCCACCATCGAATCAGGGCTGCGCCGGAGGTCAGCCGCGTGAGCCGCATCAGTGCCAGGGACATCATCGCCGAGCTGCCCCCGCTCCCGGATGCGCCGGCAGATGAGGGGATGGACGGTCCTCCCGGGCTCCCTGACTTCGACCTCGGCGAGCTGGCCAGCCGCGGGGTACAGCCGCCGCAGCTGATCTGCTCGGGAATGCTCTACAGCGGAGGCGTGCACTGCGTAGCGGGACAGCCCGGCGGCGGCAAGACGACCCTTGCGGCCTGGTGGATGCTCCAGCACATCCGCGACGGCGGCGCCGTGATGCTGCTGGACGAAGAATCGGGTCCGGAGGTCATGGCCGAGAAGCTCCTCGACATCGGGGCCACGCCGGATGAACTCCGGCCGCCCCGTTTCAGTTACTGCCCGTTCCCGGCCCGCGGATGGAACCTCGCCGACGTCGGCCAGCTCCACGAGCGCCTCACCGAGCGCCATCCCGGCATCGTCGTATTCGACTCCGCGGTGGAGTTCCTCACGCTCGCCGACCTGGACGAGAACAGCTCGACGGACGTCACGAGGTTCTGGAAGCGAGTACTCAAGCCCTGCGCCAGGCAGTACGGAGCTGCCGTTGTCGTGATCGACCACACCGGCAAGGGCGCCGAGCATGGCGGTTACGGGCGCGGGTCCGGCGGCAAGAAGGGCGCGAGTGACGTCCTGTACATCGTCGAGACGATCCGGCCGTTCAACCGGGCGCAGGACGGCCTGCTCAGGCTCACCACATCGCCTGGCAAGGACCGGCGCGGCCACCTGCCGGTGAGCTACGACGTTCATGTGCGGTGCGGGCCGCCGCTGGGACTGGAGATCGCCGAGACGACGGGGGACGGCCGCGGCCGCGCGGGGCCGGAGATGCCGCCGGCCAAGGCCAAGCTGCTGGAGGCGCTCACCGCGATCAGCACGCCAGCGCAGCCCGTCACAGTCGCCCAGCTGGTCGACTGGATTGTGAAGGAGCACGGTCACGGACTCAAGCGGCCGACAGTGAGCACCTTCCTCAACCAGCTCGCCAAAGAGGGCCTCGCCGACGCCACCGAGCCGCCAGCGGGCAAACCGAAGCTTTGGTTCCCGGCAGCTGCGCTGCCCGCCGAACCGCCCCCGGACGGCACCCGGTACCTGGCCCGGCGAGATCCGCACGCACCCGAAGTCCGGCCGCCGTGCCAGCACGAGGGCTGCTTTGACGCGCTCCTCGGCCGGTGCCTGCAGGCGGGGGAATGGCCCGCGGACTCGCTCGGCGCCGAGGCTGCCCGGTGAACGGCAATCCCGCCGGAACGGCCGCCCTCGCGACCCGCGCCCGCAAAGCGCGCCACCGCAGCGCCTGCGCACTGTGCCCCGTCCCCGTCATCACGGGCCAGCGCATCGGCTACCTGCCAGCCGCCGGCTGGGCGCACGTCCAGTGCATCATCGCAGCCAACCGCCAAGAGCTCGACGCGCTCCGGATCCTGATGACCACGCCGCCCCGCCCCGGTCGCGGGCCCGGCGACCCGGACGAGCCCGGCCCGGATGCCCGAAACGGCGTTTCCGCAGGTCAAGGGTGTCAGCAAACACCCCTGGCCAGAAATGACACCCCTGGCCCGCTGAGCCATCCGCATAACCGCAGGTCAGAGGTGTCAGCACATGTCGCTGACACGTCAGCGCTGACATACGTGTCAGCGTCAGCCCCCCTTATAGGGGCTGACGACGATGACACCCCTGACACGTCAGGCCGGGATGACACCCCCTCGCAGCACGAGAAAGGCCAGTGAACGTGATCACCACAACCGAGGCGAGCGCGCCCAACTCCGCGCTCGCCGAGCGACTCCTCAACGAGGCGAAGCCACTCATGGCCAGGCGCCGCGCACTGCTCTGCGCGAGCACAGCCCTCGGCACCACAACCACCGTCGCTGCCGCCCGCCGCGCACTCGCCGAGTGGGACGGCCCCGCAGAGGTACGCCAGGACGCCATCGCCATCCTCGACGCAATCACCGCGAGCACCCCATGACCGCCACGACCGGACAGCCTGCCTAGCCATGAGGGCCGAATTAACGGCCACCCGGTCTGTCCGCGCGGCGTCGCGAATCTCCGGAACCCGCCGCGTGCCATGGTTCACGGCGTAGATCACCTGGTGGGACACTGGCCGCGTGGATGCTCATCTGCCCGAGCTGGGCCGCGAGCTCCGCGAGCTGCGCACTGGCGCGGGGTTGACCACTGCTCAGCTTGCGGAGCGTTCCGGGGTCGCGCGGCGAAGCGTCATGTACGTCCAGGCGGGCCGACGCCGCATCCGGAGGTCAATGGCGCATGCCCTGGCCGTGGGGATCGACCCGGAGGCATTCGAGGCGATCCGGGACCGTCTGGTCGCTGCCGCCGGGCCGGACGGGCTGGCGGCGGATACTCCCGGCTGGTGGCGCTACCGCGTCAAGCGGCTGGAGTGGGCTGAGATTGACGGCCACCTGCCGCCGGGCTCGGTCATCGCCCGCGTGGCCTAGTCGTCGCCGCACTTCCCGCCCCGGCCGTCCTGCTCGTCATCCTCGCTTTCCGCCGGTGCCGGCCGCGTGAGTTCGCACTCCTCGTCGCGTCCGTGGCGTTCCCCGCAGTCACGGCAGTGCTCGCCGTCGGCGCCACCGCGCCGCGAGCCGTGGATGTCGCGCATAGGTCAGTCCTTTCGACCGCCGGGCTCTTAATGGCCTGGCTGGCTCAGCCGAGGTTACGCCGCACTGGCCGGCTATGCGCCGTCAGCTAGACCGGACTAGAACACGGTCGACGGTTACCGCATGCCACTGGCCGCCGCGCTTGGACGGGACACCGTCCGCGTTCAATTCGGCGGCGATCTCGCGAAGCGAGCGGCCTGCCGTCCGTAGCGCGGCGATCCTTGCCACGGTGGCAGCCTCCCGCTCGTCCGCCACCAGCTGCCTGCCCTCGGCCCGCTGGCCGAAAGCCGGCGACCCGTAGGCGTACCCGCCGCGGCTGGCCTTCATGGCGCGGCCGGACTTCATGCGCAGCACGATCATGCTTTTCTCGTACTCGTTCACGGCGCCGAGAATCTGCCGGATCATCTTCCGCGACGGGTCATCCGGGTCATCGGCCAGGTAGCCCGCCTCGGCCGCTGAGGTCGTGAATATCTCGGCGGCCATCTTGCGAATCTCGCTGATGAGGGTTTCCTGCACGATCAAGTCACGCGCCAGGCGGTCCAGCCGGTAGACCACGATCCCGCCCGCGCGGTTCTCCCGGACCTCGGCCAGGGCGACGGGCAGGGCTTCCCGCGTGTCGAGCCCGTTGCTGCCGCTGACCCCCTCGTCCGCGCGCCAGGCAACGATGCGGTGCCCGTGCCCAGCTGCCCATGCCTTGATAGCGGCGCGCTGCACCGGCAGCCCTAGCCCGTGCTCGGCCTGGCGATCGGTCGACACGCGGAGGTACGCGATCAGTTTCACGGCATTGCCCTCCGGCCAATTCGTTACAGGTATGTCAATGAATGTTACACCGCAGGTCACGCAGTTTTGGCCGCATCCTGCTTCCGGCGCGCTCCGCGGTCTGGGCGAGGTCAGCTGGGCGCCCGCGGCTTGCGCGGAATGCCCTTGCCGCCGCGGCCCGGCCGCGCTGCGCGATTGAGAACGAGCGAGCGCAGCGTCCAGGTCGGCGAGCGCCCGAACCGCCGGGCTGGCGCGGGCAGCTTCCGCGAGCCGTCCGCGTTCGTCTTGCCCGCCTCGGTGCGCAACGTGCGCTCGTCTACGCCCAGGAAGGCCGCGGCGGCTGTGTAGTCGGCCAGCTCGTCTAGCCATTCCATGTTGTCCAGCGCTCCCGGGCCGTGCTCGCGCACAAGTGCTATCAGCTCGGCCGCCGTGCGCCGCTTTGGTCGCGTCATGACACCAACCCTAGCTTGCGGGCCCTGCACCTCGTGCCCGCCGGCGTGCCTGTTGCGCATCTTGCCGGCTGACCTCGCCGCCCGCATGCTCATGCCTCGCCGCCCGGCTCGGGCGGCAGCATCTCGTCCCATGCCGGCTTCAGGTCGGCGAGCCGGTAGCCCTGGCTCGGCGTTCCGCCCGCAGTGACGCGCACGGGATCGATCTCCAGCAGTCCGGGGGCCTCCCGGACGAACATGACCGGCGTCCAGCCGTGGCACGCACCCGGCCGGCGGGTGATGAGCGGAGCCAGGTCGGCGAGACGCATCTCATCGCTGCCCGCAGGCCACACCTCGCGCAGGTCCAGCAGGAGCTGCATCCGGGGCGGCAGCACCACCGCGCGCATGCTGGTGCCCATGGTCATCTCCCGGCATGCCGCACGGGCAGACTCGGGCCAATGCCCCCCTGCCACGTCTGCGACCGCTATCAGCGGTTCCCAGATGTCCGCTCCGCGCAGCACGAGCCCATCGGGCAGGTCCGGCCACGCGGTGGCGAGGTCGGCGGCGCAGGAGGCGCCCCAGTCCGCGAGCGCGAGCCCGATGCGCTGCCCTATGGCCGCGTCCCGGCGGGCCCTGTACACCTTCGGCTCTGAGCCCGGCTCAGGCTTGGCCATGTGAAGGATGATGGAACGGTCCCGCAGCGTGTCCAGGTGCGGGTTGCCCAGCAGTTGCGCGCCTATCCCGGCGACCGCGGCGGGCGCGAACGTCTCCATGTCCTCACGTGCGCGCGGGATGACCTCGCCGTCCTGGTAGCCGCTGTTCAGGATCGCGCGGACCATCCTGGCGGCCTCGCCGTTTCCGAATAGGAGGTCAGTCTCGTCCACAAATAGCACGGCGCGCATCTGCGTGATGAGCCGGGCGAGTGACGGGCCGGTCGGCTCGAGTATCCGCTTGCCGCGGGCTGACAGGAGCTGCTCCAGCTTCATGAGCAGGGTCTTGCCGCATCCCTTCGCGCCAGTGACCATCAGCCGTGGCGTGGCCTCGAAGACCAGCTTGCGCGTCTCCACGTCCGTGGCGTGGGTATGCGCCGGCCAGAGCGTGGCCGCGACCGCTTCGGCGGTGCTGGAGAACACGATGAACCTGCGCAGGAATGCGTGCGCCTCGTTGAGCAGCATTGCGCCGGTGACGAGCGGATCAGCGGCGTGCAGGTCCGGGCTGAACGTGCGCGGCGCCGGCGCCGGCTCGCTTACGTGCCTGCCTGGCGCTGCGTACGGCTGCCCGTCCCGCCGTTCTATGAGTAGCTGTGACATGGTCCCGTCTCTCCCTAGTTGGGCTGTCCTAGCGGACATGGCACGGGCGCACAGCGTGCGCCCGGCCATGAGCACCTAGGACAAGATCGCGCTTACGGCTTCCCGCCGGTCACGGTGCAGGCTGACAGTGCCGTCCGGACGCGTAGCCCACCATGCGGACCGCATAGCTCCCTGGACGCGGACCTGAGCCCGCAGCGCGCGGCCTAGCTCGATCCCGTCCCGCGAGACAGTGACCTTGGCGCCGTCCGGGTCGGCGTCATCGATGGTGACGAGTCCAGGTCGGCGAACATGTCCGGTGTCCCCATCGGGTCCGGCTTCGCGAACATCGATTCCTGAGTCTGCGGTGCCTGCGCATCGAACGTCTCCGCCTGCATCTCCAGCCATGCCGTCATCGGTGATCACTTCCCTTTCCCTGTCGTCCCGCGCGATCCGCTGGCCGTCAGCCACGGCGGCGGCGTACTGAGTGACCGTGAGCCGCGGATTCGCGTCCCAGAACTCCGCGAGGTCCGACGTGCAGTGCTTGCGGGCCCATGCCTCGGTGCCTGCCCACAGCTGCCAGTCGTCGGCCACGGGCGAGTCGTGCCGCACGAGGTGACCACAACAGGCTGCTTGAGCCGCGAGGTACTGGGCGAAAGCCGCGTCGTGCCAGTCGGCCCGCAGCTGGTCACGCTCTGCCTGCCGGCCGGTGATGAACTTCTCCGCGCGGGCCCGGCGGCTCTCCTCGGCCCGCAGCGCCGCATAGTCGGCGCCGTCCTGGCAGTAGGCGTCCGCCAGCTCCCGCAGCGACCGCGTAAGGGTTGCCGCGGTCATGACGCCGCCTCCATATCCGCTCCGCACGTCCGGCAGAAGCCGTACAGGTTCCGCTCGCACGGCCGGATCCCGCCGTCGACGTCATCCGCCATCGGCTCCGCCGTCACGTCCCGCACCGGCAGCGTGATCTCGGTTGCGGTCATGACTGGCCGTACCGGCTGGCACGCTCGCACCAGTAGGGATGCTCACTCTCGCGCGGAGTGCACACCTGGCACTCGGCGCAGTGCTGGCTGGCGACCTTGCCGCACCGCTTGCACTTCGGCTTGGCCGGCTTAGGGCTCTTCGTTGCTGTAGTCATGACACCAAACTAAGGCATGCGAAGTTTGGTGTCAAGTCAAAACCAAAACTCAGTGTGCCGAGATACGAACTCGCAGGCCGGGAACGCAAACCGCGCACCCCCAGGACCCCCAGGACCCCCCCCACCCGGGGTAGATGATCTTGCGTGGTACGAGCGTGCCCCGCTCCTGTATTCGCGTCGTTCTGAAAACCTGTCAAGATCGTTTAGCCGCCGGGGATTGTCCTTTCGCTGCCCTGGTGATGTCGCGTGCTTTCGGGCCGCGGATCCGCGATAATGGAGCCTCCTGCAGCTAGTGGTCCGTCTGGTCCTGGTGGCCGGCGGTGAAAGTCTCCTGGCGGGACGCCGAGCAAGCCGCGCCGCCCGTGAGCTTTCCCGGAGACTTCTGCCGATGGCCCGCGCTCCCCTCGCCGCGAGGCGTCCTCGCGCGGACCCGGCTGCCCGGAGCACGGCCGTCCCGGATGGGCTGGCGCAGCAGGTCCTTGATGCGCTGATGCGCGATACGACGGCTCGCCTGCGTAACGGCGGGGGCGGCGGCCTCGCCCCGGAGTTCGTCGGGCTGCTGCAGCTGCTCGACGCTGGCGCGCGGCGGCATCGCGGCGAGGCGCCCCTGGAGACCGGCCCTAGTTCCGATATCGGAAGTGTCCTCGCCGGTCCCGGCAGCCTTGCCTTGTCAGTCAGCGAGTGCGCAGCGCGCATGGAGTGCTCAGCCCGGTGGATCAGGGCACTCATCGACCGCGGCGACCTGACGGCACGGAAGGCGGCGGGCGTATGGATCGTGCTCGCCGCGGACCTGGACGCCTACAGGACGGGAAGGAGCACCGATGGCGCAGGCAACGGCAGAGCGGAAACTCGCGGCGGCGCCGGAAGTGCCGCCTGACCCGGCTGCGGAGCTGGCAGCGGCTGAGCGGGAACTCGCCGAGAACACGAGCCTGCTCGAAGCCGTCGAGGCGCAGCTGGCCGGCGGCGATTCGGTCCCCGCAGCACGCCATCACGAATTGCAAGACTTGCGCCGCTTCGGCGAGTTGCGCGTGCAGGGCATCCGGGCGCGGATCGCCGCCGCCCGGCGGGACGCTCGCCTCGCCGCGCTCCGCGACCTGGGCGACGGCATCCGGGACCTGGCCGAAAACGGCCCGCTGGGGAAGCTTGCGGGTGCCCTGCGCGACGTCGCGGCGGCTGTCGCAGCGGCCCGCAATCTGACTGACGAGCATGACCGCCTCGTCCTGGCGCTCGTGCAGCGGGCGACGAACCTGGATGCCGGGCCGTCCGGGCCGTCGGGGCTGCCGAGGGCCGCGAGCGGCGGCATCGCGGTGTTCGGCACGCAGGGCGGCATGACCGTGGTGGCGGGAACGGTGCGAGTTGAGCCATTCGGCTACTCCGCCGGGCGGGCGATCGACGCCGCGGTGCACGGCAAGCCGGAGGACGGCGCGCAGCTGCTCGCGCACGCCGTCACGCGCCTGAATGACGCCCGGGCACCGCACTACCTGATGGATCTCACGTCCGGTCAGGTTTTCCCGTCCGAGACGATCGGGGCGGCCATGCTCACAGGACTCAAGGATCACCGGCTGCGCGAGCTGAAAGACGCGGAGATCGCCGCGTACCTCGCCGGGGAGGAGTTCGGCGATGACGCAGCCTGA